>ENA-OQCG01000123-OQCG01000123.1-human-gut-metagenome-genome-assembly--contig:-NODE-123-length-14077-cov-1.623226_pt1 | contig 14077 bp, 13 predicted proteins | sample MGYA00242758_ERZ504577 | MGnify/ENA primary metagenome ERZ504577 (study PRJEB26092, sample SAMD00036248) | human gut metagenome | host: Homo sapiens | study: EMG produced TPA metagenomics assembly of...
GCGTCTGCTCGGTCTGCGGGGCCGCTGCTCCGACTCTTTACCACCGACCCGGCAGCAGCCAGCTATGGCTGCACCATGCTGGCCTTTGAGTCGGTGACCTGCCTGTTTGTGGCACAGAAGCATCTGTTCGAGGCCCGCCTGCGCGGTGCCCAGAAGATGGGGCTGTATCTGGCCTCCAACCTGGGGCAGATCGCCCTGAACCTGCTGGCCTGTGTGATCCTTGTACCCCGCATTGGTTTTGCAGGCTTCTGGATGTCCAGCTGGATCAGCGCGCCCATCGGAATGCTGCTGGCAGCGGTGCTGGCGAACCTCTCAGGCGCTTCGCACCAGCTTCCCTAATAGGGGGGGCTTGCCTCTCCTATTAGAAGAGGCGGCATCCCGCAGGGATGACGGAGAGGCTCAGCTGATCACCTCATACTGAAAATACTCGCACTTGACCTTGCTGCCTACCTCGATCTCGGGCGGCAGCAGGGCCAGCGCAACGGGATTCAGCTCGTCGCTTTCAATGTCGGTGCGGCGCAGGTTGACATAATCGCCGTCAAAGCTGACGACCTCGTAATACCAGGGGCCCATAGGATACCTTCTTTCATTTGAGCTTTTCTTTGAGCTGTCGCTTTTTGAAGCGGCGGCTTTTTTAATGCTTCCGTCTTTTCTTTTCGTCCCAGGCAAAGTGCCCGGCGTAGAGCAGGAACACGGGCAGGGCGGCAAGGGTGACAGTCCGGCTCAGGCGGATGCCGTCCGGCTGATAGACAAAGTCGATGGTGACCGTTCCGGCGGGGCAGAGGACGGCCATCAGGCCCTCGTCCACCCGCAGGATCTCGGTCTCCTGCCCGTCCACATAGGCCGTAAAGCCGTCATCGTAGGGCACGGAGAAGAACATCAGATTGGCCCTGTCCAGCGTGGCCTCGGCGTGGAAGCCTGCACTGTTCATCTCAAAGGCGGTGCAGGCAGAGGCCCGGCGGTCGGCGCAGTCCTGAGTGTAGCGGGTGTAGGTCAGGTCGTTGAGCTCTGCCGTGGGCAGGGGCGTGAGGTACTGCCCGTAGGCCAAGGCATCCTCCTCGGTGAGAACCAGTGTCCGCATGAGCAGGTTGGAGCGGGTGGGAGTTACGGTATCCTCATACTGGGTCTCGGTGAGGTAGTAATCGTAGGTGAAGCCCATGGGAACATAGTTCTGGTTCTCGTAGAGAACATAGCCGTCCAGGGTGTTGTAATACGTCCAGCCCTCATCGGCTTCGGCGTGGAACTGCTCCTGATGCGCGAGCGTGGTCAGCAGGTATCTGACGCTGAGCAGACCGCGCAGAGCATAGTTGGAGAGTTCGGGCTGACTGCGCACATCCCGCTTGACCCCCAGTGCCGGGTAGAAGCTGAGGATGCTGGGGGCGGCGGTGCTGCCGAAATACTGCAGGCAGCTCTTGTCCAGCCACAGGCCCAGATTATCGTGGGTCTTGTAGGTGTCAATGCGCCAGTCCCCCTCGGGCAGATCCTCCTTCAGGGCCAGCGCGTTGATATACTGCTCCACAAGGTCACTGTCGGTGTTCCACTGGCCGAACTTGCCAATGCCGATGTGGACGATGCCGAACAGGCAGCTGAACGCCAGCACACCGGCCAGCAGGCGGCGGGCAAAGACCCTGCGCTGCTGCCAGCGCCTGCAGATGCAATGGTAGACGGCCAGACCGCCCAGACCAAAGGCAAGCACTGCACAGTACTGGCCCGGATTCTGCAGCACGCCCAGGCTCCACTCCTTGGTGGCGGCATCCTGCACGGGCACCAGTGCAAAGGCCAGCGTGGCGATCATCACAAAGGCAATGCTCCGGGCGGGGCGGGCGAGGTCGAGGCTGGGGTCCTCCCACGCGCTCACCGTCATGGCCGCAAGGATGAGCACCGGCATATAGAACCACCGGGCATAGTAGCTGGAATTGAGGGCATAGAACGCGCTGTTCAGGATGGGAACCAGCGCGAACACCATACAGACGGCAATGATCCGCTTTTTGCTGTCGCCCTGCCGGGCACGCCAGTAGGCCACCACACCGGCCAGACTGCACAGGGGCAGATAGGCTGTCATGCTGGTCCATTTGATGATGCCCTCAGACCAGATGGAGGTCATATAGGGGGAATCCGGGGGCAGCACCCAGCTCAGCAGGATGGCCAGATACTGCTGGGGCTTGGAATAGGTCAGAAAGCCCCAGCCGGAGGAAAGATCGATGGTGCGCGGGTTCTGCAGAACGCTGAGGACAGTGGGCCAGAGGACCACAAAGCCCAGTGCCACGCCCAGCAGGCTCTCAAAGGCCAGCTGACCGAAGAGGCGGCGCGTGAGCCGGAACTCCCCGGCGGAGAGCTTGCAGACGAAGTAGATGACAAGGAAGAGCACCTGCCCCACAAAGAAGAAGTAGTTGTTGAGCAGGTTCACCGCCACCCAGAAGGCGAACCATCCGTGGCGGTGCTCATAGATGGTCTCATCCAGTGCCCAGAGCATCCAGGGGAAGAGGGCCAGCACATCGATGAAGTGGTTGAAGAAGATGTTGTACAGCCCCCAGCCCGAAAAGGCGTAGAGGGCCGCACCCAGCACCGCAAAGTTCGGGTCTTTGACGTAGCGGCGCAGATACAGATACGCGCCGCCGCCCGCCACCGCGAACTTGAGCACCAGCAGCGGCACCATGAGGTAGGGGAGCCAGTTCTGCGGGAAGAGCAGGGAAAACCAGAAGAAGGGGGAGCCGTACAGGTAGAACGAATAGGCGTTCATGGTTCCGCTGCCCAGGTCAGTTGCCCAGGAAAAGGTATTCTTCACGCCTTCGTATCCGGCGGGGTAGCCTGCCCCCTTGAGAAAGCCGTTCATGTAGCGGTAAAAGCTGATCTGCTGGCTGTTGAAATCGCCTGCATAGTGGAAAAAGCCGCCGTCCAGCAGATAGAACGGCAGGAAGATGAGGGCGGCTGTCAGGGCGCAGAGCCCCACGGTGAGCCAGAACTTATCCTGCTTCTGCCCCAGCATCCGGGGCGAAGAATGAAATGCAGTCATGCGTCAGTCCTCTTTTCAGTATCGGAAATTTCCCGCTTACGGGAACGGCACCTCGCGGGTGTCATCGGGGTCCTGCGCGGCCCTGCGCTGCTGCTCGAACACCGCGTCGATGAGGGTGTCGAGGTCAGAAAGGCGGCTCAGCTCACAGCAGTAGCGCCGCAGGCTGGCGGCCCCCTTCAGGCCCTTCATGTAGTGCATGGTCTGGGCCCGGGCCTGGGGCATGGCAACGAACTCGCCCTTCTGCTCCACCATCTCCTCTACCTGCCGGCGCAGGGCGTTCATCCGGGCCTGCAGGTTCGGCTCCTTGGGGGCGGGCAGGCCCTCCAGTGCGGCGTTCACCCGCTCAAAGAGCCAGGGGTCGCCCAGAGCAGCCCGGGCGATCATCACGCCGTCGCAGCCGGTCTCCTCCACCATCCGCACAGCATCCTCGGCAGTGCGGATATCGCCGTTTCCCAGTACGGGAACGTGGACGGCATCCTTCACCGCCGCAATGATGGACGGGTCGATGCCCGGGGTGTACATTTGCTCCCGGGTGCGGGCGTGGACGGCGATGAGCACCGCGCCCGCCTGCTCGCAGGCTTTGGCGCATTCCACGGCCGTGACGTGCTCCGCGTCCCAGCCCTTGCGCATCTTCACGGTGACGGGGCGGGAGGTGTTTTTGACCACTTCCTCCACAATGCGGCCGCAGCGGTCGGGGTCAAGCATCAGCTTGCTGCCCGCCCCGCCCGAGACGATCTTGGGGGCCGGACAGCCCATGTTGATGTCCAGAAAATCGAACGCGTACTGCTCCACGGCGGCAGCGGCCTGCCCCATGATCTCGGGCACCTCGCCAAAGATCTGCACGCCGTAGGGGGCGCCGTTGGGTTCGGCCTTGAGCAGGCTGACGGTTTTGTGGTCGCCGTATACCAGCGCCCGGCTGGACACCATCTCACTGACGGTAAAACCGGCTCCGTGCTGGGCCATCAGCCGCCGGGCCGGGGCATCGGTAAAGCCCGCCATGGGGCCGAACACTGCCCGGTGGGGCAGGGAGATCTCCTGATCTTCAAAGGGGTGTTGAAAGGTTCCATGATACTCCTTAGCGCTATCTGATTTAGTTGATAACATGATAAAATTTGGATTATAAGTATACCATATTTCCGGCGGCAGAACAAGAAGCGGAACATCTTTCTTGTCAGCGCGGGATTTTTCCGGTATACTGGGGACAAAAGGAGGAGCGGCTGGAACACGGCAGCCAGCTGCACAAAAGAGATGGAATACAGAGCATGGAAAAAGCAGAACGGCGCAGGGGAGAGCATCCGCACCTCCCTGCTGGGCTATGGCTGTATGCGGTTCCCCACCACACCGGAGGGAGCCATTGACGAGCCCCGGGCCGAAGCGCTGCTGAACGCTGCGCGGGACGCGGGCGTGAACTATTTTGACACCGCTTACCCCTACCACGGCGGCCAGAGCGAGCCCTTTGTGGGCAGGGTCATTGCAAAGTGGCCCCGGGAGAGCTTTTATCTGGCCACCAAGATGCCGCTGTGGCAGTGCGGGAGCCTGGAGGAGGCCCAGCATATCTTTGAAGAGCAGCTCCGGCGGCTGGGCGTGGAGTACATCGACTTCTACCTGCTGCACTCCCTGCACGCCGCCCGGTACGACCGGGCCAAGGAAATGGGCATCGTGGACTGGCTGTGGGAGCAGAAAAAGCTGGGCCGCATCCGCAGCTTCGGCTTCTCCTGCCACGACAACGCGGCGGGCCTTGAGCACATCCTGCGGGATCAGCCCTGGGATTTCTGCCAGCTGCAGTATAACTATCTGGACACCGATGACCGTGCCGAGGAGATCTCGGGTGACCGCGGCTATCAGTTGACCGAGGAGCTGAACATCCCCCTCATCATCATGGAGCCCATCAAGGGCGGCACACTGGCCAACCTGCCCCCGGAGGCCGAAGCACCCCTCAAGGCCCTGCGGCCCGAGGCCTCGGATGCCTCCTGGGCCCTGCGCTGGGTGGGCAGCCACCGGAACGTCCATGTCATCCTCTCGGGCATGAGTGCCGAGGATCAGCTCACGGATAACCTGGCCACCTTTGCCCGCTTTGAGCCGCTGACCACTGCCGAGACCGCCGCGGTGGAGCAGACCGCCGCCTTCCTGCACAGCCGCATCAAGATCGGCTGCACCGGCTGCCGGTACTGTATGCCCTGCCCCATGGGGGTGGACATCCCGGACAACTTCAGCATCTGGAACAAGCTGGGGATGTTCGGCCAGCCCGAGGCCATCAAGCACCAGTGGGAAGCCCGCTTCCCCGATGCCGAAAAGGCCAGCCACTGCGTCCGCTGCGGCAAGTGCGAGGCGGCCTGCCCCCAGCATCTGCCCATCCGCAATGCGCTGGCCCAGCTGCAGCAGGAGCTGGATCGGCTGTAATCTGTATCAGAAAAGCCACCGGCAAAAACCGGTGGCTTTTTTCTCTTATTCGCTCCACTCCATCCCGATCTTATCCAGCATTGCGCGGCGCTCAGGGGTGAGCTTGGGGTCATGGGTGATATCCCACTCCCGCATCCGGCGGAGCCAGTCGCCCAGGCAGAAGCCGGTTTCGTCGGATTTGTAGTTGGCGGCGGCGTGGAGGTTGCCGTGGGCCTTGTAGTAGGCTTTGGCCTGCTGGTAGGCGGTTCCCCACTTGGCATCCCGGGCATCCCACACCATGCCGATGCTGTTCAGCTTTTTGATGTGGGCGGGCGTGACCTGATAGGAATCCGGGCGGTTCTTGCGGGCTGCACGCAGGTTGGAGATCCACACGCCCAGCCGGACACCATCGCTGTCCACATAGCTGGCGGGGACCAGCAGGTGCTTGTATTTGCGGGCATAGCGGGCGGCACTGCGGAAGTTCCGTTCCCAGTTGGCCTCGCGCACGGTGCCGTGGTCAGCGGCGGGATCACTGGGGCGGCGCTCGCCCTTGAACAGGGTGCGCAGCAGCTTGCGGCGCTCACTGCTCAGGGCGCTGCTGCCGGAGTTCAGGGCCTGCCGCTGGCGGTTGACCCAGCTGCCCAGCCAAACGCCGTCGGCGGTCTTGTAGACAGAGGGAATCTCCAGATCGCCGTGCTCTGTCTTGTAGGCCAGAGCCAGATCATAGCGCTCCTGCCAGGGGTCGTACTTTTCCCACACCATGCCCAGCTTGTCCAGCAGGGCCTTGCGCTCAGGGGTAACCCGGGCGCTGGAGCGGTCCGGGTTCAGGTAGGCATAGCGCTGGCGCGCCACCCACTTGCCCAGCAGCACTCCGTCCGACGTGACATACTCCGAGGGGACGTTCAGGTTGCCGTGCTCATGGTAGTAGGCGGCGGCAACATCGTACAGGGACATCCACTTGCGGTCGTTGCGGTTGGTCCAGTCCATGCCCAGAGCGTCCAGCCGCTCCACCTGTTCCTGAGGCAGCTCGCCTGCCTTGTGAGCGGCGCGCTGGGCCCCCAGCCAAACCCCCAGACCGAAGCCGGAGGGCGTTTCGTATTTGATGGCACTTCCAGATCGCCGTGCTCCAGATAATACTGGGTGGCGGCGGCATAGTTCTGTTCCCACAGATCGTTGGAGGTGCTCCACACCATGCCGATGGCTTCCAGCCGCTCGATGCGGTTCTGGGTCAGGTTGCCGCCCAGATAGCGCTGGCGGTTGTAGACGATCCATTCGCCCAGTGCAAAATCATTTTTATCGCGGTAGCGCACCGGCACCAGCAGGTCACCGTGCTCGGTGCGGTATTTCTGTGCGGAGGCAAAGCCCTTTTCCCAGGCAGCTTCCAGCCGGTGGTTCCAGCGGATGCCCAGTTTTTCCAGCTTGGCGGCCTGTTCGGCTGTCAGGCGGCCCGGGCGCTGCCCGGCCTGTACCTGCCGCTGGAGCTCGAGCCACTTGCCCACAGGCACGCCGCTGTGGATGGTATAGCTCCGGGGCAGCTCCAGGGTGCCCTCTTTGACGGCGGCATCGGCGGCAGCCTGACACAGCACCTCCCAGCGGGCCTCCATCTCCCGGCGCAGCTTGCCGTACAGGCGGTAGGTCTGCTGCATGGGCGCTCCTGCCGGAAGCCCGGCGTTTTGCTGCCGGCCCTGGTCATGGCCTCGGTGCAGTCACGCTGCAGGGTGCGGCCGTTGCCCAGCCCCTCGAACTGCGCCACAAGGTCGAACACCGGCACGCTGCGGCTGCCTGCAGCCACCAGCGCGCGGCAGAGCATCTGCTTGAAGGTGGACATCAGGCTGGACTGGCGCACCAGAATGACCCCGGCCAACCCCTCCAGCGGCTGCTGGACTCCCGGCGCATTGACGCAGAGCAGGACCTTGGGGCCGGGGGCCGTATCGGAGAGGAAAGTCTCCACGGCGGCAGAATCCGCAAAGCAGGCGTGATCTGCAGCGTAAAAGCGGACGGCAGGGTCCACAGTGCGCAGCAGCTGTTCCAGCTCCACGCCCAGCTTTTCCTGATAGGCGGCGGATTCAAACAGGACCAGATAATGGCCGCTGGTATCGCTGAGCAGGCGGGGCAGCAGAACGGTCAGGTTCTCCACCTGACGCAGAGACCAGCTCAACTCTTCATATTGAACGCGCAGGGAGGTGTCGCCCTTGGGCATACACAGGTTTTTGATCCGGGCGCGCAGGGTGGCCAGCTCCTCCTCCTGAGGCCAGAGCAGGGCCGCATAGGCTGAGGGCACCGGCATGGTCCCGGCGGCCATGGCCTCGGCCACAGTCATGTGGGAGACGATGCAGTCGGCAAACAGCTCCTGCGCGGCGGCGCAGACGGGGGCACCGTTGGGAACACCCAGCCCCAGCACCTTTGCCTGGGGGCACATCCGCAGCAGCTTCTGCACCGACTGTGCCCAACACACGGCGCTCAACTCATGGTAGCAGTCCAGCACGACGCAGCCGGGTTTCTGCTCCCCCAGCCGCACCCACTGCTCCGGGGTGGCGGCGGCCAGCTTTTCGCAATCACAGAAGCGGACATTGCCGGGCAGGGTGCCGCCGTTGTAGCGTGTCAGCTCTGCCTGCCGCAGGGCCAGACGCTGTGCACCGGCCACCAGCCAGAAAAAGGTGGTCTGGGGGTGAGCCTCCACCACCTTCCAGGCAATACAGCTTTTGCCGGTGCCGGTGGGATGGAACACGGCGGCCCGGTTCAGGGTCTCCAGAGACTGTACAGCTTTCTGAAAAGCGGCTTCGTTGACGGGATTCAGGGTCATCGACATGGTGGTAGTGTCCTCTCCGAGTTGCATGTTTGACATCGTTGGATACAACGAAAATATTTCATAGGATTAGTTTATCGCAAAAAACATTTTTCTGTCAAGCCCTTTGAAGAGAATTTAGAGCAAAACTCGGGAAAAGGATAAAAAATATTCTGGAACCTGTGGCAGAAACTGCGAACTTTGTGCGCAGCAACGGGGATACTGAAAGTGGAAATGCTTCCCGGAGCGGAGAGAAAGTATGACCTATGGCAGGAAGAAGGTTTCTTTTGCCCCGGCAGAGCTGCCCGGGCCGCACCGGGGGAGATTTGGGCAGGAAGGCTGCTGCGGGGCATCCAAGAAGCGTTTCATCTTTGCGGCCGAAAAAATGAAAAATTCCCTCTTGACTTTATGAAAATAAAGCGTATAATGCAATCAACAAACCGATGAGGCGGAAGAGAACCTGCAAGCGCACTTACAGTGAGCCCGAATGGTGAAAACGGGCAGAGAGCGGGGCAGAGTCCGTGGGCCGCCGAGGGCCGGGCGAACAGGGCAGTGCCTTTAGTAGCTTGGGACGGAAGCCTCCGTTACAGGGCAGGGGAGTGTTGGCTCTCCGTTGAGGGGCTCCTGCAGTTTTCCATGATGGGAAGACGAGCGGAGCAAGCAAGGTGGCACCGCAGATTCGAATTTCTCGACTCTGTCCTTGTGGATGAACACACAGGGACGGGGCCGTTTTTATTTTACCCGTTCCGCAGGTGGAGCGGGTTTTATTTTTTGGGCCGCCCGCTCCGGGAAAGGAGCAACCGCTATGAAAACCATGAACATGATCTCCCGCCGCAGCTTCCTGAAGGCTGCCGCCGCAGCCGCTGTCGTATCCGCACTGGGCCTGACCGGCTGCGGCTCCTCCGGCTCTTCTGCCGCAGCATCCAGCACCGCCTCCAGCGCTGCCGGTTCCGCTGCCGCCGCTTCTGAGGCAGGCCAGACCTTTAAGGTGGGCATCGTCAACTATGTGGATCATGCATCCCTGAACCAGATCGTGGCCTCTGTTGAGAGCCGCCTGGATAAGGTGGGCGCGGAGAAGGGCGTGACCTTCGACTATGCCGATTACTACGCCAACGCCCAGGCTGACCAGTCCAACCTGAACCAGATCGGTGCAGACCTGGTGGCCGACCAGGTAGATGTCATTGTGGCCGTGGCCACCCCCACCGCCGCCACCATGCTGGCCGCTGTGGAAGATACCGACATCCCTGTGGTCTACTCTGCCGTCACCGACCCTGTTTCCGCCGGGTTTGACGGGGAGGAGGGCATCACCGGCACCTCCGATGCCCTGAACACCGAGGCCATTATGAACCTCATCACTGCAATCAACCCCGACATCGACACCATCGGCCTGCTGTACGACCTGAGCGAGGATTCCTCCACCCAGGCCATCGCCGATGCCAAGGCGTTCTGCGACAGCAAGGGCATCAAGTACATTGAAAAGAACGGCACCACCACGGCTGAGGTGCAGATGGCTGCCGAGGCCCTTGTGGCCGCCGGTGTCAAGGCAGTGTTCACCCCCACCGACAACACCGTGATGACCGCTGAGCTGTCCATCTATGAGACCTTCCTGGAGGCAGGGATCCAGCACTTCACCGGTGCGGACAGCTTTGCTTTGAACGGTGCTTTTGTGGGCTACGGCGTGGATTACGTCCAGCTGGGCGAGGCCACCGCCGATATGGTGGTGGAGCTGCTCTGCGGCGGCAAGACCCCCGCAGACCTGCCCTACCAGACCTCGACAACGGCATCGTCACCATCAATACTGAGAGCTGTGAGGCACTGGGCCTTGACCTCGACACCGTCAAGGAAGCCTTCAAGCCCTATTGCACCGAAATTGTGGTAGTGACCACGCAGGAGAATTTCTAAAAAGGAGTACATCAACCATGCTGGCGAGTATCTTTTCGCTCAACGTGATCCAGACGGCGCTGGAGCTGGGCTGCATTTACGGTCTGGTGGCGCTGGCGCTGTTTCTGAGCTATTCGATCCTGAACATTGCCGACCTGTCCACCGATGGCTGCTTCACCCTTGGCTGTGCCGTGGCCTGTCAGGTGGCGCTGACAGGCCACCCCATCCTGGCCCTGTTCGCGGCCATGGCGGCGGGTGTGTGTTCGGGCTTTGTCACCGCCTTTTTGCAGACACGTCTGGGTGTTGAGAGCATCATGGCAGGCATCATCGTGAACACCGGCCTGTACACCATCAATCTGGCGGTCATGGGCTTTTCGTCCACGATGTCCCTGGTCAAGACCGATACGGTATTCTCGCTGGCAAAATCCGCGCTGGCCTTTACGGGCGGCTGGTATAAGCTGGTCATCGCGGCAGCGGTCATTGTGATCGCCTGTGCCGCCATGGTGGGTTTCCTGGGCACCCGGCTAGGCCTTTCCATCCGCGCCACCGGCGACAATGCCGCCATGGTGCGGGCCTCCAGCATCAACCCGGCCTTCACCATCACGGTGGGCCTGTGCATCTCGGGCGCGCTGACCGCCCTTTCCGGCGGCCTGCTGGCCCAGTACCAGAAGAGCAGCGACATCAACGTGGGCACCGGCATGGTGACCATCGCGCTGGCTTCCCTTATCATCGGCGAAACGCTGGTGGGCAAGCGCACCATGGTGCGCCGGGTGCTGGGCGTGGTGTTCGGCAGCTGCCTGTATCGCTTTATCGTGGCCGTGGCCCTGCGCTTCAATGTGCCCGCCGCCGCCATGAAACTGGTGAGCGCCCTCATCGTGGCTGTGGCCATCTCGATGCCCGCCATCCGGGCAAAGTTTGCCTTTGAGCAGCGCAAGCACAATGCCCGGAAGGAGGTGCGCTGAGATGGAAATGCTGGAACTGAACAATCTGCACAAGACCTTTAATCCCGGCACCGTCAACGAAAAGGTGGCCCTGAACGGTGTGAGCCTGCACATGGAGGCAGGCGACTTTGCCACCATCGTGGGCTCCAACGGCGCGGGCAAATCCACCATGTTCAACGCCATCACCGGCGGTTTCATTGCCGACGAGGGCAGCATCGTGCTGGGCGGGCAGGACATTACCTTTGCGCCCGAGTATGAGCGCAGCAAGGTCATCGGCCACCTGTTCCAGGACCCCCTCAAGGGCACGGCCCCCAATATGACCATTGAGGAAAACCTTGCGCTGGCCTATCTTCGGGCAGGAACCGCCCCCCACGCCATCTTCTCCCGCATCTCCCGCAAGGATAAGGAGCTGTTCCGGGAAAAACTTGCCCTGCTGAATATGGGCCTTGAGGACCGGATGAAGCAGCCGGTGGGTCTGCTCTCGGGCGGCCAGCGGCAGGCGCTGACCCTGCTCATGGCCACCCTTGTCACCCCTAAGCTCCTGCTGCTGGACGAGCACACTGCCGCCCTGGACCCTGCCACGGCGGAGAAGGTGCTGGAGCTGACCAAGAGCATCGTGGCAGAGAAAAAGATCACCTGCCTGATGGTCACCCACAACATGCATCAGGCCCTCGAGCTGGGCAACCGCACCTTGATGATGGACGGCGGCCGCATCGTGTTCGATGTCAAGGGCGAGGAGCGCAGCAGGATGACCGTGGACGATCTGCTGGAAAAATTCCGCGAGAATGCCGGTAAGGCCCTGGACAATGACCGCATCCTGCTGAGCAAGGTGGAAGCGGGCAACTGAAAAGAAACTCAAAATGCCCTGTCTGGACCCGAAACCGTGTCAGACAGGGTGTTTTTGATACAACAAGGAGAAAACAAGATGAAAATTACGATCCGTACCCCGCAGATGCAGGATTATGACCGCTTTTCTGCTATTATGGATCAGGTGCAGCAGATGCATGTCGAGTGGCGGCCGGATGTCTACAAACCGGCCAGCCCATTGATCACAAAGGAACTGTTTGGCGAACTCCTGAAAGGGGACAGCTGGTATATTGCCGAGACGGACGGCATCGTTGTTGGTGTTCTGGAAGTGTTCAAGCGCCATGTGGAAAGCCCGGCACAGGTAACAAAGGATGTTTTGTTCGTCAGTACCATGGCGGTGGAGGAAGCGTACAGGGGTAAGGGAATCGGACACCAGTTCTTTGATAAGGTGAAGCAGCTCAAGGCGGAAAAGGGATGCGACACCATTGAACTGCAGGTGAACGCTAAAAATAAAATGGCGTATGAGATGTACCGGAACTATGGCTTTACGGAAAAGTCCATCAATATGGAGCTGAAATAAGCAACAAAAAGAACAGAGCGCTCCAGCAGCTGGCTGGAACGCTCTGTTCTTTTTAATGCAATATACTGAAAACTCAGAACTTACTTCACATACTCAACGGTGTACTCGAAACCATACTCTTCCTGCAGTTTCTTGACGGCAGGCTCGCAGTCCTCGATGAAGCTGGGTGCGTAGACGGAAGCACCGTTGTGGTCCTTCTTGTAGTCCTCCACGATCTGCTGCAGCTTTGCCCAGCCCTCGTTGGCCTTGGCATTGTCAACAGTGTCGGGGAAGTTGATGATGAATTCACGGTGCTGCGGAATACGAGCTTTCATAAGTGATATCTCCTTGATTGACTATTTGTAGTTTATTGCTTGATTTATACAGAAGCTTAATGCTTTTGTAGATAACGGATAGGCCCTGCTCTCTGTGCACGGCTGCTAACGGTTTCAGACGGAGAGGTTATATACCTGGCAGGCATTCTCCACCGTCTGCCGGAACACCTGCTCCGGTTCCTCACCCTTGACGCTGGCGATATACTCGCCTACATAGCGGATGAGGGAGCTGTCGCAGCGGGTGCCGCGGACAGGTTCCGGGGCCATATAGGGGCAGTCGGTTTCCAGAACGATGCGTTCCAGCGGCAGGGCGGCAATGGCCTTGGCGGCACGCTTGGCACCCTTGAAGGTGCAGGCCCCGCCAAAGCCGATGTAGAGCCCCTGCTCTGCCAGCCAAAGCGCGTCATCGGCGCTGCCGGAATAGCAGTGGACGATGCCCTTGGGCCGGTACTTTTTCAGCAGGGCGTAGACATCGGCGTGGGCGCTGCGGTCGTGCACGATGATGGGCTTGTCCAGTTCCAGCGCCAGCCGGATCTCGGCCTCAAACAGCGCCAGCTGGGCATCCTTGGGCACGGGCCAGTGGTAATCCAGTCCGCACTCCCCCACAGCCACCACCTTGGGGTCCTCATAATAGGGGGCAAGGGCGCGCATCTCTGCGGCCCAGTCGCCGCCGTATACCGAGACGGTAGGGGCGAGGCCCTCCTCACCGCAATCCTCCGGGGCCAGCAGGCTCTCCGGGTGGATGCCGACGGCGGCGTACACCCAGGGATATTTGTGGGCCAGCTCCAGCACCTTGGGCGCATCGCCCGAATGGGTGGCCTGCTCGCACACGCCCACCACCCCTTTGCCGGGCAGGCTGTCCAGCAGGGCAAAGCGGTCCGCGTCAAAGGCGCGGGCGCTATAATGGGCGTGGGTGTCAAAGATGGGGCATTCCATGTTACAGGGCACGCTCCTTTTTGGCGGGGGCCTTGTTTACCAGCCAGATGCCGATGCAGACCAGCACCAGCGCCCCCAGATACTGCCACCGGAACAGCGGCTCCCCATTGATGAGGGCACTGAGCAGGACGTTCACCACCGGGTTCACGAACCCGAAGATGGCGATCCGGCTGACGGGGTTGTTCTTCATCAGCAGGGCCCAGACGATGTAGCCCGCGCCGCAGATGAAGGCCAGCGCCAGCAGGTCCAGCACGCTGAGCACAGACCAGTGTTCCAGCCGTCCGCCCAGAACAGCGCCCAGCAGGAACAGGGCTGCACCGCCCACGAACAAGTTCACAAAGCAGACGGCAAAGCTGTCTGCCCGGCGGGTGACGGATTTGTTCCAGGGGCCTGCCAGCGTGAAGAGGACAGTGGCAATGAGCATGTAGGCTACGCCCCGGG
>ENA-OQCG01000124-OQCG01000124.1-human-gut-metagenome-genome-assembly--contig:-NODE-124-length-14039-cov-1.892179_pt1 | contig 14039 bp, 18 predicted proteins | sample MGYA00242758_ERZ504577 | MGnify/ENA primary metagenome ERZ504577 (study PRJEB26092, sample SAMD00036248) | human gut metagenome | host: Homo sapiens | study: EMG produced TPA metagenomics assembly of...
GACACAAGTATAACCATACCAAAAAACCCATGTCCAACACTGTTTTCGGTGCGGGACATGGGGATTTTTTGTGTTATGTATTAGCTGTAAAGCAGCCTTACTTTACAGCGTAACCTTGTGGTAAACCTTCTTGCCCTTCTTGATGACGACGCCTTTATTCAGCGCGTCAACGGTCAGAGTAGCCTTCGGGTCGGTGACCTTCTCGCCGTCGACGAGGACGCCGCCCTGCTGGACAAGCTGGCGGGCTTCACGGTTTGAGCCGCACAGACCCGCGGCGACCATGGCGGCCAGCAGGCCGACACCACCGTCCTTGACAAGCTCGGCGTCCAGCTTCGTGCTGGGCATATTCTCGTGGTCGGCGGCACCGCTGAACAGGCCGCGGGCAGTGGCCTGCGCCTTTTCGGCCTCCTCCTCACCGTGGACCATCTTCGTCAGCTCGTAGGCCAGAATCTCCTTGGCCTTGTTCAGCTGCTCACCCTCCCAGTGGTCCATCTCGTCGATCTGCTCCAGCGGCAGGAAGGTCAGCATACGGATGCACTTGAGCACATCCGCGTCGCCGACGTTGCGCCAGTACTGGTAGAACTCGAACGGGCTCGTCTTGTTGGGGTCAAGCCAGACGGCGTTGCCCGCGGTCTTGCCCATCTTCTTGCCCTGGGAGTCGGTCAGCAGCGTGATGGTCATGGCGTAGGCATCCTTGCCCAGCTTGCGGCGGATCAGCTCGGTGCCGCCCAGCATGTTGCTCCACTGGTCGTCGCCGCCAAACTCCATATTGCAGCCGTAATTCTGGAACAGATGGTAGAAGTCGTAGCTCTGCATGATCATGTAGTTGAACTCGAGGAAGGACAGGCCCTTCTCCATGCGCTGTTTGTAGCACTCGGCGCGCAGCATGTTGTTCACGCTGAAGCAGGGGCCGACCTCGCGCAGCAGCTCAATGTAGTTCAGGTCCAGCAGCCAGTCGGCGTTGTTCAGCATCAGGGCCTTGCCCTCGCCAAACTCAATAAAGCGCTCCATCTGACGCTTGAAGCACTCGGCGTTGTGGTCGATGTCCTCCTTGGTCAGCATCTTGCGCATATCGGTACGGCCAGACGGGTCACCGATCATCGTCGTGCCGCCGCCGATCAGGGCAATGGGGCGGTTGCCGGCCTGCTGCAGGCGCTTCATCAGGGTCAGGGCCATAAAGTGACCGGCAGTCAGGCTGTCCGCCGTGCAGTCAAAGCCAATGTAGAACGTGGCCTTGCCGTTGTTGATGACCTCCTTGATCTCCTCCTCGTCGGTGACCTGGGCAATCAGCCGCGGGCCTTCAGTTCGTCATAAATCGTCATGAGTTTTACCTCCGTTTGTTGCGGCAAGGGCAAAAATAAAAGCCCCTGCCAAATGTGAATTTGGCAGAGGGCGAAAGTTCGCGGTACCACCTCTGTTTGCCCGTCCCTCACGGCGGCGGGCCTTCGCGGGTGCGGCAGACAAAGGGCTGCGTACACCCCAAGCGCTGTAACGTGCGCACACGGCACAGCCTACTGGCTTTCGCGTTCAGCCTGCTGCTCCGGGCTGTATTCCGCCGCCTGCACTGCCGACCCCTTGCACCAACCGGGGCTTCTCTGAAGCATAACAGACGGGTACTGGCTCCCATCACTGCATTTAACAAAAGATACTGTATCATATCCAACACGGGTTGTCAAGGGGTGGTGCATATAGAATGCGCCCGCAGCCGGCGCGAGGGCTATTTGGATTTCTCAATCAATTCCCGCGCACTGGCCAGGCTCAGCTCGCTGACCTTGTCGCCGGAGATCATCCGTGCCAGCACCTCCACGCGGCCATCCATGTCAAGCGTGTGGATCTCGGTGAACGTGCGGTCCTTGCGGACATTCTTCTGGATCAGCAGCTGGTTGTCCGCAAACGCAGCGACCTGCGGCGTGTGGGTGATGCAAAGCACCTGATGCCCCCTGGCCGTCTGGTGCAGCAGCTGCCCGATGCGCCCTGCGGCCAGGCCGGAAACGCCGGTGTCGATTTCATCGTAGATGACCGTCGGCAGTGCGTCACGGTCCGCCAGCGCGCTCTTGAACGCCAGCATAATGCGGGAAAGCTCACCGCCGGACGCAATCTTTGCCAGCGCTTCGGCTCCTCGCCGGGGTTCGTCGAAATCAAAAATTCCACGGTATCCTGCCCGTGGGAGGACAGCGGCCCCCGCGTATGCTTGAGCGCAAAGCGGATACCAGGCATGTTCAGAAATTCCAGCGCCGCCTTCATCTCCTTGTTCATGGCAGCAAAGCCTTTCAGGCGGCTCTGGGTCAGCTTCTCGGCAGCCTCCTTGGCGGCGGCATACAGCGTCTGCATCTGCGCTTTCAGCTCGGCGATCTTCTGCCCCGACGACTGGAATGTCTCCAGCTCTGCAGCGGCGGCCTCGCGCCGTGCCAGCAGCTCGTCGACCTCCATGCCGAACTTCTGCTTGATGCGGTAGATCGTATCAAGCCGCGTTTCGATCTGGTCCAGCTCCCCGGCGTCAAAGCCGTAGGCGTCCAGTCGGTCTGCCAGGTCGGTGGCCAGCTCGCGCGCGCTGTAGTACAGGTCGTTCAGCCGCTCTGACATGGCCGTCAGCGACTCGTCGAGCCGCGCACTGTTCTGCAGCCCGTCAACGGCCCCGCCCAAGAGGTCTGCCGCGCCCGCCTGCTCACCGTCCTCGTCACCGGCCAGCGCCAGATGGGCGGCGGTGATGCCCGCCAGAATGCTCTGGGCGTGGGTGATGACGTTCTTGCGCTCCTGCAGCGTCTTTTCCTCGCCGGGCTGCAGGGCCGCGGCGTCGATGGTGTCGATCTCGGCGGTCAGCGCCTCAATGCGGCGCTGTTTGTCGGATTCGCTTGCGTTCAGGGCATCCAGCTGCCGCTTGACCGTGACCAGCTCGCGGTAGCGGCGGTAATACTCGGCGAACAAATCGCGGTTCTGGGCATACTGATCCAGCAGCCCCAGATGCAGTGCCGGATTTGTCAGGCTCTGGCTGTCGTGCTGGCCGTGGATGGAGAGCAGCCCCGACGAAATGTCCCGCACCACCGCCGCCGTGGCGGGCATGCCGTTGACGCGGCAGCTGCCCTTGCCCTCGGCGTTGATCTCGCGGTACAAAAGCAGGTCGTCGGTGACCTCGTAGCCGCATTTTTCCAGCTGCTTTTTGACGGAGGCCGGGATACTCTCAAACGTTGCCCAGATGCACGCCTTCTGTGCGCCGCTTCGCACCAGCTCACGCGAGGTGCGGTTGCCTAAAATCGCATTGATGGAGTCGATCAGGATGGATTTACCGGCACCGGTCTCACCTGTCAGCACGTTAAAGCCGGGGGTAAAATTCACCTCGGCTTTTTCAATAACGGCTACATTTTCAATTTTCAGGCTTGCCAGCATGGGGCAGCTCCTCCCTGTCGTTAAAATTACCCGCGGCGGGTGTACTGCTGCAGCTGCTTGCAGATGGCGGCTGCGTCATCCTCGCTGCGCATCAAGATAAAGAACGTGTCATCGCCGGAAAGCGTGCCGACGACATTGTCCCACTGCTTGGCGTCGAACACCTCGCACGCAGCGTTGGCCATGCCGGAAAAACACTTGACCAGTACCATGTGCCCGGCGTAATCCACCTTGAGCACCGACTCGCGGAAAATCATCTCAAACCGGCTGGGTGAATGCGTTACCTTGCCGGACGCAGACGCCGGCACGTAGCGGTAACGCCCGTCAGCGGTGGCTGTTTTGACCAGCTGCAGCTCACGAATATCGCGGGATACCGTGGCCTGCGTCACGTCAAAGCCTTCCTCCCGCAGGTGGGCCAGCAGGTCCTCCTGCCGGTCAATAGGGTGCTGCTCGATCAGGTCAAGAATTGCCTGATGACGTGCACTTTTCACAGGGATCATCTCCTCATCAATTTGTTTTCAATCGCATGGAACTGTTCCGCGTCGTCGAAGGCAATCAACCGCAGGCGCTGCCCACAGCCGGTCACCAGCAGGCTTTCACCCGGCAGCAGGTCGCACTGGGCGCTGCTGTCCGCACAGGCAAAGCTGCCGTCGCGGTTTTCGGCATCAGCGATAATTTTCAGATGGCGGTCAGCCGCAAACACAAGCGGCGCGGCGTGTACATTGTGCGCACAGACCGGCGTCAGAACCAATACGTCCGCGGCGGCGTCCAGGATCGGCCCGCCCGCCGAGAACGAGTACGCGGTGGAGCCCGTCGCGTTGCCAGAATCATGCCGTCGCTGCGGTAGCTGCCCACCAATGCGCCGTCGCAGTACACCTTATAATCCATCGGGTGCAGCCGGGTCTGACCGAACACCACAAGGTCATTGATGGCGTCAGCCTGCCAACCGTGGGCCGGGGCTTCGGCGTGGAGCAGACGGCGGTTGGCAAGGGTGAACTCCCCCGCGGCCAGCCGTTTGAGCTTGGCCGTAAGCTCGCCGACCTCGCAGGTCGCCAGAAAGCCGGTGCGGCCAAGGTTGACACCCAGAACAGGCTTGCCGTGCTTCATGCAGGAAAGCCCGGCGCGCAGCAGCGTGCCGTCACCGCCGATGGTCACGACCTGGTCGGCGGCGCGGTAGGCATCTGCCTCGGGCAGAAAATGCACACCCGTCAGCCCGGCAGAACCAAATTCGTTCGCAAAGGGCTGCGGCATCAAGACCGGCACACCCAGCCCGGCCAGCACAGCGGCAGCCTGCCGCGTAACGGCAAGCCCGGTGTCCTTGGTCGGGTTGGGAATCAGCAAAACCGACATTGTGTCAGGGTCCTTTCTCAGTGCAGATTGGGCGCTTTGTCCAGCGTATCGTGGGAAGCTGCGACGACCTTTTCAATCAGGCCCTCCGGCAGCGGCTGCGGGGTATCGCAGTGCTGGACGTACATCAGGTATTCAATGTTGCCCTCGGGTCCCTTGATGGGCGAAAAGTCCAGGCCCGCGGGGGTAAAGTGGTTCGCCATGGCATACCCCTCGGCCATTTTCAGTACCTCGCGGTGGGTAGCCGGGTCGCGCACGACGCCCTTTTTGCCGACCTTCTCGCGGCCAGCCTCAAACTGCGGCTTGACCAGGCAGACGCCGACAGCGTCCGGCGTGCAGATGGCGTCTGCCACCGGGAAGATATGCTTGAGCGAGATGAACGAAACGTCCACGCTGAAGAACGCAACCGGCTCTGTCAGGTCCTCAGGCTTTACATTGCGGATGTTCGTTCTTTCCATATTGATGACACGCGCATCGGTGCGCAGGCTCCACGCCAGCTGGCCGTAGCCCACATCGACGGCGTAGACCTTGACCGCGCCGTTTTGCAGCATACAGTCGGTAAAGCCGCCCGTGGACGCGCCAATGTCCATGCAGACCTTGCCGTCCGGGCGCATCGGAAAGACCTGCATGGCCTTTTCCAGCTTGAGGCCGCCGCGGCTGACATAGCCGATGTCATGCCCACGCACCTCGACCTTGGCGTCGGGTGCAATCATCTCACCGGCCTTGTCGACCTTCTGCTCGTTGACAAAGACGATGCCGGACATGATGAGCGCCTTGGCGCGCTCACGGCTCTGTACCAGTCCGTTCTGGCACAGGTATTGATCCAGGCGAATCTTGCTCATGCCTGTTTCTCCTTTAAAGCGTTCAAAATATCTGCGCAGAGGGCCGCGGCGTCAAGCTGCTGATCCTTGCGCAGCTCGGGCACATTGGCGTGCAGCAGATGGCTGTTGTCCACGGCATGCAGCAGGAATTCGCCCTGCCAGCCGCATTGCTGCATGGTAAAGCCCAGCTGCTCGCCGATGCCGCCGGTGCGCACCGTATCCTCGGCAAACAAAATCGTGTCGTAGTGCTTCAGTGTATCGCACACACCGTCCGGCAGCGGGTAAAGCTGCGTCAGCTTGACGCAGTCCGCCTGCACGCCATGCTGGGCCAGCAGATCCTTGGCGGCAATGATCTCCTCGGTCTCGGCACCGTAGCTGACAAGCGCGACACGTGCGCCATCGACGGGGTCCAGCACATCGTAGCGCGCGCCTGTGCAGGGCAGCGCCGCCAGTGCGGGGTTCTCGCCGCCGCGGGCATAGCGGATCATCCGCGGGCCGTGTGCCTCGCGCACAAGATAGGTCAGCCAGTAGCGCAGCTCCGCATAGTTGGCGGGGGCAAAAATCGGGATATTCACATTCGAAAAGAACGCAACATCGTAAATGCCCTGGTGCGTGGCACCGTCGCCGGGCACCAGCCCCGCACGATCCACAGCGAACAGCACATCCAGCTGCATCAGATTGACATCATGGATGATTTGGTCGTAGGCCCGCTGGAAAAATGTGGAATAGATGGCGACCACGGGCAGCAGCCCCTGGCTGGCCAGGCCCGCCGCAAACGTGACGGCGTGTTCCTCCGCCATGCCGACGTCAAAGAAACGCCCGGGATGGCGGTGCTTGAAGAAGTTCAGGCCGGTGCCGTACTTCATGGCGGCGGTGATGCCGCACAGCCGCGGCTCGTCGTCGCCCAGATCTGCCAGCGCACAGCCGAACGTAGACGAGAAGGAATCCTTCGGTGACAGCTCGGGGTCAGTCAGATGGTTCAAATCAATGGACGATACGGCGTGGAACTCGCCAGGGTTCTCCTCGGCGGGCTTCAGGCCCCTGCCCTTTTTGGTGACGACGTGCAGGAAAACCGGCGCATACTGCTCGCCGCGCAGGTTCGTCAGCGTGTGGGTCAGCATGCCCACATCATGGCCGTCGATGGGCCCGATATACTGGAAACCCATCTCCTCAAACATCGTGGACTTGTAGATGCCGCGGCGGATCAGCTGCTTGCCACCCTGCAAGACCCTGACCAGCGCGTCACCCGCCACGGGGATGCGCTCGAGCGTCGTCTCCATGTGGGCCTTGACGTGGGAGTATTTCGGGTCGGTGCGCAGCTTGGTCAGATAATTCGCCATCTGGCCGACATTTTTGGAAATCGACATCTTGTTGTCGTTCAGGATAACGATCAGATTGTTCAGCTTGCTGACATTGTTCATGCCCTCGTAGACCATGCCGCCGGTAAACGCACCGTCGCCAACGATGACCACGACCTTGCCCGGCTCGTTCTTGAGCTTTTTGGCGCGGGCGATGCCGATGGCCGTTGACAGCGCCGCACTGCCGTGGCCGGCAATAAAGGCGTCACAATCGCTCTCCCGCGGGCTGGGAAAACCGGAAATGCCGTTTTTGCGGCGCAGCTGGGCGAAGCCCTCGCGCCGCCCGGTCAGCAGCTTGTGGGTGTAGCACTGATGGCCGACGTCAAACAGCAGCTTGTCCTGCGGAAAGTCCAGCACGCGGTGCAGGGCCACCGTCAGCTCCACAACGCCGAGGTTCGACGACAGATGGCCGCCGGTCTCGGAAACACTCTTGATCAAAAACTGCCGGATCTCTTCACACAGGGCGGGCATATCGGACGCGGGCAGATTTTTTATTTCTCCGGGCGCATTGATGCGCTCCAGCAAGGGATAGCTCATATACGCACCTCGTTTTTACACCATCGGCATGGCAAAGCCCAGCACAATGCCGAGCGCCGCACCGGTCACAACTTCGATCGGCGTATGGCCGACCATTTCCTTCAGCTTTTTGCCGTGGGGCAGCTGGAATTGCTCAAACCCCTGGTCCATCCATTCGGTGAACATCCGGTTCAGCACCTTGGCCTGCTCGCCGGTCTCGTAGCGCACGCCCATGGCGTCATACATGACAATGATGGACAGTACCGCCGCAATGGCGAAGAGCGGGGAATTGACGCCGCAGTACCGCCCCGTGGCAACGACCATGGCACAGACCGTGGCCGAGTGGGAGCTGGGCATGCCGCCCGCACCCCACATACGCTCGGCAATAAAGCGGTGGAAGATAAACAGATTCAGAAGAACCTTAATAAGCTGGGCCAGCAGCGATGCACAGATCGCCGTAGCCAGCACAAAATTCCAACTCAGCGCAGCGCGCAACAGTGGCATGGGATCACATCCTTATTTCTTACGTTCCAGCAGCTCCGCTGCCATCAGGCGCAGAAAATCTGCCCCGGGGCCAAGCGCATCCAGCGCGGCCAGCGCTGCGGCATTGTGGCGCTCGGCTTCCTCGTGTGCGCCTTGTAAACCGTACAGCGTGATAAAGGTGGTTTTGTCGTTGTCGGCGTCGCTGCCCACGGGCTTGCCCAGCTCCTCCGTCGTAGAGGTGACGTCCAGAATGTCATCGATGATCTGGAAAACCAGACCAAGCTCGGCAGCGTAGCGCACCAGCGCCTTGCGGGTGTCCGTGTCGGGGCGCACACCCGCGGCGGCACAGCCCAGCTCGACGGCGGCAATGATGAGCGCACCGGTTTTGTGGGCGTGCAGGTTTAAAAGCTCGGCCTCACCGGCGCGCACAGTTTCAAAATGCTTGTCCAGCTCCTGGCCGTAGAGCATGCCGCGGTCCCCGCCGCCTCTGGCCAGCAGCTGCACGGCCTCAATGCGGCTCTCGGCAGAGCACTTTGCATGAGCAAGGACCTCAAACGCTGCCGTGACCAGTGCGTCCGCGGCCAGCAGGGCCGTAGCCTCGCCAAACTGCTTGTGGCAGCTCGGGCGTCCGCGGCGGAAATCATCGTTGTCCATGCAGGGCATATCATCGTGAATGAGCGAGTAGCAGTGCAGCATTTCCAGCGCACAGGCATAGTCCAGCGCATCGGCAGCGTCGGCACCGGCCAGCTGGCAGGCGGCCAGCGTCAGCACGGCGCGCACCCGTTTGCCGCCGCCCAGAAGGCTGTATCGCGCAGCCTGCCCCAGCTCAGACTGCTGCGGCAAGTATTCATCGCACAGCGCGGCCAGGCGTTTTTCGGTCAGACCGGCCCAGGCGGTAAGTTGCTGCTTATATTCCTCATGCGTCATGGGGCACCTCCACATCCGGGGCAAGGCTGGCGTCAATCTCCTCGACCTGCAGCCGGGCCTTGTCCAGCGCTGTATTACAGTAATGGATCAGCCCGGCGGCCTCGGCGTACAGCTTGACGGAATCAGCCAGCGGTGTGGCTTCATCCTGCAGCTGGGTCAGAAGTCCCTGCAGGCGGTCCATGCCTTCCTCGAAGGATTTGGGCTGCTTCATCGGGTATCACTCCCCTGTTTTTTGTTCCAAAGTGTGTACCGCTTCCACGCGGCATTCGGCGGCGGCTCTGGCGCCGCGCAGCGTCACGGCCTCGCCGGGACGCAGTGTTTCGACGGCGCAGGGCGTGCCGTTTTGCTCCGGCAGCGCGTAGCCGCGGGCCAGCACCGCGTAAGGGCTTAAAGATTCCGCCACCGCAGCGGCGCTTTGCAGGCTGCGCCGGGCATCCTGCACATGGCGCTGTGCGGCCTGCCGGACAGCGGCCTGCGCAATGGCAAGCTCCTGCCCGCGACGGTCTAACTGCTGGTGCTGACGCTGCAAAAGCTGCGCCGTGGCCAGCTGGTTAAACCTATTATAGCATAGATTGCAGCGATTCTGTATATTTTTTTGAATATTTTGCTGCAAAATGAATATTTTCTGCCGTACATCCCCCTGATCGGGCACGCAGAGCTCCGCCGCGGCGGACGGTGTCGGCGCGCGCAGGTCGGCAACATAGTCCAGAATCGAAGTGTCGATCTCATGCCCTACCGCCGAGACCACCGGCCTGCGGCAGGCGGCTGCCGCGCGGGCGATACGCTCGGAGTTGAACACCCACAGATCCTCTTTGCTGCCGCCGCCGCGGGTGACCAGGATCAGGTCGGGCCGCGGGTCGCGGTCCAGCCTGCGGATGCCGTCCACGATACTCTTTTCAGCCTCGATGCCCTGCACGCTGACGGGGGCCAGCAGCAATTTCACCATCGGCCAGCGACGGCCAATGACGTTCTGCACGTCCTGCCACGCTGCGCCGGTCTTGCTCGTGACAACGCCGATACACCTCGGTACGGCGGGCAGCGGGCGCTTGCGCTCGGGCGCAAACAACCCCTCGGCCTCCAGCTTTTTGTACAGCGCGTCAAACGCCATCTGCGCGGCACCCGCGCCGAAGGGCTTCATATAGTCAGCGTAGAGCTGGAACGCGCCGTCCCGCTCATAGATCGTGGCGCGTCCGTAGACGAGCACCAGCATACCGTTCTGCGGTTCGAAGTTCAAAAGCTGTGCCTGGGAGCGGAACATGACAGTTTTGATGGAGGCGTTCTCATCCTTGAGCGTGAAATACAGATGCCCGCTCTTGTAATGCCGCGTAAAGCCGGAAATCTCCCCGCAGACGATCAGATCGTTCAGCGGGTCACATTGCTCCAATACGCGCTTTGCCAGCCGGTTCAGGCTGGTTACATTGATGTAGTCGGCCATGCGCCACACTCCCTCGCCGCCAGGATCGAGATGCCAATGGCATTGTCACTGGCAAATTTTCCCGGTACAAAATGTGCGTTCGGCACGCGGTTCGTCACATAGGTGCGGATCAGATCGCTGCTCATAACGCCGCCCGCAAAAACCACGGGCAGACCCGGATGCTCGGCCAGGGCGTTGTTTGCTATCCGCACAAGCGTTTCGCCCACGCAGAGCAGACAGTATTTGCAGACATAGGGCGCGTCATGCCCGTCGGCCAGCAGCTTTGCGCACTGGTTCTCAAGGCCGGACAGACTGCATGTCAGCCCGTGTACACTGACCTTGGGATGGACTTTTTCTTTACACAAAGCGGCCTGCTCGCTGACATAGACGCCCGCCGGGAACGGAAAGCCCAGCTTGACGCCGAGCCGGTCCACCGCCTGTCCGGCGTACAGATCGCTGCTTGTGCCCAGCGGCGTGATGCGCTCGGCCCCATGGCACAAAAGAAGGTCGGTGGTGCCGCCGGAGACATGAAATACAAGTGACTCCCGCTCAAACAGCGTGAAATCCCCCGCCGCGTACAGCGCCGCGGCAATATGCCCCTGCTGGTGGGTCAGCGCGATGAGCGGCAGCGCGCGGGACAGGCTGAACGCCGTCGCGGCGCTGACACCGGCAAGAAAGCACGGCATATACGACCCCTCCACGGGGCGCGGCCTGGCGGACACGCCAACGGCCCTGACCTGCGTCAGGTCGGCCCTTGCGCCCAGCTCCGCCAGCATGGCGGGCAGGGCTGCCGTGTGGTGGAACAGCGCGTCGCTCTGCCGCAGACCGAGCTGCCCTTCCTTGACGGGCAAAAAATTTTTTGCAATCGCAAACAACCTCTCCGGCGTCTGTGTCAAACACTGCCAGAGAGGTTGCGTAATTGCTGGTGTCGATGCCCAGCGTCAGCATTGGGGTTCGGGGGTCTCGCCGCGCTCACGTGCAACGGCACCCAACAGGCCGTTGACGAACTGGTAGTCGTCCTCGGCACCGTATTTCTTGACCAGCTCGACAGCCTCGTTGATGGCGACGCCGGGCTTCTGCTCGTCGCCGTACAGCATCTCGGCCAGGGCCAGGCGCAGGGCAACAAGGCTCACGCGGGGCACGCGGGAAAGCGTCCAGCCCTTCAGGTGGGCGGTGATGATCTCATCCAGCTTGGCGGCATGGTCGTTCATGGCGGCCAGCAGCTGGTTGGCGAATGCGTCTGGGGCGGCGTGCTCCTCGGCGGGGACCGTCGGTTCTTCGGGTTCAAACGTGGCGGCAAACGCCGTCAGAAAGGCCGTCTCGCGGGATTCGCGGCGGGTCAGCTTTTTCTCCATACGTAAAGTTCCTGTCTTTCCTTGATTCTCTTACTCTTTTTCGGCTGCGTCGGTCAGGCCCACGACCAGAACATCCACGCGGGACACGGTGATGCCCGTCATGTTCTGGATCGTCTGCTTGACGTTCTCCTGCACCTTTTCGCACAGGGGCATGACCTTGCTGCCGTACACAACGGTGAGGTGCACCGTGACGGTGGCAATGCCGTCCTCCATGACGACGGTGACCGGCTTCTGCAGGCCGGTGCGGCCCAGAAGCGAGCGGACGTTCTGGCTGGTGCCGGTGGCTACATCGGCAACACCGTCAACCTCCAGCGCGGCCAGACGCGCAATTTTTGCGATAACCTCGGTCGAGATCTGTAAGCTGCCGCCGATGGTATTGTGTACATCCATAGTGTGTACCCTCCCGTTGCAAACGGCCTTGCGGCCATAGTTCTACTAATATAAACCAGTGTACCACAAAACAGCACGGTTTGCAACAGAATGTTCAGTTATTTTACCTCTACAATCGTAATGTCCTGTGCAGTCAGCCCCTTGCACTGGCTCAAAAGTGCGTCACGTATGCGGGTGACCTCCTCGGCAGTCAGGGCATCGCTCTCGGTCATGACGGTCACATTGGCCTTGCTGCCCTCCAGATTCACCACGCAGTCGGTAAAGCCCTTCGACTTGATGAGCGTTTCCAGCTTGGTTTCAAGCGTGATATTGCTGATGCGGTCACTCAGCTGGGTCGTCAGCTGCTCCTTCTCCTCACTGGTCAGCTTGGTGTCCTTCAGGGACTTTTTCAGGGTGTCCAGCGCCTCATCCCGCGCCTTGCTGCGCGTTAAGCGGGCGGACTCAAAAAACTCGGTGCCGGAGTCCTTGTTTACGCTGACGAGCTGGGCCTCGCCGTAGTTCTTGTTGGCGGTTTCCTCAGCGCTCATCATCTGCGTATCGGCCCCGGCAGATGTCTCCAGCACAAGCGGGTCGGTGATCGGCTCGGCGGCCTGGGCCGAGGTCTCCACGGCTTCCCCGGCGGTGTCTGACACGACCAGACTGGGCGGGGCCTCGCGGGAGAAGGACCAGTTCAGGTACACGGCGGCTCCAAGCGCCAGTGTCAGAACGACGGCAGTTGCGCCGCGGCTTTTCAGCTTGGCAGAAAGTTGCTTCATGGTGTTCCTCCCTCTAGTTGGCCGATGCCATTTTTGCAACGGTGATATGATTGGTGCCGATGCCGGTCAGTGCCTGCACCAGAGCGGTGACGCGGCTCTGCACGGCAGCACTGCCGCCGCCCTCGCAGACAACGGCGACGCCGAGCACGCGGGGGCGTCTCGACGGTCTCCACAAGGCCGTCCGCCCCGCCGCTGCCCAAAAGTACATGGGTGGAGCTGCCGTCGCTGTCGGTGTCGGTAGCATAGATGCTCTCGCTGCCGGATTCCAGTGTGACCATGACAGCAGTCTTGCCCGCACCCTCCACACGGGAGATCAGTGCGGTCAGGCGGGTCTCCAGCGCTGCGGCATAGTCGGCGGTGCTGTCGGTCATGGCGGCTGGCGCGGCGCTCTGCGTGCTGCTGTCCGCGGGCAGCCAGGACGAGACCGCCAGCAGCAACAGTCCGGCCAGCCCCATGCAGACTAGCAGGTTTACCCGCTGCTTTTCATCTGCCAGCGCTGCGCGCAGCCGGGCGGCCAGCGGAGCCAGACGATCCCGGGCGGTCATGGGGCAGCCTCCGCAAAGCGCCAGGGAAGCTCCCCTGCATTGACGGCGAGCAGGGCCTCAATGGCGGGCTTGTCGCGCGGGTCCACGGGTGTGATGACACATACGCCATTCTGCCAGCTGACCGCAGCGTTGATTCCGGCGTTCCGCAAAACCTCGCGCACGGCATCCACCGAGGCGGACAGTGCAAGCTCCCGGCTGTAATCGGAGTAGTCGGCGGTGTCCTGCCCATCGGGCAGGCTGCGCAGCTCCCGCACAAGGCCGTCCCAGTCAAGACCGTGCACCAGCTGCACGCCCACTGTTAAAATATACAGCACCAGCACGGCATTTATGACGGATTTAAAGCCGTTCTCCGGCCAGAAAAGCCGCAGTATGCCCGCCAGCGCGGACAGCACGCAGCATCCCAGCGCTATGTGACGCAGTGAAGTCATCCCAAGCCCCCGTTCCCCGCCAGCAGCAACAGCGCCGTGGACAGAAAGATCATGAAGAAATACAGCACCAGCATGGACCCGCAGAGCCGTGCCCCCTCAAAGTAAAGGCGGCAGAGCTGTGCGCACTGCCTTTGACCGGTGGCTCCGGCCAGGATGCCCGCGGCGGCAAAGGCCAGTGCGCAGGCAAGACATTGGAGCAGTACCGGGGCAAACAGCGCGGCCAGTGCCAGCAGCGCCGCCAGAGCCAGAGAACCCTTCAGCAGCTGTACGGCGGCGGCAGCGCCCGTCAGCGCTGCGGCTGCGGCGTCCCCGACAACGG
>ENA-OQCG01000125-OQCG01000125.1-human-gut-metagenome-genome-assembly--contig:-NODE-125-length-13982-cov-1.578131_pt1 | contig 13982 bp, 12 predicted proteins | sample MGYA00242758_ERZ504577 | MGnify/ENA primary metagenome ERZ504577 (study PRJEB26092, sample SAMD00036248) | human gut metagenome | host: Homo sapiens | study: EMG produced TPA metagenomics assembly of...
CTGCAGCGGCACTGTGCGCATCCCCATGACTGACCGGGTGGAAAGCCTGAACGCCGGCATTGGCGGGCAGCATCCTGCTGTGGCATTTCCGGGAGGAGAGCCTGTGACCGGGCCCGGCTTCGGCCAGACCAGTCTTTTCCCGCCCGAACCGGCCCCCGACCCGCTGCTCTGCTGGCTCTGGCTGGCAAACACGCTGGGGGCGGGCAGCAGCCATGCAGGCCGGGTGCTGGATGTGTTTGGCGGGGCGCAGGAGGCCTGGGAGAACCGGGATTCCGATGCGTTCCGCAAGGCGGTGGGCAGCCCGGCCTTTGCCCGGGCCAACCTGCCCGACAACACCCCGGCGCATTACCGGGCCTTTGCGCGGCGGTGTGCGGCGCGGAATATCCGCATCCTGCCCTATGACGACCCGGATTACCCGCTGGCGTTTTCCCGCATTCCCGATATGCCGCTGGTGCTCTACTGCACCGGCGACCCCCTCTGGCTCAATGAGCCGGGGGCTGTGGGGATGGTGGGCAGCCGCAGGCCCACCGAGTACGGCCTGCAGGCGGCGGCAGACCTGGGCAGCGGGCTGGCCAAAAACGGGGCCATCATCGTCAGCGGTCTGGCCGATGGGCTGGACAGCGCCGGGCACCGGGCCGCAGTGAAGGAAAACTGCCCCACCATCGGGGTGCTGGGCGTGCCCATTGACCGCACCTACCCGGCCTCCAACCGGGAGCTGCGGAAAAAGATCGAGCAAAAGGGCTGCGTGATCAGCGAGTACCCGCCCGAGAGCGGCCCCGTTGGCCCCAATGGCTTTTTGCAGCGCAACCGGCTCATTGCGGCGCTGTCCTCGGCGCTGGTGGTGGTGGAAGCGCAGGAAAAGAGCGGCACCATGTCCACAGTCAACCATGCCGAGCGGTATGGCAAGCCGGTGTTCGTGGTGCCGGGCAGCATCTATTCGCCCAACTCAGCAGGCACCAATGCCCTGCTGCGGGAGGGCCGTGCCAAAGCCGTCTGCAAACCCGGCGACCTGTTCGGGGTGCTGGGCCTGCGGAGCGCAGCGGCTCCGGCGGCGGTGCGCTCTGCACCTGACCCCATGAGTGAGACCGAGCGCAGGGTGCTGGCCTGTATCGGCCCCAAGGCAAAGGGTGTGGAGGAGCTGGGCGCGGCAAGCGGCCTGCCCACCGGCCTGCTGCTGGGCACCCTGATGAAGCTGGAGCTGGCGGGTCGTGTGACCTGCCTGCCCGGCAAGCGGTATATTCTGCGCTGAACTGCGCAATTTAAGTTGAATGAAACCTCTCAGTCTCGCTGACGCTCGCCAGCTCCATTTCGTTGGGTTTTACTACCACTGTCAGGCTGGGAGTTTATAATATAGGAGAAGAGAACCATGGCAAAACTGGTAATCGTGGAGTCGCCGGCAAAGGCGAAGACCATTGGCAAATATCTGGGCAAGGATTACGAGGTCACGGCCAGCATGGGCCACATCCGGGACCTGCCCAAGTCCCAGCTGGCATCGACGTGGAACATGACTACGCCCCCCAGTACATCAATATCAAGGATAAATCCAAGCTCATCAAGGAGCTCAAGGCAAAAGCCAAGCAGGCCGACGGCATTCTGCTGGCAACCGACCCGGACCGTGAGGGCGAAGCCATCAGCTGGCATCTGGCCAATATCCTGGGGCTGGACCCCCACGAGCCCAACCGCGTGACCTTTGACGAGATCACCAAAAAGGGCGTGCAGAAGGGCATGGCCAATCCCCGTGCCATCGACGAGGATCTGTTCAATGCCCAGCAGGCCCGCCGCATCCTCGACCGTCTGGTGGGCTATAAGCTCAGCCCCTTCCTGTGGCGGAAGTGCGCCGGGGCCTGTCGGCGGGCCGTGTCCAGAGCGTGGCGGTGCGGCTGATCGATGACCGCGAGAAGGAGATCGAGAACTTCAAGCCCGAGGAATACTGGAACGTGGATGCCACGCTGGGCACCGGCCACAAGAGCTTTACCGCCCGCCTGGCCTCCGACAGCACCGGCAAAAAGCTACTGCCCAAAAACGAGGCAGAGGCCCGGGCCATTGAAAAGGGTCTGGAGGGTGCCGAGTATACCGTGGGCGAACTGAAAAAAGGCAAGCGGGCCAAGCAGCCCACCCCGGCCTTTATCACCAGTACCCTGCAGCAGGAGGCCTCCCGCCGTCTGGGCTTTACGGCCACCCGCACCATGCGTGCCGCCCAGACCCTGTACGAAGGCGTAGACATCGCTGGCCACGGCACCATGGGTCTGATCACCTATATGCGTACCGACAGCCTGCGCATTTCCGATGAGGCGGTCGCCGCTGCAAAGGAGTATATTGCGGACGCTTATGGCGAACAGTATATCTGCCCCTACAAGCGCACCTGGAAGACCAAGAGCGCGACCGCTGCGCAGGATGCCCATGAGGCCATCCGTCCCTCGGTGCCGGGGCTGACCCCTGACGAGGTGGACAAGAGCATCAGCGGCGATACCGCCAAGCTCTACCGGATGATCTGGAGCCGCTTTATGGCCAGCCAGATGGCAGACTGCCAGCAGGATACCGTGAGCGTGACCGTGTGCGCGGGGGACTACCGCTTCAAGGCCAGCGGCTACACTGTGACCTTTGATGGCTTTACCGTGCTGTACGAGGAAGCCACCGATGAAAAGGAAAAGAAGGAGACCAGCCTGCCCCCGCTGGAACAGGGTCAGCTGCTCAAGCTCAAGGAGCTGAAGAGTGAGCAGAAATTCACCCAGCCCCCCGCCCGCTACACCGAAGCGACCCTGATCAAGGCGCTGGAGGAAAATGGCATTGGCCGTCCCTCGACCTATGCGCCCATCATCACCACCATCATCGATCGCGGCTATGTGGAGCGGGAGCAGAAAAAGCTCAAGCCCACCCTGCTGGGCCGCGCTGTGGACGGCCTGATGCTGGAGCAGTTCCCCCATATCGTGGACGTGGACTTCTCGGCTGAGATGGAGAAGAACCTGGATAAGATCGAGAGCGGCAAGGCCGATTGGCACAAGACCGTGGATGATTTCTATCAGGGCTTTGCCGCCAGCCTGGAACAGGCCGAAAAGAACATGGAGGGCAAGAAGGTCAAGGTGCCGGACGAGCCTTCCAGCGAGGTCTGCGACCTCTGCGGCCGCCCCATGGTCATCAAGGTGGGCAAGTACGGCAAGTTCCTGGCCTGCTCCGGCTTCCCCGAGTGCCGGGGCACCAAGCGTTTGGTCAAGGACACCGGCGGTGTCTGCCCCAAGTGCGGCAAGGGCCGGATGCTGGAACGCAAGAGCGCCAAGGGCCGCATCTACTACGGCTGCGAGCGCTACCCCGACTGCGACTTTATGACCTGGGATACCCCGGTGCCCACCAAGTGCGAAAAGTGCGGCTCCACCCTGTTCCGCAAGGGCTCCAAGCTCTACTGCGCAAAAGAGGGCTGCGGCTTTGAGATGCCGGTGCCGAAGAAGGATTGATCAAACCGATAAACTGTCTCGCCCTCTCCGGCATCGCCTGCGCGATGCCACCTCTCCCAAAGGGAGAGGCAATGGCGGCAAACGGGCAGCTGCGGCTGACCGGGATGCTGCACAGGCTCCCCCTTTGGGGGAGCTGGACGCGAAGCGGCCTGAGAGGGCGAGGATGCTGAAGGATGAAATTATGAGTTACAAAGTTACTGTACTGGGTGCCGGTCTGGCAGGCTGCGAGGCGGCGCTGTGGCTGGCAGGCAAGGGCGTTCAGGTAACGCTCTACGAGCAGAAGCCCACCCACTTTTCCCCGGCTCACAAGAGCGCGGGCTTTGCGGAGCTGATCTGCTCCAACAGCCTGAAGGCCGAGCGTTTGGATTCTGCTTCCGGCCTGCTGAAAGAGGAGATGCGCCGGATGGGCAGCCAGCTGCTGGAAGCCGCCGAGGAGGCCCGTGTGGCCGCGGGCGGCGCATTGGCCGTGGACCGGGATGCATTCAGCGCCGCCGTGACCCGGCGGGTGGAGGAATGCCCCAACATCACCGTGGTGCGGGAGCAGGTGGAGCACATCGATGAGAGTGCACCCATTCTGGTGGCCACCGGCCCCCTGACCGATGGTGCGCTGGCCGACGAGATCGGCCGCCTGACCGGCGATGAGCGGCTCCATTTCTATGATGCCGTAGCTCCCATCGTCACGGCCGAGAGCCTGGATTACAACAAGGTATTCGCCGCTTCCCGGTATGACCGGGGCGAGGCCGATTACCTGAACTGCCCCTTCAATAAGGCAGAGTATGAGGCTTTCCACGCCGCGCTGGCTTCGGCAGAGCGTGCCCCGCTCCATGCCTTCGATGCCGGTGCGGAGCAGGGCGCACAGCCCGACCCCGATGCCCACGGCAAAAAAGCGGATACCGTCACGGTCTACGAGGGCTGTATGCCCATTGAGATCATGGCCGCCCGGGGTGCTGATACCATGCGCTTCGGCCCCCTGCGCCCGGTGGGTCTGGTGGACCCCAACACCGGCCACCGCCCCTGGGCCAATGTCCAGCTCCGCGCCGAGAATAAGGAACGCACCCTCTATAATATCGTGGGCTTCCAGACCAACCTCAAGTGGGGTGAGCAGAAGCGGGTGTTCAGCATGATCCCGGGCCTGGAAAATGCCGAGTTCGTGCGGTACGGTGTCATGCACCGCAACACCTTCCTGGATGCGCCCCGCGTGCTGGACGCGGGCCTGTTCCTGAAGGAGCACCCCAACGTGTTCTTTGCGGGCCAGATCACCGGCTTTGAGGGCTATATGGAGAGCGCCGCCTGCGGTCTGCTGGCAGCCCGGAGCATTTACGCCCGGCTGGAGGGCAGACAGCTGCCCCCGCCGCCGGTGGATACCATGTGCGGCGCGCTGATCCAGTATCTGACCACCGAGAACAAACATTTCCAGCCCATGGGCGCGAATATGGGCATCCTGCCTCCGCTGCCGGCCGAGAGCCGCCCCCGTGACAAGCGCCTGCGTTACATGGCCGTGGCCGAGCGTGCCGTGGCCAGCTTCCAACAGTGGCTGAACGAAACTGCTCTTTAAGAAGGGAGAAACCCTATGAAAATTATCGTTGATATGATGGGCGGCGACAACGCCCCGCTGGCTGTGCTGGAAGGCACCGCACAGGCTGTGAAGGAGTACGGTGTGCAGGTCATCGGCGTGGGCAGCGAGGAGCTGGTGCGCAAGACGGCCGCCGAGCACAATATCCCGCTGGACGGCATCGAGCTGGTCAACTGCACCGAGACCATTGAGATGTGCGATGAGCCTGCAAGGGCCATCCGCAGCAAGAAGGATTCCTCCATCGTGGTGGGCCTGAACCTGCTGAAGGAGGGAAAGGGCGATGCCTTTGTCTCTGCCGGAAGCACCGGCGCGCTCCATGTGGGCGCAAGCCTCATCGTGCGCACCCTCAAGGGCGTAAAGCGCCCGGCCCTGGCCACCATGGTGCCGGCCAAAAACAAGGCCTATCTGCTGCTGGACTGCGGCGCGAACGTGGAGTGCCGCCCCGAGATGCTGGCAGCCTTTGCCGTGATGGGCAGCTGCTATGTCAACAAGGTGGAGGGCCGCACCGCACCCACCGTGGCGCTGGCAAACAACGGTGCCGAGGAGAGCAAGGGAACCCCGATGCTCCGGGAAGCCCACCAGCTGCTCAAGGCAACACCGGGCATCCGGTTCGTGGGCAACATCGAGCCCCGTGACGTGCCCAACGGTGATGTGGATGTGGTGGTCTGCGACGGCTTTACCGGCAATGTCATCCTCAAGCTGACCGAGGGCGTGGCCAAGATGCTGCTGGGGATGCTCAAGGAGATGTTCCTGGCAAACCTCGGCGGCAAGATCGCCTACCTGCTGCTCAAGAGCGGCGTGGGAAGCCTCAAGCACCAGATGGACAGCGAGGAGTACGGCGGCGCACCCTTCCTGGGCGCAAAGCAGCCGGTCATCAAGGCCCACGGCTCCTCCAAGGCCAAGGGCATCAAGAACGCCATCCGGCAGGCCAAGATCTGCGTGGAAAACGACCTGTGCGGCACCATGCAGAGCGCGCTGGATGAGCTGACAACCTCTCAGGCCGACTGACATCGGCCAGCTCCCCTGGCAGGGGAGCCAAGAAAGAACGATTTTTGACATAAAGGGAGTAAGAAATCCATGAGCCATCAGTTGGAAACAATTATTGGTTACAAGTTCAAGAATCCGAAGCTGCTGGAGACGGCGCTCACCCACACCAGCTACGCCAACGAGAGCCGCACGCCGGTGCAGCACAACGAGCGGCTGGAATTTCTGGGCGACAGCGTGCTGCAGATCGTCTCGGCAGATTATCTGTTCCACGCCTACGCCGACCGGCCTGAGGGCGACCTGACCCGCATCCGTTCCAGCCTGGTCAGCGAGGGTGCACTGTTCCAGTTTGCACAGGAGATCAATCTGGGCGAGTATCTGCGCCTGGGCCGGGGCGAGGAGCGCTGCGGCGGCCGCACCCGCCCCAGCGTGGTGTCCGATGCCTTTGAGGCCGTCATCGCCGCCCTGTATCTGGACGGCGGCATGGAGGTGGCAAAGAGCTTCATCCTGCCCTCATCACCGAGGGCAAGCACGCTGAGGCCGATTACAAGACCCGCCTGCAGGAGATCGTCCAGCAGAACCCCGAGGAGCGGCTGAGCTATGTGGTGGAGCAGGAATCCGGCCCCGACCACGACAAGCATTTCGTGGTGGCTGTCCGCTTCAACTCCGATAAGGTCGCCCGGGGTGAGGGCCGCAGCAAGAAGATGGCCGAACAGCACGCCGCCCGCGAAGCCCTCAAGCTCCTGGGCGTGATAAAGGAAAAGTAAATGGTATTCAAGGAACTGGAGATCCAGGGCTTCAAGAGCTTTCCCGATAAGGTCAAGATCACCTTTGACGAGGGCGTGACCGGCGTGGTGGGCCCCAACGGTTCGGGCAAGTCGAACCTGTCCGATGCCGTGCGCTGGGTGCTGGGCGAGACCAGCGCCCGCCAGCTGCGCGCCGCCGGAAAGATGGAGGATGTCATCTTTGGCGGCACCCGGCGGCGGGGGGCCATGGGCTTTGCTCAGGTGCGCCTGACGCTGGACAACAGCAGCCATGCGCTGGATGTGGAAGCGGACGAGGTGACCATCGGCCGCAGGTATTACCGCTCCGGCGAGAGCGAGTACAGCATCAATGGGCAGATCTGCGCCTGAAAGATGTGTATGAGCTGCTGCTGGATACCGGCATCGGCCGCGATGGCTACTCGGTCATCGGGCAGGGCCGCATTGCCGAGATCGTGGCGGCCAAGAGCAGCGAGCGCCGGGAGATCTTTGAGGAAGCCTGCGGCATTGCCAAATACCGCTACCGCAAAAACGAGGCCGAGCGCCGCCTTGCCGCTGCCGCCGAAAATCTGGAACGCCTGCGGGATATCCTGGGCGAGCTGGAGGCCCGGGTGGGCCCGCTGGAAAAAGAGAGCGAAAAGGCCCGGAAGTTTCTGGAACTGAGCGCCCGGCGCAAAACGCTGGAAGTGACCCTGTGGACGGACGGCGTGCACCGGGCCAAGGAAGCCGTACGCCGTCAGGTGCGGGATTACGAGACAGCCCAGGCCGATTATGAGCGGTTCGACCGCCAGACCAAAGCCGCCGAGAGCGAGGCTGAGGAGATCCGGATGCAGGCACAACAGCTGACCATTGCGGTCGAGCGCCTGAATGGGGATATCCGCAGCATCACCGAGCAGATCAGCGGCAGCGAGAGCCGGATCGCCGTGCTGGAAAACGATATTGCCCGCAACGAGGAAAGCGCCGCAGACCTGCGGGCAGAGATCGCCGCCGGGCAGCAGGACAGCACCGAGGCCGCCGCCGCGCTGGAACGCCACCGCGCTGTGGCAAAGAGCATGGAGCTGGCGGGCCGGAAACTGGCCGCAGAGCTGGATGCCCTGAACGATGAGCTGGTGCGCCTGACCCGGGAAAACGACCAGAGCGGTGCCCGCCGGGATACCCTGCGGGGCGAGGTGGCGGCCCTGACGGCCCGGCACACCGAAGCGCAGGTGGCTCAGGCCGCCGCCGAGGCTGCTGCTGAGACGGCCCTGAGCCGTCTGCCTGCGTTGGAAGAAGCTGCCGAGGTGCTGGCGGTCCAGCGGGACGACGCAAAGCAGGATCTGGAGGATACCGTGCGGTACCTCACCACGCTGGCCGAGAATGAGCAGCAGCTCAAAAATATCCGGGCCGGCCTGAACTCAAGCTGAAGAGCCGCCGCGCCGCGCTGGAGGAAGCCGACCATGCCGAACAGCAGCTGAACCGGGAGCTGGATGCCGCCCGTCAGCGGCTTTCCGTGCTGCGGGAGCTGGAAAAGAACATGGACGGCTACCAGAACTCCGTCAAGACCGTGATGCGGGCGGCATCCGCCCGGCGGCTGCGGGGCATCATCGGGCCGGTGTCCTCCATCCTGCGGGTGGAGCCGGGCCGGGAGGTCGCCATTGAGACCGCGCTTGGCGGTGCCCTGCAGAACATCGTGGTGGAGAACGAAGCCGCCGCCAAGGCGGGCATCGCCCTGCTGCGGAGCGAGAACGCGGGCCGTGCCACCTTCCTGCCGCTGGACACAGTCCAGCCCGGTGTGTTCCGGGGGAAACTGTCCGGCTCGGCAAGGCTGGCAAGCAGCCTGGTCCAGGCCGATGCACGGTACAGCGACATCGTGTCCAATCTGCTGGGCCGCATCATCGTGGTGGATGATATCAACGAGGCCTCCCGTGTGGCCCGGGACAACGGTTTCCGCAGCAAGGTCGTCACGCTGGATGGTCAGGTGGTCAATGCGGGCGGCAGCTTTACCGGCGGCAGTGTCCAGCGCAGCGCGGGATTGTTTACCCGCAAGCAGGAACTGGAGGAGCTGCGGGTCAAGGCTGCGAAATTGCAGAAGGAGTGCCTTGCCGCTCAGGAAAAGACCGACCAGTGCAAACAGCAGGCAGATGCCCTGAACGCAGAGCTGACCGCCGCCAGCAGTGAGCAGATCACTGCCGCCAACGACCGTGTGCGGGCCGAAGCAGAGCGCAAGCGGCTGGAAGCCGCCATGGAGCAGGCCGAGACGGCCCTTGCCGCGCGGCAGAAGGAGATCGACACCCTGAACGCCCAGCTGGCTGACAGCCGGGAAAAGGCCGCGCAGGCCGAAGCACAGGAAGCTGCACTGGCCGGGGAGATCGAAGCAAAATCGGGCGAGCTGAACCGCATTGCCGAGGGAGACGATGCGTTCCTGACTCGGCAGCGGGCGCTGGCTGAGCAGGTGAGCGCCAAGCGGCTGGAACAGGTGAGCCGCCAGAAGGATGCCGAGCTGGCGCAAGCGCAGATCGAAGCGCTGGAACAGCGCACCCGGGATGCCGAGAGCCGCCGGGCCTCTCTGGAAGAGAGCCTTGCCGCCCTTGCCGCCCGCAGTGATGCCTGCCGGGCCGAGATCGAGGCCATCCGCAAGGCCAAGACCGACAGCCGGGCGGAGATCGAAGCGAAAGAAGCCGAGATCCGGAAGGCCACCGAGCAGCGGCTTTCCTGCCAGCAGGCCGAGACCGAGGCACTGGCCCGGGCCCGCACTGCTGCCGACAGCCGCGAGGAGATGGGCCGGGAGATGGCCCGTCTGGCCGAGCGGAAAGCGGCCGCTGAGAGCGAATACGATGCCACTGCCGCCAAGCTCTGGGATGAATACCAGCTGACGGTGAGCCAGGCTGAGGAGCTCTGCGTGGAGTTCGACAGCCTGCCCGCCCTGCGGGCGCAGGTGGCCGACCTGCGCAACCAGATCCGGGCGCTGGGCAATGTGAACGTCAGCGCCATTGAGGAATATCAGGAGGTCAGGGAGCGGTACGATGCCCTGAGCGCTCAGGTGGCCGATGTGGAGGGCAGCAGGAACGAGCTGACGCGGATGATCGCCAGCCTGTCCGGCCAGATGAAGGAGATCTTCACCGACAGCTTCCGGGCCATCAATGAAAATTTTGGCCGCATCTTTGCCGAGCTGTTTGGCGGCGGCGAAGCCAGCCTTGTGCTGGAGGATGAAAGCGATGTGCTTTCCTGCGGCATCGGCATTCAGGTGGCACCGCCGGGCAAAGTCATCAAGAACCTGGAAGCCCTTTCCGGCGGTGAGCAGGCGCTGGTGGCCATCAGCATCTATTTTGCGATCCTGGCCGTCAACCCGGCACCGTTCTGTATCCTGGACGAGATCGAAGCCGCCCTGGATGATGCCAATGTCAGCCGCTTTGCACAGTATCTGCGCCGGGTGAGCGACAAGACCCAGTTCATCGTCATCACCCACCGCCGCGGCACCATGGAGGCCGCCAATGTCCTGTACGGCGTGACCATGCAGGAGGACGGCGTGTCGAAATTGCTCAAGCTGGATCTGGAACAGGTTGACGCGACGCTGGTTTCGTAGGTATAATAGATTAAACCTCTCAGTCTCGCTTCGCTCGCCAGCTCCCCTAGTAGGGACCCTTGGCATACCGGGCAGCACTGAGCGCAAATCGTGAAATGGCGGGTTTTGCCATCACGGATAGAAACAGCAAAACAAAGGAGAGAACCAATGGGCCTCTTTGGATTTGGCAAAAAAGAAAAAGATAAGATGAAAGACGGCCTCGAAAAGACCCGCACGGGCTTCTGGGGCAACATTATGAATACCCTCACCGGCAGCAAGATCGATGATGATCTTTACGATGAGCTGGAAGAGCAGCTCATTCTGGCCGATGTGGGCGGTGAAGTGGCCATCAAACTGGTGGACAAGCTGCGGGACCGGGTGAACGAGAAGGGCCTGAAAACCGGTGAGCAGGCCAGCGACGAACTGCGCGACCTCATTGCCGATGAGATGCGCCCCGAAGCTGAGATGGACCTGAGCGGCACGCCCGCCGTCATTCTGGTCATCGGCGTGAACGGGGTGGGCAAGACCACCAGCATTGCCAAGCTGGCCGATTTCTATACCCGTCAGGGCAAAAAGGTCATGCTGGCCGCAGGCGATACTTTCCGTGCCGCCGCCAGCGAGCAGCTGGAGATCTGGGCCGACCGGGCGGGTGTGCCCCTTGTCAAGGCGGGCGAGGGCGCAGACCCCGCCGCTGTCATTTTTGACACGGTCAAGTCGGCCACCGCACGCGGCTATGATCTGGTCATTGCGGATACCGCAGGCCGCCTGCACAACAAGGCAAACCTGATGGCAGAGCTTTCCAAGATCAGCCGCAGCGTCAAAAAGGCCAGCCCCGAGGCCAGTCTGGAGACCCTGCTGGTGCTGGATGCCATCACGGGCCAGAACGCCATCAGCCAGGCCCGGGAGTTCTGCAAGGCGGCAAACGCCACCGGCATCATCCTGACCAAGTTGGACGGCACCGCCAAGGGCGGCTGTGTTGTGGCGGTCAAGCAGCGGCTGGGCCTGCCCGTGCGGTTCATCGGCGTGGGTGAGGGCATCGATGACCTGATCCCCTTCACCCCGGAGGGCTATGTGGAAGAGCTGCTGCCCCGGCAGTGGAAGCATTAAGTGTCGAACGGATCTGCAATCAGACCTCTCAGGCCGCGCTTTGGCGCGTCCAGCTCTCCTGGCAGGGGAGCAAAGTGTAGGAGTTCGACAGGGGCAGAGAGGAGAAAAACATGAAAATTTGTGCAGCGACCGGCAACGCCGGTAAGCTCCGTGAACTGCGGCGCATTCTGGAAGCGCAGGGCCACGAGGTGGTCAGCCAGAAGGAGCTGGGCATCACCATTGAACCTGATGAGACCGGCACCACCTTTGAGGAAAACGCCCTCATCAAGGCCGAGACCATCTGCAAAGCCAGCGGCCTGCCCACCATCGCCGATGATTCGGGCCTCTGCGTGGACGCGCTGGAGGGTGCCCCCGGCGTGTACAGCGCCCGCTACTGCGGCCGCCACGGCGACGATGAGGCCAACAACGACAAGCTGCTGGAGAATATGCAGGATGTCCCGGCGGAACAGCGCGGCGCAAAATTTGTGGCCGCTGTCTGCTTTATCCTGCCCACCGGCCGGCACCTGACCTGCCGGGGCGAGTGCCCGGGCAAGGTGGCCTTTGCGCGCCTGGCGGGCGATTACGGTTTTGGCTACGACCCGCTGTTCATCCCCGATGAATGCGGTGTGGGCAAAGCGGAAAAGCGCCCCAATACCGAGGGACGCAGCTATGCCCAGCTCACCCCGGACGAAAAGGATGCCATCAGCCACCGCGGTGTGGCGCTGGCAAAGCTGGAAAAAGAATTACCTGAATTTCTGAAATAAAAGGAGAAAAAACTATGTTGACGAGCAAACAGCGCGCCATTCTGCGCGGCAAGGCAAACACCATGGACCCCGTTTTCATCGTGGGCAAGGGCGAGATCGACGAGACCATGATCCAGGGCGTGAAGGACTGCCTGGATGCCCGGGAGCTGATCAAGCTCAAGGTGCTGGAGAGCAGCATGTACAACGCCCGTGAGGCTTCTGTCAAGCTGGCAGAGGCCACCGGTGCCGACTGCGTGCAGGTCATTGGCTCCAAGTTCGTGCTCTATCTGCAGAAGAAAAAGGACAGCGCCTACGCTGACCTGCTGAAATGAGGCTCCTGCTGTACGGCGGCACTTTTGACCCGCCCCACAACGGCCACCTGAACAATCTGCGCGCTGCCGCTGCCCGCGTGCAGCCGGATAAGGTGGTGGTGATGCCTGCCGGGCTTTCGCCCTTCAAGCAGAAGACCTCTGCGCCGGGCGCACTGCGGCTGGAAATGTGCAGCTGCTTCCATGCACTGGAAGAGGATGCGGACACGATCCCGCAGCTGGAGGTCAGCGGCTGGGAGATCGAGCAGGCCGCTGCCGGAAACCGCAACTATACGGTGCTCACGGTGGAAAAACTGGCCCGGGAAAATCCCGGGGCACAGCTGTACCTTGCCATTGGCAGCGATATGCTGCTAAGCTTTGACGGCTGGCACCGCTGGCAGGATATCCTGCGCCTTGCCCATCTGGTGGTCACCAGCCGCCATGTGGGCGACGACCCCGAGCTGCACGCAAAGGCTCTCCGGCTGGACCCTACCGGGGCACGCATCCTGTTTGCACCGGTACAGGCGCTGCCCATGGCCAGCAGCGAGATCCGTGCACGCCTTGCAGCAGGGGAAGCCTGCGAAGCAGAGCTGCCGCAGGCCGTGTGGGAGGTCATCCGCCGGGAGAAACTCTACAAAAAGGAAGTATCAGCCAATGAACCTCAAACAGGCAAAGGAGCTTGTGCGCGGCCGCTTGAGCGATAAGCGCTATGAGCATACCTTGAATGTGAAAAAAATGGCCGTCAAGCTGGCAAAGATCTACGGTGAGGATGAGGAGCGCGCCGCGCTGGCAGCTCTGCTGCATGACTCGGCCAAGGAGATCAGCAAGGATGAGATGCGCGAGATCCTGCGCGCTTACCCCCAGTATGCCGAGGGCGGCGAAGAGCGCCCGGCCCCGGTGTGGCACGGCGTGTGCGCCGCCATTCTGGCCCGCACCCAGTGGGGTGTGACCGACGAAGCGGTGCTTAGCGCTATTGCCTGCCACACGGCGGGCAAACCCGGCATGACCCGGCTTGACAAAATTTTGTATCTGGCCGATATGACCAGCGCGGAGCGGGACTGGCCCGGCGTGGAAAAGCTGCGCAAGCTGGAAAAAAAGAATCTGGATGCCGCTATGCTGGCCGCGCTGAAGCAGACCAACGATTTCGTGCTCTCGCAGGGCAAGCCCCTTGACCCGATGTCCAAGGCTGCCTATGAGGATATCCTTGCCCGCAGCGGAAGAATGAACGGTGAGAGCACAGCTGCTCTGAAACAAGCGGAAACAGAAAACGGATTGCAGATTTCGTCGGATAATGCTATACTTAAGGGCATGACAGGTCTGCAGGAACATTTTTTTGCAGGACCGCGAAAATCTGGAGGATACAAAAAAGCATGAGCCAGACGCCACGCCATATCAATACTTCGCGTTCTCTGAACCGGCCGGATCCGGCAGCAGCCGCACCGCGCCACGCTGCGTCCAGCACGGATGCAAAGCAGAGCGCAGGCGGTGCACACAATGAGCCGCCGCGCCGCCCGGTACAGGGAGCAGGGCAGAAGCC
>ENA-OQCG01000126-OQCG01000126.1-human-gut-metagenome-genome-assembly--contig:-NODE-126-length-13926-cov-2.296906_pt1 | contig 13926 bp, 11 predicted proteins | sample MGYA00242758_ERZ504577 | MGnify/ENA primary metagenome ERZ504577 (study PRJEB26092, sample SAMD00036248) | human gut metagenome | host: Homo sapiens | study: EMG produced TPA metagenomics assembly of...
CAAAGGGGCTGCACGCCCCTTGGATTCCCAAAGAGGAGGTCGCAGAGGGCGCGGGCTAAACGAAAGCAGTATTACTTTTCGTTCTTAACGCCCGCGTCCTCTGCTCCGATTGTAAATTGGGAGTTCCCCCGAACCCCCGCAGGGGGGACAAAAGGCCCCCTTGTCAAAGGGGGCTGGCCGCGCTAGCGGACTGGGGGATTTCGACGGGCCTTGCGCTGCCACTCGTCACCGCCCCATCACCGCATGCCCCACCCAAAGCACGCCGTAAATCACCGGCTGGTGGAGCATATAGACGAGCAGTGTGTTCCGCCCCACGGCACACAGCGGGCGCAAAACAACGGGCGCCTCTCCCCTTTTGGGCTTCCAGAGCCCGGCCAGAAACACCCCGCACCAGAACAAAAACACCCACGGCACTACGGGAAAATAATCCGCCGACGTGAACCTTGTCAGGTCGGGCAGGCCCAGCCAGAACAGGTTGGCCCGGTACAGCCCCGCAGGCACCGCACAGAGCCGCCAATTCTCGAAGCCCAAATACCCTTCTGGCAGCTGGTTCGTCAGCGCAAACAGCGCCGCAGACGCCGCCAGGCCCGCGCCCGCGGGCAGGCGCTGCAAAAGCGGATAGACCAGGCAGGTCAGCAGCACGGCGGCAGCGTTCAGGTGCAGAACGCCGAACCAGATCGCCTCCGACGGCATGAACACCGCGGTCACAAAGGTCAGCACAGCCGCGCAGCCCGCCACGATCAGCCCGTTCTTTGCGGGCCGCTTTGCCAGCGGGAAGCTGAACCCCGACAGCAGAATAAAGCTCCAACAAATATATTGCTGCCACACATGGCAGCCGGGGGCCCAGATGTTGTACCAGCTGCTTTCGTGGCCGAACACATACACCCAGTCGTACATGGCGTGGTAGGCCAGCATGTTCAGCAGCGCCAGCCCGCGCAGGGCGTCGGGCAGCCACATACGGCTGGTTTTGGTGCGCAGTACGGGCATTTTACCGCCTCTTTCCCAAAGATTTACTGTAACACTATTCTAGCACACCCGCGCGCGGCTTGCAATCGCGCGGGTTTTGCGGTACAATAAACCAGATAAGGGAGTGTGAAGGTATGAAGGACATCCGCCTTGTGGCGTTGGACCTCGACGGGACAGTTTTCAACGATAAAAAAGAGATCACCCCGCGCACGCTGGCGGCTATCCGCGCAGCCTGTGCACGCGGCGTGGCGGTGCTGCCCGCCACCGGGCGTACAGCTAGCGGCATCCCCGCGGCGTTCACGTCCATCCCCGGCGTGCGGTACGCGCTGACCTCCAACGGAGCCAGCGTCGTTGACCTGACAACGGGCGAGCAGCTGGTGAACCAGCCGTTCGGGACCGAGCAGGCATTGAAAATTTACGATCTTCTTGAGCAGGGCGGCGGCATGATGAGCATTTTCATCGGCGGCAAAAGCTACACGACCCGCGCAAACGCCGAAAACCACATGGACGTGGTGCCCGAAAACCTGAAAAACTACTTCCGCACGACCCGCATTGAGGTAGACGACATGCACGCGACGCTGCGCACCCACGCGCACGAGATCGAAAAGTACAGCATGATCTACCACGACGAGGCCGAGCGCGACGCCGCCTGGCGTGCCATCGAGGCCGCCTGCCCCGGCGTGGAGTTGACGTCCAGCCTGCCCCGCAACATGGAGGTCAACGCCCCCGGCGTGACGAAGGGCAGCGGTCTGCTGGCGCTGGCGGCACACCTGGGCCTGACCCGCGCGCAGACGATGGCCGTGGGCGACTCCGGCAATGACCGCGCGATGATCGAAGCGGCGGGTCTGGGTGTGGCCATGGGCAACGCCACCGACGACATCAGGAAAATTGCCGATGTCACGACGGATGACAACAATCATGACGGTGTGGCAGCGGCTATAGAAAAATACGTATTGTAAAATCACAATAAAATATACGAGAGGTAAATTTATGAAAAATGTTCTGGTTGGTCAGTCGGGCGGCCCGACTGCCGTCATCAACTCCAGTCTGGCGGGCGTCTATGAGACCGCCAAGGCTTGCGGCGCACCCCATGTCTACGGGATGCAGTACGGCATCGAGGGCGTGCTTGAGGGCAAGCTCATCGATCTGGACACCGTGCTGGGCGACAAGATGGACATTGAGCTGCTCAAGCGCACGCCGTCCAGCTTTCTGGGCAGCTGCCGCCACAAGCTGCCCGACCCCGCCGTTGACGAGAAACCGTTTGTGCAGCTGTTTGAGCTGTTCCGCCAGAACGACATCGGCGCGGTGTTTTACATCGGCGGCAACGACTCGATGGACACGATCTCCAAGCTGAGCGCCTACGGCAAGACCGTCAACAGCGAGATCCGCTTTATCGGCGTGCCCAAGACCATTGACAATGACCTGATGCTGACCGACCACACCCCCGGCTACGGCAGCGCAGCAAAGTACATCGCCACGATCCTGAAGGAGGTCATCTGCGATTCCAGCGTCTACGACCTGCGCAGCGTGACGGTGGCCGAGATCATGGGCCGCCACACCGGCTGGCTGGCTGCTGCCGCCAGTCTGGCTGCCGGTCCGGACTGCAACGGCCCAGACCTGATCCTGCTGCCCGAGTGCCCCTTTGACGAGGAGGCGTTCCTCAAGCGCGTGGCCGAGCTGGAAAAAGAGCGCCACAATGTTATTATCGCGGTCAGCGAGGGCGTCAAGAACAAGGACGGCGTTTTCCTGTGCGACCTGGTCTCCACGGCAGGCCAGCTGGATGCCTTCGGCCACAAGGCCATCCTGAGCGGCACGAGCCGCTATCTGGCGGACCTGATCCGCGTCCGCCTGGGCTGCAAGACCCGCGCTATCGAGTTTTCTACGCTGCAGCGCTGTGCCAGCCATCTGGCCAGCCGCACCGACGTGACCGAGGCCTACCAGGTCGGCGGCGCAGCGGTGGAGGCCGCCATGCGCGGTGAGACCGCCAAGATGGCCGCCATCAAGCGCCTGAGCGACCAGCCCTACCGCGTAGAGACCGAGATGGTCGATGTGACGAAGGTCGCGAACTTTGAGAAGAAGGTCCCCGCCGACTGGATCACCGAGGACGGGATGCACGTCAACGAGAAGTTCGAGCGCTACGCCCGCCCGCTCATCCAGGCCGAGCTGTCGCCGATCTACATCAACGGCGTGCCGCGGCATATTCATCTGTAATTTTGTAAAAATAAAAACGGAGCACCGTATGAAAATGCGGCGCTCCGTTTTTTGCTGCTGTAGGGGTCGGCGTCCTCGACGACCCGGGAGGCTTGCGGTGGCCGCACACGACCCGGCGGGGCGAGGGCACCCCGCCCTGCGTATACTCCGCGGACAGACGTAGGGCGGCATGCCCTCATGCCGCCGCGGGGGTGTTGAGGTTACCCGGAAAGCCCGTCGGAATCCCTCCGGCCCTGCGGGCCATCTCCCTTTGACAAGAGAGGCTTAGACGCAAAAAGGGCCCGCATTTCCGCGGGCCCTTCCAAATCATATCAATACAGACGAAATCAGCCGGAGACCTTTTCCTTCAGGCGGCCGCTGGCCTTGAAGCCGGGGATGGCCGTCGGCTCCAGCTTGCTGGTGACCTTGGTCTTGGGGTTGGTGAAGTTCTTGGTCTGGCGCTCACGCATCTCGAAGCGGCCAAAGCCTGCGATGGTGACCTTGTCGCCGCTCTTGAGGACATCGCCGATGGTGCCGAAGATGCCGTCCATAACCTTCTCAACTTCAGCAGCGGTCATGTTGGTGTCGTTGGCAACCTTGGTAATCAACTGGGATCTCGTCATAATATTTTTAACTCCTATCCTTATAGGCACACAATTGCCCTGTATTATTACGCTATTATTATAGAGAAAATTGTGCGCAGAATCAAGAGTTTTTTCGGAAATCAAACGTTTTTCGGCAAAAACTATAAAATTTTCGCGATCATCTCGTCAAAAAGTGACATTTGGCAAAAAATGCACGTTCCATGCAAAAATATTCTGGACGGGCAAAGTCTTACAGCCCCATGCGGGCGGCGGCAGGGCGCATCCAGCTTGACGTACCGGCTGGTGCGGCCCCCGGACATGGCGTCGTCGGTGAAGGTCAGGCAGCAGGTGCGGTCCGCATCGGAATAAGCCAGTGTCAGCCCGCCGTCAAAGGCCAGCGAGAAGTCGCCCGCCGGGGCGGCAGTCAGGTGTCAAAGCAGACGTCCACGGCCTGCTCTGCACCGTCCGGCTGACGGCCAGGCAGACGTTGTGCCCGCGGCCCTGCCTGATGTAGTCGTAGTCACCGGGGAAAAGGTTCTCTCCCCCACCGCCTGCGGGCGGAGTCCCTTCGCAGAAGGGGCCAAGAAAAAACAAAAACCGCATCCTTGCGGACGCGGTTTGTTTGCTGCTTACTTATTCCCCTTTCGCCGCTTCGCGGTGCAGGTTCGCAATGTCCACCAGCTCCATCTGGCTGATGTCATGGTCACCGCGCAGGGCGTCGACGAGGACGCGGGCAGTGTCCATGGCCGTGATGGTCGGGATGGACAGCTCCGTTGCCTTGCGGCGGAACTTGACGGAGTCACGGTGCGGGTCGCGGCCATGCGGACTCGTCGAGATGATGTAATCCACCAGACCGCTCTCCAGCAGGTCGATGACGTTGGGGCGCGCGCCGCTCATCTGGCGCACAACGCTGCAGGGCACCATCTCGCTGTTCAGGAACCTGGCGGTGCCGGGCGTGCCGTAGATCTTGTAGCCGTAGTCGTGCAGCTTCCAGGCAAGCTCGGCGGCCTCGGCCTTGTCGCTGTCCTTGACCGAGATGATGACGCAGGAGCCGGGGCCGGGCGTCTTGAACTGGTAGCCAGCGGCGACCAGGCCCTTCATCATCGCCTCGTGGAAGGAGGGCGCAATGCCCAGGACCTCACCGGTGGACTTCATCTCGGGGCCGAGCATCGTGTCAACGCCGTGCAGCTTTAAGAAGCTGTAGACGGGCACCTTGACGGCGTAGTAGGGGCTCTTGCCGTTGCGCCACAGGCCGGTGCCGTAGCCCATGTCCTTGAGCTTCTCGCCCAGCGTGCAGCGCACGGCCAGGTCGACCATCGGCACACCGGTGACCTTGGAGATGTACGGCACGGTACGGGACGAGCGGGGGTTGACCTCGATGACGTAGACACGATCATTCTGGACGGCATACTGCACGTTGACCAGGCCCACGACCTTCAGCTCGCGGGCAAAGCGGCCCGTGTAATCGACCAGCGTGTCAATGACCTTCTGGCTGAAGGTGTACGGCGGATAGACGCAGATGGAGTCGCCGGAGTGCACGCCCGTGCGCTCGACCTGCTGCATGATGCCGGGCACCAGATAATCGGTGCCGTCGCAGATGGCGTCGACCTCACACTCGGTACCCAGAATATACTTGTCCATCAGCACGGGATGGCTCATGTCAACGTGCTTCGTGATAACGCCCATGTACTCGATGACATCGGCGGAGTTGTAGGCGACGATCATGTTCTGGCCGCCCAGAACGTAGGACGGGCGCATCAGGACGGGATAGCCGACCTCCTGCGCGGCCTGCAGGGCCTCGTCCAGCGTAAAGACGGTGCGGCCTTCCGGGCGGGGGATGCCGCAGCGCTCCAGCAGCTCGTCAAAGCGCTCGCGGTCCTCGGCCTCGTCGATGGCGTCGGCGGGCGTGCCCAAAATCGGCAGGCCGATGTCGTCCATGTGCTTGGCCAGCTTGATGGCGGTCTGGCCGCCGAACTGCACAAGGCAGCCGTCCGGTTTTTCAGTCTCGATGATGTGGTCGACGCTCTCGGGGTTCAGCGGGTCAAAGTACAGGCGGTCACCGGTGTCAAAGTCGGTGGAGACCGTCTCGGGGTTGTTGTTGACAAGGATGGCCTCACAGCCGTGCTGCTTCAGCGTCCAGACCGCGTGGACCGAGCAATAGTCAAACTCAATGCCCTGACCGATGCGGATGGGGCCGGAGCCGAAAACAAGGACCTTCTTCTTGTCGGGGTCGCTGCGCTCGGCAATGAACGGCTTCGCTTCGTTGTCCTCGTCGTAGGTGGAGTAGAAATACGGCGTCTTGGCGGCAAATTCTGCGGCGCAGGTATCGACCATCTTGAACGCGGCCTTCGGGGCCTCGGGCAGGGTGTCCACGCCCGCCAGACGCTTGATCGTTTTGTCGAGGAAACCGAACCTCTTGGCATTCAGGTACTTTTCCGTCGTCAGCTCGCCGTTTTTCAGGCCCATCTCAATGTCGGCCAGATGCTGCAGCTTGTCAAGGAACCACCAGTCGATCTTGGTGATGTCGTAAATGACGTCGTGCGCCACGCCGCGCTTGAGGGCCTCGTAGACGCAGAACGCGCGCTCGGAGTCCTGCACATGCAGGTGCTCGATGACTTCTTCCGTCGTCAGCTTCTCGAAATCGGGCAGCGTCATCGTGTCCAGGCCGAGCTCGGTGGAGGAAACGGCCTTCATCATGGCGTGCTCAAAGTTGTTGCCGATGGCCATGACCTCGCCGGTGGCCATCATCTGGGTGCCCAGAGACTTGTCGGCGTAGACGAACTTATCGAACGGCCACTTCGGGTATTTGACGACGACATAGTCGAGGGCCGGCTCAAAGCAGGCGCAGGTCTCGCCCGTGACATCGTTCGTGATCTCGTCCAGCGTGTAGCCAAGCGCGATCTTGGTCGCAACCTTGGCAATCGGGTAGCCCGTCGCCTTGGAGGCCAGCGCGGAGGAGCGGGACACACGGGGGTTGACCTCAATGACCGCGTACTCAAAGCTGTCGGGCTTCAGGGCAAACTGGCAGTTGCAGCCGCCCTCGATGCCCAGTTCGGTGATGATGTCCAGCGCGGCGGTGCGGAGCATCTGGTACTCTTTATCGGACAGGGTCTGGCTGGGCGCGACGACGATGGAGTCGCCGGTGTGGATGCCGACGGGGTCAAGGTTCTCCATGTTGCAGACCGTGATGACGTTGCCCTTGGAGTCACGCATGACCTCGTACTCGATTTCCTTCCAGCCGGAAATGCACTTCTCAACGAGGATCTGATGGATTGGGGACAGGCGCAGACCGTTCGTGGCAATTTCGTGCAGCTTCTCGCGGTCCTCGCAGATGCCGCCGCCGGTGCCGCCCATCGTGAAGGCGGGGCGGACGATGACGGGGTAGCCGATGACCTCGGCAAAGTCCAGCGCGTCGTCCAGATCTTCCACAACCTTAGAAGGGATGATGGGCTGGTGCAGCTTCTCCATCGTGTCCTTGAACAGCTGGCGGTCCTCGGCGCGGTCAATCGTGTCGGGCTTGCAGGCCAGCAGGCGGACGCCGCTGCGGTCCAAAAATCCGTTGCGGGCCAGCTCCATCGACAGGTTCAGGCCCATCTGGCCGCCCAGGTTCGGCAGGATGGCGTCGGGCTTCTCCTTCTCGATGATGCGCTCGATGACCTCGGCGGTCAGCGGCTCGATGTAAACATGATCGGCAATGTCTGGGTCGGTCATGATGGTGGCGGGGTTGGAGTTGACGAGGACGGTCTCGACGCCCTCGGATTTCAGCGCACGGCAGGCCTGCGTGCCGGAGTAGTCAAACTCTGCCGCCTGACCGATGATGATGGGGCCGGAGCCGATGACCAGTACCTTTTTGATACGCGGGTCTTTAGGCATTGTTGATTACTCCTTTCGCGGCCAGCATACGGCTGACGAACTGGTCAAACAGAAATTCGGTGTCCTTGGGGCCGCCGTTGGCCTCGGGGTGGAACTGCACGGTGAAGCAGTTCCATTTCAAGTAGTCGACGCCCTCGCAGGTGCCGTCGTTGGCGTTGAAGTAGCTCATCTGGCCGACGGATTCGGGCAGGGTGTCCGCCATAACGGCGTAGCCGTGGTTCTGGCTGGTGATAAAGGTGCGCTGCTTGGCCGGGCTGCTGACGGGCTGGTTGGCACCGCGGTGGCCGTATTTCAGCTTGCAGGTCTTGGCACCGGCGGCCAGGGCGGTCAGCTGGTGGCCCAGGCAGATGCCGAAGGTCGGGATGCCGGTGCTCAGCATTTCACGGATGTTCGCGATAATTTCCACGTTCTCTGCCGGGTCGCCGGGGCCGTTGGAGAGCATGAGGCCGTCGGGGTTGAGGGCGGCCAGCTCGGCGGCGGTGGTCGTGCCGGGCAGCACGGTCACGCGGCAGCCGCGCTTCTGCAGGCAGCGCACAATGTTGTTCTTGCAGCCCAGGTCGAGCAGCGCCACGTGCAGCGGCGTGTCACCCCATGCACCGGCAGCCGTCGGCTCATAGGTCACGGCCTCGCGGCAGGTGACGGTCTTGACGGCGTCGACAACGGCGTAGGCGGCGATCTCGGGCAGCAGCGCGGCCTTCTTCTCGGGCTCGGCGTCGGGGTCGAACTCGGTGGTGATCGCGCCGTTCATAACGCCGCTCTCCCGCAGGGTGCGGGTCAGGCTGCGGGTGTCGATGCCCTCAATGCCGATGATGCCGTTCTTTTTCAGGAAGGCATCCAGCGTTTCCTCACTGCGGAAGTTGGACGGGGTCTTGCACGCCTCGCGCACAATGTAGCCCCTGGCCCAAATCTTCGTGCTCTCGACATCCTCACTGTTCATGCCGTAGTTGCCGATGAGCGGATAGGTCTGGGTGATGATCTGGCCGTAGTAGCTGGGGTCGGTCAGGGTTTCCTCAAAGCCGACCATACCGGTTGCAAAGACGACCTCACCGATGGTGGTACCGGGGCAGCCTACGCTGACGCCGCGGAACACCCGGCCATTGGCCAATATCAGATATGCCTGCATAGTTGGTAGCCTCTCACTTTACATTTAAGATATGGAGTGAGGAGAGAGGAGAAAAGGCAAACTGTACCCATCTCCTATCTCCTATCTTTTACAGGGTTTGCTTCGCAGCTTCCTTCATTTTGCGGCTGCCCAGGTGTACCAGCGGGAGCTTGCCCTCCTTGCAGATGGGGCATTCCTCAGGGGCGTAGTTGGGCAGGTCGAGCTTGAGGGCGCTGGCGACGATGGGGATCGGGGACGGGGCCTCGGCGCGGGTGCGGTCCACGACGCAGGCAATGCCCACGCAGATGCCGCCGTTTTCCTCGATGACGCGCTTGGTCTCGAGGCTGGAAACACCGGTGGTGACGACGTCCTCGGCGATGATGCAGCGCTCACCCGGGTTGATCCTGAAACGCTTGAGGGTCATGACGTTGTCGACGCGCTCGGTGAAGATGGCGCGCTTGCCCATCTGGCGGCCCAGTTCATAGGCGTAGACGATGCCGCCCATGGCAGGGCCGACCACGACGTCAATGTTCAGTTCCTTGAGCTTCTCGGCAACCGGGGCCATGACCTCGGCGGCCTTGTCGGGGTACTGCTGCAGAAATGCCATCTGGCAGTAAGCGCCGGAGTGGCGCCCGGAGGAAAGCAGGAAGTGCCCCTCTAAAAATGCTTCACATTCCTTTAAAACTTCAAGTGCTTCGCGTGCCATAATTTGTTCCTCCTGTATGTTATTCAACTTATAGTAGCATATTTTGTATAAAAATGCAAGCAAAACGTATATGGTAGGACGGCTTCCCCCGCGGGGGAAGCTGTCGGCGGCCCGCCCGCCGACTGATGAGGGCCGGGCTTGCCGTTATAGCCCGTGAACGGGCGGATGAGGGGGAAGGCAATCGGTGATTTACCGTGCGCACCCTCTGATCTCATCCAGCGTCTTGACGCCGTGGGCGTCCATCCACTGGCCGATCTCGTTCGTGATGCGGGTGCAGGCCTTCGGGTCCAGGAAGTTCGCGGTGCCGACTTGTACCGCCGCTGCACCGGCCATGATGAACTCCAAGGCGTCCTTACCCGTCAGAATGCCGCCCAGTCCCACGACGGGGATGCTGACGGCCCCCACGGCCTGCCAGACCATGCGCAGGGCGATGGGACGCACCGCCGGGCCGGACAGGCCCGCAAACGTGTTGTTGAACACGGGACGGCGCTTTTCCAGATCAATCGCGCATGCCTGGAAGGTGTTGCACAGGCTGATGGCGTTCGCGCCGGCAGCCTCAACGGCCTTGCACATCTCGGGGATGCTTTCGGCCTGCGGGCTCAATTTAACGATGAGCGGCACGGTGCAGACCTTGCGCACCGCGCTGACGACCTCGCCGGCGTCTGCCGCGCGGATGCCGAACGCGAGACCGCCCTGCTTGACGTTGGGGCAGCTGATGTTCAGCTCAATAAAATCCACGCCCGCGGCGCAGAGCATCTGCACACCCTCGACGTTTTCTTCAATCGTGTGGCCGCCGAGGTTCGCCCAGACGGTGGTGCCGCACCGGCGCATGGCAGGCAGCTCGTGGTCGATAAAGTGCTGCACACCGGGGTTCTGCAGGCCGATGGAGTTCATCAGGCCCGACGGCGTCTCGTAGAGGCGCTCACCTTCGTTGCCGGGCTGGCCGTTCAGGGTCAGCCCCTTGCCGGAGATGCCGCCCAGCACGCGCAGATCCTCAATGCCCGCGTACTCGGGGCCGAAGCCGAAGGTGCCGCTGGCCGCGATGACCGGCCCGGCCAGCCGCTTGCCGAGAAAATCAACATGCAGGTCTGCCATCAGTCAAACACCTCCTGTGCGTTAAAGACCGGGCCGTCCTTGCAGACGGTGACCGGGCCGATTTTCGTATGGCAGGTGCAGCCCAGGCACGCGCCCAGACCGCAGGCCATCTTCTTTTCAAGGCTGGCCAGGCAGGGCACGCCAGCGGCGGCGCAGAGCTTAGCCACGCCGCGCATCATGACCATGGGGCCGCAGGTCAGCACAATGTCGTACTTGCTCACGTCCAGCAGGTCGGTGACCAGGCCGTGGTGTCCCTCCTTGCCGGAGTCGGTTGCGGCGTAGATGTCGCGGCACCAGGGCACAAAGCGTCCATGCCGTAGGTCGTGTCGCGGAAGCCCACGAACAGGTCGGGGCGCACGCCCGCGCGGCAGAGCTCCTTGCAGAGCAGCAGCAGCGGCGCGGTGCCGATGCCGCCGCCGACCACGGCAATGCGCTTGTACTGCCCGGCCAGTGCGGCAGTGTCAAAGCCGTTGCCGCAGGGGCCGGTCACGGTCAGCGTGTCGTCCTTTTTCAGCGCGGCCAGCTTGTGGGTGCCCTCGCCCTTGACCTGATACAGGAAGGTCAAGGCGCCGGTCTGGTTGTCAAAGTCGTCAACGCTGATGGGGCGGGAAAGAATCGGCGTAGCGTCCGCGGCCCAGGCGCGCAGCATGTAAAACTGCCCGGCGTGGGGCTCGCGGCTGCGGTCCTGCCACTGGACCGTAAGGCGCATAATATCCTCTGCGACGGTTTCCTGACGCAGGACCGTCAGATTACAGCTTGTTGCATTCACCCTGAATATCCTCCCGCATACGCACGCACTCGTTGTAGGCAGCCTCGTCAAAGGCAACGCCGGGCTGCTTCTTGTAAGCCAGCAGGATGCCGCGGCTGGAGTTGACAACGCCGCCGTTGCCCTTGGTCAGGTACTGCGCGATGTCCGCCGCCTTGCCGCCCTGTGCGCCGTAGCCGGGGATCAGGAAGAAGGTGTCCTTGTAGGCCGCGCGGATGGCGGTGGCTTCCTCGGTGTGGGTGCCGCCGATGACCAGGCCGATGCTGGAATAGCCGTGCTCGCCCATGTAGTCCTTGCCGAGGGCGGTCAGGCTGTCGCCGACGAGGTCGTACACATGGCGGCCATCGTCGAGCTTTTTGTACTCAAAGTCCTTCGCGCCGGGGTTGGAGGTGCGGCAGAGCACGAACACGCCCTTGCCCTGCTCGGCGCAGTACGGCAGATACGGGCTGATGGAGTCAAGGCCCATGTAGGGGGCCAGCGTGATGATGTCGGCCTCGAAATCACCGGTAAAGTGCGCCTTGGCGTACATTTCGGCGGTCTTGGCAATGTCGCCGCGCTTGATGTCGGCAATGACGGGCAGGCCGGTGGCGCGGGCCAGCTTCAGCGTTTCGGCGTAGGCGCGCATGCCGTCCAGGCCCAGGGACTCATAATAGGCGATCTGTACCTTGTAGCAGCCCGCGACGCCCTTGGTGGCGTCGATCAGCGCACGGTTGAACGCGACGACGTTCTCCCCCGCCGTCTTGGCGGTGTCGGTGGTGGGCAGGTAGCTGATCTCGGTGTCCAGGCCCACGCAGACCGGGCCGTTTGCTGCGACGCTCTCGTAGAGCTTGTCCATGTTGGTAAGCATGCTGATTCCTCCGTTTGATGTATATAAATTGCGGCTCTATTATATAATGTTGGGAATCGTAGGGGCGGATTCCATATCCGCCCGCGGGACTGTGCCAGCGGCAGCCTGCACGGGCGCATATAGAATGCGCCCCTACGGGTGTTTTGTGCGTGAAGGGATGTTATTCTTCAATCTGGAACGTAACCTTCCCGCCTTTGATCGTGGTTACCACTTTTCCGTACAGCAGTGCGCCGTCGTAGGGGCAGTTCTTGCTCTTGCTGTGCAGCTCGTCGGCGTGGACCTCGTACATGTGGTCAAGGTCCACCAGCACGATGTCGGCGTCGTAGCCCGGCTCCAGCATGCCCTTGCGGTCGGCCAGGCCCAGCACGGCGGCGGGACCGGCGCTCATCAGGAAGCTGAGCATTTCCAGCGGCAGACGCTGCTCACGGCAGAGTTTGGTGTAACAGACGCCGAAGGCCGTTTCCAGACCCACCATACCGGCAGCGCCCTTCTCCTTCTCCTCGGCGGTGTGGGGGGCGTGGTCGGTGCCGATGCAGGTCACGGTGCCGTCCTTGATGGCGTCGATCAGCGCGGTCACGTCGTCCGCCTTGCGGATGGGCGGGTTGACGCGGTAGGTCAGGCGGCTGTCATCAAACCACAGGTGGTGCGGCGTGACCTCGCAGCTGACCCGCGCACCGCGCATCCGGCTCATGCGGACGGCATCGACGGATTCCCTGGTGGAGACATGGCACATGTGCAGCCGGGTGCCGTAGTACTCGGCCAGATGGCAGTTGCGCACGGTCTCGATGTTCTCGGCCAGGCGGTAGTCCCAGGGGCTGATCTCGCGGTCCTCGGCGTGGGACATGATGGTCAGGCCGCGCTCGGTGGCAATCGCGAACGCACGGGCCATGACGGCGTTGTTCATGACGCCGTTGCCGTCCTCAGTGATGAACTTGATGTCCTCGGGCAAGGTCAGCAGATGATCCAGCGTTTTGCCGTCGAAATCCTTCGTAATGGAGACGGTCTGGTTTGCGTCGCACAGGCCGACGCGGGCGGCCTCGGCCTCGACGGCGTGGGCAATCTCGGCACTGGAACAGACCGGCTTCGTGTTGGGCATCAGGTTGACGAAGGTGTACCCGCCCGCGGCAGCCGCGGCGGAGCCGGTGGAGATGTCCTCCTTGTATTCAAAGCCGGGGGTGCGCCAGTGGCAGTGGGTGTCGATGAAGGCGGGCAGGACCGTGCGGCCCTTCGCGTCGAGCACCTCCTCCCCTTCCGGGACGAGCAGCCCCAGACCGACAGCGGCAATTTTTCCGTCGCGCAGCCAGACCTCAATGGCCTTGCCCGCGCTGTCCTTTGCGTTGCGGATCAGCATGGTGGGAACCTCCTTAAAAATAGGAAACTTTGTCATAGCTGAGAGTGTAGGGGCGAACATTGTTCGCCCGTCAACTTTGCGTGGTTGAGCTTCTGCGGGAAAGCCGCGCATGAGGCAAACGGCCTGCGGGCGAGCAATGCTCGCCCCTACAGAGCCCATACAAACAATCCCGCAGGGATATTTTTGCAAAAAAAACTTTTCCCAAAAAGGGAAAAGTCAAAAAGTCACACACAAAGCAGCGACGGGAAAGAACACTGCGCCGTGATTTTTAAAGACAGAAATAAAACGCATCATCCCGGCACACTCCTTCCTATAGCTTCACCTAAGTTTAACTTATTGTACCATGTAGGGGCGGCGGTGTCAATGCAAACGGGCTTTTGCAAAAGTAAGGATTTTATAGATTTTTGCGCTGACTTTTTGGAGGATTTGACAAAATCCGCAAAAAT
>ENA-OQCG01000128-OQCG01000128.1-human-gut-metagenome-genome-assembly--contig:-NODE-128-length-13892-cov-1.998910_pt1 | contig 13892 bp, 11 predicted proteins | sample MGYA00242758_ERZ504577 | MGnify/ENA primary metagenome ERZ504577 (study PRJEB26092, sample SAMD00036248) | human gut metagenome | host: Homo sapiens | study: EMG produced TPA metagenomics assembly of...
GGACATCAAGCTGCGCATCAAAAGCGTAGAGAGCACCATGCAGATCACCAAGGCAATGGAACTGGTGGCTTCCTCCAAAATGCGCCGTGCCAAGGAGCGGGTGGAACACAGCCGCCCCTACTTTGAAACGCTGCATGAGACTTTGACCAAGATCGCCGCGGCCGACCCCCGCGCCCGCAACCCCTACCTGCGCCGTGACGAAGTGAAGCGCACCCTGCTCATCGTGATTGCAGGCGACCGCGGCCTTGCCGGTGGATACAATTCCAACGTGCTCAAGCAGGCCGGGGCCGAAGAAGGCGAAGTGCTGGTGCTGCCCATCGGCAAGCGCTCGGCAGAGTATTTCGTCCACCACGAGGTGCCCCTGTTCACGCAGGAGGTGCTGCTGGCGGCAGATGTCTCGGTGGGCGAGTGCTTCCAGCTGTCCCGCCAGATCACGGAAGGATATCTCAAGGGCGAGTACGATGCGGTAAAGATCTGCTACACCCGGTTCGATTCCATGATGACCCAGACCGCAGCCACCATGGAGGTGCTGCCGCTGTCCATCGAACCCACCGAGCAGCAGAAGGCGGATGCCCGCCGCAGCCAGATCCTGTACAAGCCCAGCAGCGAGGAAGTATTCAGCGCGATCATCCCGGAGTATGTGGCAGGCATCGTCTACGGTGCCGTGTGCGAGAGCGTAGCCAGTGAGCTTGCCGCCCGCCGCACTGCCATGGATGCCGCCACCAAGAACGCCGGTGAGATGATCGACCATTTGAACCTGTATTATAACCGTGCCCGTCAGGCTGCCATCACGCAGGAGATCACCGAGATCGTGGCCGGTGCGGAGATTTAACGATCCTCTCAGCCGCCTGACGGCGGCAGCTCCCCCGAGAGGGGGGCTTAAGTGGAAAAACCTATCAAAAAGGAGTTGTAGCCTATGTCCGAAAAACATATCGGCAAGGTGCTCCAGGTCATCGGCCCGGTGCTGGACATCCAGTTTGAGGATGGCCAGCTGCCGGAGCTGCTCAACGCCATCGAGATCGACAACCACGGCGAAAAGCTGGTGGTCGAGGTGGCACAGCACACCGGCGATAACGTGGTGCGCTGCATTGCAATGAACAGCACCGATGGTCTGGTGCGCGGCACCGAAGCCGTGGATACCGGCGAACCCATCAAAGTGCCCGTGGGCGACCAGTGTCTGGGCCGCGTGTTCAACCTGCTGGGTGAGCCCGTGGACAACAAGCCCGCCCCGGCCCCGGAGGCCTACTGGCCCATCCACCGCCCTGCTCCCAGCTACGAGGAGCAGCAGTCCACCACCGAGATCCTGGAGACCGGCATCAAGGTCGTTGACCTGATCTGCCCCTACGCCAAGGGCGGCAAGATCGGTCTGTTCGGCGGTGCCGGTGTCGGCAAGACCGTTCTGATTCAGGAACTGATTTATAACATCGCCACGGCCCACAACGGCTATTCCGTCTTTACCGGCGTCGGTGAGCGCACCCGCGAGGGCAACGACCTGTACGGTGAAATGCGCGAGAGCGGCGTTCTGAACAAGACAGCGTTGGTCTACGGCCAGATGAACGAGCCGCCGGGAGCCCGTATGCGCGTTGCCCTGTCCGGCCTGACGATGGCGGAATACTTCCGCGACGTCAAGCACCAGGACGTGCTGCTCTTCATCGACAATATCTTCCGCTTCACCCAGGCCGGTTCCGAGGTTTCGGCGCTGCTGGGCCGTATGCCCTCTGCCGTCGGCTACCAGCCCACGCTGGCCACCGAGATGGGCGCCCTGCAGGAGCGTATTACCTCCACCCGCAAGGGCTCGATCACGTCGGTGCAGGCCGTCTATGTGCCCGCGGATGACCTGACCGACCCCGCGCCCGCCACGACCTTCACCCACCTGGACGCCACCACGGTTCTGAGCCGTGACATCGCCTCCCAGGGCATTTATCCGGCTGTCGACCCGCTGGACTCCACCTCCCGTATCCTCTCGCCCGAAGTTGTCGGCCAGGAGCACTACGAGGTCGCCCGCGCCGTGCAGCAGGTGCTGCAGCGCTACAAGGAGCTGCAGGACATTATTGCCATCATGGGTATGGACGAGCTGTCCGAGGAGGACAAGATCACGGTGGCCCGGGCCCGCAAGGTGCAGCGCTTCCTGTCCCAGTCCTTCCATGTTGCGGAGCAGTTCACCGGTATGCCCGGCCAGTATGTGCCGCTGAAGGAGACCCTGCGTGGCTTCAAGATGATTTTGAACGGCGAGTGCGACAGCATCCCCGAGAGTTGTTTCCTGTTCGCCGGTACGATTGATGATGTCCTGGCCAAGGCCAAGCAGCAGTAAGGCGGTGGGAGTATGGCAACTTTCCCGCTCAAGATCATGACGCCGGACGGCGTTGCGTTTGATGGTGCGGTCACGTCGGTATCCTGCCGCACCATCAACGGCCAGCTTCAGCTGCTGGCGCGGCATATCGACATCTGCACGGCGCTGGGCATGGGCGAGGCTCATATTAAGCTGGAGGACGGCACGGTCCGCCGCGCAGCCTGTATGGGCGGTATGCTGAGCATGCTTGGCGGCGAGTGCCATCTGCTGGCAACGACCTTTGAATGGGCCGATGCCATTGATGCCGAGCGCGCCGCCCGCAGCAAGGCCCGTGCCGAAGCATTGCTGGCCCAGAAGAATCTGGACAAGCGCGACATGCAGCTTGCCGAGGCCCGTTTAAGGCGTGCCTTGGTGCGCAGCAGCGTGGCCGCCCGCAAGGATATTTGAATCCGACTGCCCTCGCCATTTGGCGGGGGCGTTTTATTTTTTGAACCCGCCGCAAAGCGCTGTGGTCAGTGTCTCAAACGCCCCGCCGCGCTTGCCTTTTGTGCCCGCACACGGTATAATACAGATATGAATACTGCAATGATTTACATCCTTATTATGAATGTCATCGGCTTTTGCCTGATGGGGCTGGACAAGCACCGCGCCCGCACACGGCAGTGGCGCGTCCCGGAGAAGATACTGTTTGGCGCGGCTCTGCTGGGCGGCAGTGCCGGTGCGTGGGCCGGTATGTACGTGTTCCATCACAAGACGCGCCACTGGTATTTTGTAGTGGGCATACCGCTGATCCTTGCGGCCCAGCTGGCGCTGGCTGTTTATTTTACGCGCTGAACCAGGCAGGGGAGGTGTCCCGCCGTGTCATTTTTTACCGCGCTGTTCTCCGGGCACAAAAAGTCTGCCGCTCTGCTGACGCCGCCTGACGGCATGCGGGAGACGGATATTGCGCTGGAAAGCAGTACCTGCACCGGAGAGACGGTCATCGGCTTTCGATGCAAAGCGGACGGTCATCTGCTGAACGCCGTTGTCGTGCGCAGCCGTGCGGATATTGAGACATTTTACAAAAGCTACGGCTTTGTGTACACAGGCAAATTTGATAAATAATCCACAAACCACTCTTGATATTTTATTAACTTTATGAATTATATTGCCTTGCTCTCTCTTTTCGCACATATATTGCACAGATTTCTGCCATTTCGCACGTTTTCTTTGCAAAGCGCAAAATGGGTGCTATAATAGCAGTGTAAGTGCTAAGCAGCTATGTGCTGCATAAATACTGGAGGAGTATCAGACAATGTCCATTTTCGAAAATTTTGAGAAGAAGCTGCAGGCTGAGCCGAAGTCCATCGTCTTTACCGAGGGTACCGACGCCCGTATTTTGTCCGCTGCAAGCCGTCTGCTGGCAGGCAAGACCCTGAAGGTCATCCTGCTGGGCGAGGTCGAAGCCGTCAAGAAGGCCGCTGCTGACGGCAGCTTTGACATCACCGGTGCCGAGATCATCGACCCCGCCAACTACGAGGCTTGATTGAGATGGTCGCCAAGATGGTCGAGCTGCGCAAGGGCAAGATGACCGATGAGCAGTGCCGTGCCGCTCTGTCCAAGGGCAATTACTTCGGCACCATGCTGGTCAAGCAGGGCAAGGCTGACTGCCTGCTGGGCGGCGCAACCTACTCCACCGCAGACACCGTCCGCCCGGCTCTGCAGCTGATCAAGTGCAAGCCCGGCATCAAGTCTGTCAGCTCCTGCTTCATCCTGACCCGCGGCGAGGAGAGCATCGCCATGGGCGACTGTGCCATCAACATCGATCCCTCCGAGGACGAAATCGTCGAGTCCACCGTCGAGACCGCTCACACCGCAGAGATTTTCGGCATCGACCCCCCGTGTTGCACTGCTGTCCTACTCCACCAAGGGTTCCGGCAAGGGCGAGACCGTCGACAAGATGCGCAACGCTACCGCCCGCGTTCAGGAGGCTCACCCCGAACTGAAGGTCGACGGTGAGCTGCAGTTTGACGCTGCCGTTGCTCCCGAGGTCGGCCAGCTGAAGGCCCCCGGCTCCAAGGTCGCCGGCTATGCCAACACCTTCATCTTCCCCAACATCAACGCCGGCAACATCGGCTACAAGATTGCCCAGCGCTTGGGCGGCTTTGAAGCCTACGGCCCCATTCTCCAGGGCCTGAACGCCCCCATCAACGACCTGTCCCGCGGCTGCAATGCCGAGGAAGTCTACAAGATGGCCCTGATCACCGCCGCGCTGATCTGAGTTAAAATCCCTACATAAAAAGCAACCGCCGCCCGCGATATACAAAACGGGCGGCAGTTTTTTGTGTGGCAGGAGGGCGCATATAGAATGCACCCCCCTGCGGAAATTGCAATTTTCTTATGATATAAACTAAATTTTCTGCGTGTCAGGGTCGATGCTTGCATCCGCCCCTACAAAAAATGTCCGCTGCAATTTTAACGCAGCGGACATTTTTTATGAACTACCAATCAATAGTGCAGCTTTTCCGCATCCAGCCCCTCCAGCACGGGCAGCATGGCGGCGGCCTCGGCGCGGGCGGCAATGGGGTCCATCATCAGGTAGTTGCCGCACTCGACGGCGGATGCGCCGGGAATCTCTCCCTCGTACTCCGCCATCCAGGCAAAGGCGCTGCGGGTCAGGTCAAGCGCCTCGGCGGGCGTCAGGCCGGTGGTCAGCAGGTAAAAGCCGGTCAAACAGCCCATGGGGCCGACATAGACAACGCCCTTGCTGTACTTGCTGTTGCGCGCATAGGTTGCGAACAGATGCTCCAGCGTGTGAGCCGCGGCGGGGGAAAGATAGCTGCCCTTGTTGGGCTGCTTCATGCGGATGTCCCAGGTCAAAATCTCGCCGTCAGCACCGTCCTGGCGGGAAAGGTACATACCCGGCAGCAGCCTGGTGTGGTCAACACAGAAGCTCGCGATACGTTCCATCGTGGTCCGCCTCACTTCGCCATCGCCTGCACAACACCGCGGGCGCAGTCCATGGAAATCGTCATGCCGTCCTTCAGCGTGCGGGTGGCATTGGTAGCACCAACGATAACGGCCTTATCCAGCGTCAGACCGACAATGGCGGAATGGCTGTTCGTACCGGCCTCCTCGGTGATGATACCGGCAGCCTCACGCATGAAAGGCAGCGTGTCGTTGGTGGTGAAGGGTACGACCAAAATCTGGCCGGGTTTGAACTTCTTGGCAGCCTCGGTGGCGTTGCGGCACACGCAGACCTCACCCTTGGCGTTGTGGCTGCCGATGCCGACACCGGCCAGCAGGGAATCGCCGACCATGTGGACCTTGATCATGTTGGTGGTGCCGGAGATGCCGACGGGAACACCGGCGGTGACGACGACGAGGTCGCCGTCCTGCACAAGGCCCGCGCTCTTGGCCTTCGCAACCGACATACTGATGAGCTCATCCGTGGAGGTCGCGTAATCCATCAGCAACGGGGTAACGCCGCGGTAGACGTTCAGCTGGCAGCGGGTAGTTTCATCCAGCACACAGGCGATAATTTGGGTGTCAGGACGGAAGCGGCTCAACAGGCGGGCGGTCTCACCGCTCTTGGAAGCCGTGATGATGGCGGAAGCGCCGATGTCTGTAGCGGTGGTGCAGGCGGCATGGCCGACGGCAGCGCTGATGTTCAGGCGGCTGTTGTCCGTACCGGAGTGGTGGACCAGACTGTCAAAGCTGGAGTCTGCCTCGGTGGTCTCGGCAATCGTAGCCATGGCCTTCAGCGCCTCGACGGGGTACTTGCCCGCGGCGGTTTCACCGGAGAGCATAACCGCGCCGGTGCCGTCGTAGATGGCGTTGGCCACGTCGGTGATCTCGGCACGGGTCGGGCGGGGGTTGACGATCATGGAATCCAGCATCTGGGTAGCGGTAATGCAGATCTTACCGGCGCTCATGGCGCGGTCGATCAGGTGCTTCTGGATGGCCGGGATCTCGGCAAAGTCGATCTCAACGCCCATATCGCCGCGGGCAACCATGATGCCGTCGGCCACGGTCAGAATCTCGTCGATGTTGTCGATGCCCTCCTGGTTCTCGATCTTCGCGATGATGCGGATCTTGGAGTTGTGCTCGTCCAGGATGTGGCGGATATCCATAATGTCCTGCGCGTTGCGGGCAAAGCTGGCGGAGATCAGGTCAAAGCCCTGCTCGACACCAAACAGAATATCGCTCGTGTCGCGCTGGCTCATATACGGCATGGACAGATGCACGCCGGGGACGTTGACGCCCTTCTTGGTCTTGATGATGCCGTCATTGCAGACCGTGCAGGCAATGTCGGTGTCGCCGACCTCGTCAATGCGCAGCTCGATCAGACCGTCGTCCAGCATGATCCGGCCACCGGGCTTGACGTCGTGGGGCAGCTCCTTGTAAGTGACGGAGCAGATTTCGTTCGTGCCCTCTACGCTGCGGGAGGTCAGGGTGAACTTCTGGCCGGTGGTCAGCTTCTCCACACCGTTCTTGAACTCACCCAGACGAATCTCGGGACCCTTGGTGTCCAGCATACAGGCAATGGGCAGGTCCAGCTCCTTGGACAGTGCGCGTACCTTGTCATAGCGGCCCTTGTGCTCCTCGTAGTCGCCATGAGAAAAGTTGAAACGCGCGACGTTCATGCCGTTCTCCATCAGCTGGCGCAGAATGCCCGGCTTATCGGTGGACGGACCCATAGTACAGACGATCTTGGTTTTACGCATAAAGCTTATCCTCCGTTTTACATTTCTACCTATTTATATACTTTAGCAAACCTCAGCGGTATTATACTACAAGTCCGCCGTGGGAGACAAGAGGAAAACGGCTTTCGTCTGAAAAAAAACGCACAAAAATTGTTTCCTTTCTGCCCGTTAATTTTTACACAATTTCAGCTCGTTCCGTGCAAATTCTGCCACAGCCCGGGTACAGCCCGACTTACAGGCCACCGGCGTTCTTCTGTGCCCGGCGGGTCCGATTTGCAAGCATGGATTGCATGTTTACTTTTTGCGGTGTTTACGGTATAATAAAGCCATGAATAGTCCTTTACCACTTACTATACAGGAGAAGCATCATGGCAAAACGTGTATTTCTGATTGTGCTCGACAGCTTCGGCGTCGGCGCAGAGCCGGACGCGCCCCTTTTCGGCGACGCCGGCACCAACACACTGGGGGCCATTGCAGGGCATCCCAATTTCAGGGGTGATAACCTTGCCAGGCTCGGCATGTTCAATCTGGACGGCGTGACCTGCGGCACCCACGCAGCCGCCCCCATCGGCAGCTATGCCCGCCTGCGTGAAGCCAGTGCCGGCAAGGATACGACCATCGGCCACTGGGAAATCGCGGGTCTGCTGAGTGCCGAACCGCTGCCCACCTTCCCGGACGGTTTCCCGCAGGAGCTGCTGGATGCGTTCACCGCCAAAACCGGCTATAAGGTTCTGTGCAACAAGCCCTATTCCGGCACCGACGTCATCCGCGACTACGGCGAGGAGCACATGAAAACCGGCGCACTCATCGTCTACACCTCCGCCGACAGTGTGTTCCAGATCGCTGCGAACGAGGCCATCGTCCCTGTGGAAAAGCTGTACGAGATCTGCGCACAGGCGCGGGAGCTGCTGACCGGCAAATACGGCGTAGGCCGCGTCATTGCCCGCCCGTTCGTGGGCGACTGCGCCGCCAACTTCACCCGCACGCCGCGCCGCCATGACTACAGTCTGGTCCCGCCGCACGACACGATGCTCGACGCCATCCTGGCCGCAGGCAAGCAGACCATCGGTGTCGGCAAGATCCACGACATCTTTGCGGGCAAGGGCATCGGCGAAACCATCCGCACCTCCGGCAACACCGAGGGTCTGCAGGTCACGCTGGAGCTGGCGGACCGCGATTTTGAGGGTCTGGCCTTCGTCAACCTCGTCGACTTTGATATGCTCTACGGCCACCGCCGCGACATTGAGGGCTACGCCGCTGCCGCTGCCGAGTTCAACGACTGGCTGCCCGGCTTTATGGCAAAAATGCGCCCGGGTGACATCCTGATGGTCACGGCGGATCACGGCTGCGACCCCAGCTACACCAAGACCACCGACCACACCCGTGAGCACGTGCCGTTCCTGATTTACGGCGACGAGGTCAAGCCCGGCATCAACCTGCACACCCGCTACAGCTTCGCCACGATTGCCGACACTGTCTGCAAAGCGCTGGGCGTTGACTACTGCCCGGCGGGCTGCGGTGTTTATGATGAAATTGCCCGCTAAGGTGGGCGTGCTTTTGCTGGACCTGCTGGCCGCAGTGCTGGTCCTCTATTCGGTTTCACTGATTTTTCTGTCCAACTTCAACATGGGCAACCTGATGGTCTGGCTGCTGACGGCCTGCGTGGCCGGGTACGCCGTGTTCCGCCGCCCGCTCAACCTGTGGTTTTCCGCGGGCGCAGGACGGGTCGTTTTCTGGGTGCTGGCCGTTCTGGCCGGGGTGTATCTGGCGCTGATCGCCTTTGTGTCGGTCAGCGGCTATATGAACCCGCCCACGGGGGACGAAAGGGTCATCATCGTGCTGGGGGCCGGGCTGCATAAGGATAAGCCCAGCAAGCTCCTGCAATACCGCCTGAATAAGGCGTATGACTACGCCGCAGCCCACCCGGACACACTGGTCATCACCAGCGGCGGGCAGGGCCGCGACGAATGGCTGCCCGAGGGCGACGCCATGCGGGACTACCTGATTGCCAAAGGACTGCCTGCGGACCGCGTGCTTGCCGAATCCGGCTCGACCTCCACCGAGGAAAACTTTGCCTTCTCACTGACCATCCTGCGGGAGCATGGCTTTGATGAGACAACGCCCATCGTCTACGTTTCCAATGCGTTCCACTGCTACCGTGCCGGGAAATACGCCGCCCTGGCGGGCTTCACCAAAGCCACTGCGCTGCCCGCTGCAACGCCGCTGCGCAGTGTGCTGCCATGCTATCTGCGGGAGGCACTGGCACTGCTCTACTACTGGGTATTCAAAACGTCCGCCAGCGGACCGATGCATGCGATGGTCGGCCTGCTGGAGCTGAATAAAAATTTCTTTTATAAATAGGAGGGGACTGCCATGCAGATCCGCTATTACAAGGAGTACAGCCGGTTTCTGAACCGTTTTATGGAGTTTAAGGTCTACGGCCACGCCGGACGCCCCATCGTCATTTTCCCGTGCCAGAGCGGCCGCTTCTTCGACTGGGAGGACCGTAATATGTGCAACGCGGCGGCCCCCTGGATCGACAGCGGCAAGCTGCAGATCTTCACCGTCGACAGCATCGACCCCGAGAGCTGGGACAATAACGGCCCCGAGCGCCCGCGCATCGAGATGCAGGAGCGCTGGTACAACTATATCTGTGAGGAGTTCGTCCCCCGTTTGCTGGAGATCAACCGCGAGCAGGGCGAGGACCACACAGGCTGCATCCTGACCGGCGGTGCCAGCATGGGCGGCGGCCACGCCGTCAACTTCTACCTGCGCCGCCCCGACATCTTCAACGGCACGATTGCCCTGAGCGGCCTGTACTCCTCCGGCATGTTCTTCGGCAGCTACATGGACGACCTTGTCTACCGCAATTCTCCCTGCGATTACATGCGCAACTTCCCGACGACTCACCCCTACATGAAGCTGTTTGAGAAGGCCGACAAGTTCATTATGTGCTGCGGCCAGGGCGCGTGGGAAGCTGACCTGCTGGCCTCCACGAAGGAGCTGCAGGCCATTCTCGAGAGCAAGGGCATCCATCCCATCGTGGACATCTGGGGCCAGGACGTCTCCCACGACTGGTACTGGTGGGAGAAGCAGTGGGTCTACTTCCTGCAGATGACCCTGGGCGACGCATAACGAATACAGTAAGGAACACGATTCTATGGATTTTTGGCACGATGCAGCGGCGCAAAAGCGCTGGCTGCGCCGCTTTGCGCTGCTGACGGGCGTACTGCTGCTGCCCGTGCTGGTGCTGGCGGTCTTTGCGCGCCCCTCGGCAGATGATTTCATCTACGCCGCCCGCACCCATGCCGTGGTGGAGCAGTACGGCCTTGACCTGCCGCGTCTGCTGCGGGCCGCGTGGGACACCAACGTCTACTACTATGAGAACTGGCAGGGACTCTACGTTTCCGGTTTTACGCTGGCGTTTCAGCCCGCCATCTTCGGCAACAAATATTATGGTGCCACGCTGGTCTGTGTGCTGCTGCCGCTGTTTTTCTGCCTGTATGGGCTGGCACGGTGCGTGGTGCTGCGTCTGGACCCGGCGCAAAGGCGTCTGCCCTGGGCACTGGCGCTGCTGCTGACTTTCGCCTTTATCGAGGGCATGCCCGCCCCCGTGGAGGGATTGTACTGGTTCAACGGTGCCATGAACTACCTGCCGTACTTTTCGCTGGCCGTACTGAACGCCGGGCTGGCGTTTGCGCTCTGCTTTGCCGATAAGCTGCCGACCCGCCGCAAATTTTTTCTATGCGGCAGCGGGCTGTGTGTGCAGTCTTGTCATCGGCGGCGGGCATCAGGTGGCCGGGCTGCTGAACGTGCTGGTCCTGCTGTTGGCCGCGGCGCTCTGCGCTGTGCGCCGCCGTAATTTCTGGCAGGCTCCCGCGCTGGCCGCGGCCATGGCGGGGCTGCTTTTGAATGTGTTGGCCCCCGGCACGCAGGTGCGTACTGCAGGCTTTGCCGGTGCGGGCTTTGCGGAGGCTGTCGTCAAGAGCTTTATCCTCGCCGCCATGGAGTGGATCCGCTGGCTGGATGTGCCGCTGCTCTGCCTGCTGGCACTGCTTGTACTGCCGCTTTTGCATCTGACCCGCAGCGCTGTGCTTTCGGACCGGGTGTTCAGCCATCCGTGGCTCGGCGCGGCGGTCACCTTCGTGCTGATGTGGGCCATGATCTTTCTGCCGTCCTACACAATGGGCGGCATCGGTGCCGGGCGGCTTTTGAACGTTGTCTGGATGACCTTTGTGCTGGGTCTGGCTGCCACCGAGTTTTTGCTGCTCGGCTGGCTCGAGCGCGTGCGCGGCGTTTCTCTGCATGGTGCAGAGCCGTTCTGCCGCCGCCAGGCCCGCCGTCTGTCGCTGCTTGCCGCCGCTATGCTCCTCTGCATGGCCTGCATCGGCAGCCACACCGTAAAGGAGGGCCAGGACAGCTACTTTGCCACCAGCCTCGAGGCCGCCTATGAGTTGGCCAATGGCAGCGCCAGGCGCTACGCCGACGCCCTCGACGCGCGGGAGGCACTGCTGAACGACGCCGCCCAGCCGGATGTTTCCATCCGCCCGCTGAACGATGACGAACGCCCGTGGCTGCTGTTTTGTACCGATGTCGCGCCCGGCCCCGATATGTGGGGGCTGACGCCGTACTTTGGCAAGCAATCTGTCACAATTTCGGATTTTGAATGACACAAACCCCTGCCGTGCCGCAGGGGTTTTGCATGGAAGCAATTCCTATTGAGCGGGTAGGAAACCGCACCTGACATACTGATTCTATAAAGAGGCTTCCGCATGATTTACCTTGACTATACCGCCAACACCCCGGCAGACCCCGACGTTCTGGACGCATACCTTGCGGCGGAGCGCCGATATATCGCCAACCCCAACTCTACCCACATTGCCGGGCAGGAGGCCCGCGCCGAGATGGAGCGGGTGACCCAATCCATTGCGCAGCACCTTGGCGTGCAGCCCGCCGAGATCATCTACACCTCGGGCGCGAGCGAGGCGAACAACCTTGCCCTCAAGGGCATTGCCCATGCGTCGCGGCACATCGGCAAGCACATCATCTCCACCCAGCTGGAGCACTCCTCGGTGGGCGCGTCACTGTCGGCTTTGCAGCAGCAGGGGTACGAGATCGACCTGCTGGACATTGGCCGCGACGGCAGGGTAGACCTGGACCAGCTGCGGGAGCTGATGCGCGACGATACGATCCTGGTCGCCGTCTGCGCTGTGGACAGTGAGCTTGGCACGATCCAGCCCATCCGGGAGATTGCCGGAATTGTCAAGCCGTACCCCGGCTGTCGCCTGCACGTGGACGCCACCCAAGCCGTCGGCAAGACCGACTTCTGGCTTGACGGCGTCGATACGATGAGCTTCACTGCCCACAAGTTCTACGGCCCCAACGGCATCGGCGCGCTGTACAAGCGCCGCGGCCTCGTCATTGAGCCGCAGATTTCCGGCGGTGCCAGCACCACGATCTACCGCAGCGGCACGCCGACGCTGGGTCTTGCCGTCAGCCTGGACGCCGCACTGACCAAAGCACTGGCCGGGCAGGACGCCCGCAACGCCCAAGTGCAAAGGCTGCATGACCGCCTGCTGGCGGGCTTGCAGCAATACAGCCTTGTGCGCGTCAACAGCCCTGCGCATGCTGTGCCGCATATCATCAATGTCAGCGTGACCGGCGTCAAGGGCACGCGGTTTCAGCAGGCGCTGAGCGATCAGGGCATCTGCGTGTCGGTCAAATCGGCCTGCTCGTCGGACGGTCTGCCGTCCAAGGCCGTGTTCGCCGTCAGCCGGGATCGCCGCAACGCGCTGTCCAGCTGGCGCATCAGCATCAGCCACCTGACCACCGACGCGGAGATCGACGGCTTCCTGCAAGCCTTTGACACCTGCTACAAAACCCTGACGAATAAGGAGAATTGACCCTTGGAACGCCAATTAGAGACCTATCAAAAAATCGAGCGCAGCATTATCAAAAAATTCCGCAAGCAGCTTTGGACGCCCTTCATCGTGGCCGTCAAGCGGTACGAGCTGATCCAGGCCGGAGACAAGATTGCCGTCTGCATCTCCGGCGGCAAGGATTCGATGCTTATGGCCAAGCTCCTGCAGGAATTGCAGCGCCACAGCGAGGTTCCGTTTGAGCTCGTCTACCTCGTCATGGACCCCGGCTATAATGAAATCAACCGCCAGAAGATCGAGAGCAACGCCGCGCTGCTGCACATTCCCATCACAGTATTTGAGACGAACATCTTTGATGTCGCCAACAACAGTGATAAGTCGCCCTGCTACCTCTGCGCCCGCATGCGCCGCGGCCACCTGTACAAGAAAGCGCAGGAGCTTGGCTGCAACAAAATCGCGCTGGGGCATCATTTTAATGATGTCATCGAGACGACAGTCATGAGCATGTTCTACGGCTCCCAGCTGCAGGCCATGCCGCCGAAACTGCACAGCACGAACTTCCCGGGCATGACGCTGATCCGTCCGATGTACTGCATCCGCGAGGATGACATCATCGCGTGGCGCCGCTACAATGAGCTGGAATTTATCCAGTGCGCCTGCCGTTTTACCGAGGCCTGCACGATCTGCGACAACGGCGGAGGCGGCTCCAAGCGTCAGGAGGTCAAGGTCCTGCTGCGCCGCCTGATGCGCGACAACCCGAACATCGAAAACAGCATCTTCCGCAGCATCCACGCTGTATCGCTCGACACAATGCCCGGCTACAAGTCCGAGGGTGTGGAGCATTCGTTCCTGGAGCGGTTTGACAGGGTCGAGGAAGAACTGAAAACAAAAAAGGCTTCCCCCGACGGGGGAAGGCTGTCCGCGAAGCGGACTGATGAGGACAGAGCTGCTGCGGCAGCCCGTTTACCGGGCAGCTTCGGCAGCTTGTCCCTCATCCGGCCTCGCTGCGCTCGTCCACCTTCCCCCGTGGGGGAAGGT
>ENA-OQCG01000131-OQCG01000131.1-human-gut-metagenome-genome-assembly--contig:-NODE-131-length-13776-cov-2.427138_pt1 | contig 13776 bp, 14 predicted proteins | sample MGYA00242758_ERZ504577 | MGnify/ENA primary metagenome ERZ504577 (study PRJEB26092, sample SAMD00036248) | human gut metagenome | host: Homo sapiens | study: EMG produced TPA metagenomics assembly of...
TAATATAATAAATATAAGGAGTGTTCTTATGCGTTACTGCAAAAAATGTACGATGCCCGACACCCGACCCGGGATCACCTTTGACGCGGAGGGCGTGTGCAGCGCCTGCCGCCACTACGAGAGCCGCAAAAATGTGGACTGGGATGCCCGCTTCAAGGAGTTCGAGGCCTACTGCGACAAGTACCGCGGCATGAACGGCCCCGGCGGCTATGACTGCGCCGTCGCCGTCTCCGGCGGCAAGGACAGCCACTTCCAGGTCTGGATGCTGAAAGAGGTCATGCACATGAACCCCATCCTGTTCAGCGTCGAGGATAACTTCCCCATGACGCAGGCGGGCATCCACAACCTCAAGAATATCAGCGAGGAGTTCGGCTGCACGATCATCTCCTGCAAGCCCAACATCAAGGTGCAAAAGACGCTGATGCGCAAATTCTTTGAGAAGTACGGCAAGCCGACCTGGTACGTGGACCGCCTGATCTACACCTTCCCGCTGCACATGGCCGCCAAGTTCAACACCCCGATGCTCTGCTACGGCGAGAACGTCAGCTTTGAGTACGGCGGCAACGCCGATAAGGAGACCTACTCCGCCATGGGCCAGATCGAGAACGGCGTCGCCGTCGGTATGCCGATGGAGGAACTGCTGGGCGACGGCGTGACCGAGAAAGACCTCTCTCTGACGCTGGCCCCCAGCGCCGAAGAGCGCGCCAAGCTCGACCCGTTCTACATGAGCTACTTTGTGCCCTGGAACAGCTACAAGAACTACCAGATCGCCAAGGCCCACGGCTTCCACGACCTGACCCACGAGTGGGACCGCACCCACCACGCCGAGAACTTTGACCAGATCGACTCCCGCGCCTATCTGGTGCACAGCTGGCTCAAGTATCCCAAGTTCGGCCACGCCGCCGCCACCGACTACACGGCCCGCTACATCCGCTACGGCATGATGACCCGCGAGGAGGCTATCCCCATCATCAAGGAGCGCGACGGCAAGCTTGACCCGCTCTGCGTGCGTGACTTCTGCGAGTTCTGCGGCTACACCGAGACCGAGTTCTGGGCCATTCTGGACAAGTTCTACAACCGCGACCTGTTCGAGAAGAACGAGTACGGCGAGTGGCAGCTCAAGCACCCCATCTGGGAGGAAAACAAGTAATGGTACGTCACGTTATTTTGTGGAAATTAAAGGAGATGCCCGACGCCGAAAAGGCCGCCGTCAAGGCCGGCATCAAGGAAGGGCTGGAGGGTCTGGCCGGTAAGATCCCCGGCCTGCTGGATGTCCGCGTCTACACCGACGCCCTGCCCAGCTCTGCCAACGCTGACCTGATGCTGGACACGACCTTCACCGACGCCGCCGCGCTCAAAGGCTACTCCACCCACCCCGCCCACGTCGCCGTGGCAGACGGCAAGGTAAGACCGTACACCGCGGTAAGGACGTGCTTGGATTTTAACGTGTAAGTAAGGAGACCCACCGAATGCTCTTTTCCAGTGCCACGTTTTTGTTTGCGTTTTTACCGGTAGTGGCCTTACTTTACTATCTGATTCCAAAACGCTGCACGGCGGCCAGAAACCTCTTTCTGACAGGGGCCAGTCTGCTGTTTTATGCGTGGGGTGAACCACGCTTTGTGTTGGTCATGCTGCTGGTCATCGTGTCAAGCTGGCTCTTTGCCTGTAAAATCGAGGCGTCGGCAAAAAGTGCCCGGAAGGGTTTCCTGCTTGTAGCGGTCAGTGTGGATCTGACTGTGCTCTTCGTATTTAAATATCTCGGATTCTTTACGGAAAACTTGAACCGCCTGCCGTTTGTGCGGCTTCCTGTTCCGCAAATTACACTGCCAATCGGCATTTCCTTCTTTACGTTTCAGGCAATTTCCTATGTGGTCGATGTGTACCGTGGGGAAGCGGCACAGAAAAGCCTGTGGGATGTCATGCTGTACATTGCTTTCTTCCCGCAATTGATTGCCGGCCCCATCGTCCGCTATTCTGATTTTGCAGACCAGATTCATAACCGACAGGAAAGTCTGCAAAACTGGAATAGGGGAGGGTATCGCTTCGCTATAGGACTTGGTAAAAAAGTCATTCTCTCCAACAACTTGGCCTATGTGGCGGACGCGGCGTTTTCCTCTGTGGGAAATTTGTCGTTCTCCATGGCATGGATCGGGGCTGTCGGATACTCTTTGCAGCTGTACTTTGATTTTTCAGGGTATTCGGATATGGCCATCGGTCTGGGGCAGATGTTCGGCTTTCACTTTCTGGAAAACTTTAACTATCCCTTCATCAGCCGTTCTATCACGGAGCTGTGGCGGCGGTGGCATATCTCGCTGGGCAGTTGGTTCCGCGACTATGTCTACATTCCGCTGGGCGGCAGCCGTGTGGCTGCAAAACGACGGCTCTACTTCAACATTTTTATTGTTTGGCTGCTGACCGGCATCTGGCATGGCGCCAAATGGACGTACATTGTCTGGGGCATGATGTACTTCGTGCTTCTGTGTGTGGAGCGCATTTTGAATTTGTCCGGGCAGAAAAGCTGGCTTGGCTGGATTTATACGGTGTTCTTCTTCATCGCGGGCAATGTGGTGTTCCGGTCAGAGAATGTCACAGGTGCGCTTAAATATCTGCTGGCAATGTTCAATATCCACACTACGGGTTTGCTGGACGAGAAGGCAGTTTACTATTTTGCAGAATATAAAATGTTTCTGCTCATCGGTATGGCCGCTGCCCTGCCCATTGCGGTCTGGCTGCGTGCTCAATCAGGCAGACGTGGGGCATGGATAGAGAGACTGCGCCCGGTCTGGTGCGTGGCAGTGTTTCTGGTTGCACTCTCCTTTATTGTAAAGGGCGGATACAATCCGTTCATTTACTTTGATTTTTAAGGGAGGTGCAGGCATGAAGCAAAAACGATGGAAGGCCCTGCCGATGCTGCTGATGATGGCTGTGTTGGGCAGCGGAAGTGTACGGACCTGGAAAAACCTCGCAGTGCAGGCTGCCGATGCCGCAGCCCTGACGACGGACACGGTGGAGAAGACAGCGCAGGAAAGCGTGCCGTTTTATCACGGAATGATCAATCTGAACACGTTTTTTCAGATGACATTGGGCAAAAATGTGATTGAGGACACTGCCGAGGGTGACGAGGTCGTCAAGCTGAAAAACGGCTATCTCACCTTTGTCTGTGAACCAGCGGATGTGACGGAGAGTGCTCGGTCACTTCTGTCACTGCAGGAAACCTGCAAGGAGAACGGCGCAGAGCTGTACTTTGTGCTGACACCGCAGAAAATCAGTAAATATGACCCGGAGCTGCCCACCGGTGTGCAGGATAATTATAACCCGATGGCGGATGCCTTTCTGGCTCAGTTGGGTGGACAGGTGCACTGTACAGACCTGCGGCAGGTCATCCACGAGAATGGTATAAACCAATACAATTTCTTCTTTAAGACCGACCACCATTGGACGCCGGAAGGAGCGTTCTGGTGCTGGGGACAGGTGGCGCAAATTCTTAAGAGCGAGTATGGCTTTGTGTTTGACGACGCCATCACCGATCTGAACAACTACACAGTGACCACCTATCCGAATTGTTTTTTGGGCAGTCAGGGCAAGCGCGTCGGCACGGTGTACGCTGGGTTGGATGACTTCTCGGTCATCACACCAAACTACGCCGCAGATTTTACGCTGACAGTCCCGGATAAGGGCATAGACCGCAGCGGCGACTATGTCAACACGCTGCTTGTGCCCGAAATGTTCGAAAAGAAAGACCTGTACACTGACAACCCCTACGCGGGCTACATTGGCGGCGATTATGGCCTTTGCCATATCGTGAATCACCAGCCGCCGAATGACAAGCGGGTGCTGCTGGTGCGGGATAGCTTTGCCTGTGCGTTTACGCCGTATCTGGCGCAGGCGTGTGCGGAGTTGGACACGATTGACAAGCGCGCGTTCCCGCAGACGATTGCCTCGTACATTGAGGAAACAAAACCGGATTTGGTATTGTTCCTTTACAACGCGGCGGAAATGCCCGCGGCAGAGAACTTTCAATAAAAAGCAAAATGGGATGGGACAACCATCCCATTTTATGTAGGAGGAAATGAAAATGCCCACCACCCTCATCCGCGGCGGCCTCGTCCATGACGCTGTTCACCGCGACGCCTGCAAGGCTGACATTCTGCTGGCCGACGGCAAAATTGCCGCCATCGGAACCGATTTGACCGCCCCGGCGGACGCTGTGGTTTTCGACGCAGACGGACTTGATGTATTCCCCGGCTTTGTGGACGCGCACACCCATATCGGCCTAGACGGCTACGGCATAGGGTACGAGGGCTGCGACTACAACGAGATGAACGACATCTGGACGCCGCAGCTGCGCGCCATCGACGGCATCAACCCGCGCGACCCTCGCTGGCCGACGCGCGTAAGGCAGGCGTGACCTGCGTCTGCACCGGCCCGGGCAGCGCCAACGTGCTGGGCGGCACCTTCCTGGCGATGAAAACCGTCGGCGAGCGCGTGGACAACATGATCGTCCGCGACCCCGTCGCCATGAAGTGCGCCTTTGGCGAGAACCCCAAGCGCTGCTACCGTGACAAGTGCGACTCCACCCGCATGTCCACGGCGGCGTTCCTGCGCGGTGCACTGATGCAGGCGCGGGACTACGGCGCGCGCAAGCAGGCGGCAAACGGTGACGTGACCAAAATGCCCGCCTACAACCAGAAGCTCGAGGCCCTGCTGCCGGTGCTGGCGCGGGAAATCCCCTTAAAGGCCCACGCCCACCAGGCCAACGACATCTTTACGGCACTGCGCATTGCGCGGGAGTTCGATCTGCGCCTGACGCTGGAGCACGTGACCGAGGGGCATCTCATTGCGGACGAGCTGGCAAAAGAAAAGGACGTGCCGATGGCTGTAGGCCCGAGCCTGACGTTTGCCAGCAAGTTTGAGCTGCAGAACAAGTCCTGGAAAACCCCCGGCGTACTGGCCAACGCGGGCTGCCACGTGTCCATCATCACCGACAACTCGGTCATTCCGCAGCAGTATCTGCCGCTCTGCGCAGGCATGGCGGTCAAGGCCGGCATGGACCCGTTCGACGCGCTGAAGGCCATTACCATCAACCCGGCGGAGCACATCGGCGTGGCCGACCGCGTCGGCTCGCTGGAGGTGGGCAAGGACGCCGACGTCGTCATCACGAACGGCTGCCCCTTCGAGGTCATGACCGAGGTGCGGGCCGTATTTATCGACGGCGTGCAGGTTGCGGAATAACACCCCTTGCAAAATAATTTTCCTTGTGCTATAATATCCCCATACGGCAAAGGCGCCGTCTGATAGCATTGCTATCGGACGGCGCCTTTTCATTTTGATACAGAGCCGATTGGAGTGTAAAGAATATGGAAAAGATTCCCCGCCATGTGGACATTGATTACAGCAAATACGCCCCCGATATCCCGGAGGACCAGCGGGAGGCCTACTATGGCCTGCCCAAGCACGTACAGTTCTGCAAGGAATGCGTCATGAGCAACCAGAAGCCCAACTCCTGCTATGAGTTTGAGCATACGATCAACTCCATCAAGAAAACGATGGTCATTCAGGAGGACGGCGTCTGTGATGCCTGCCATGCCTGCCACAACAAGGCCAACGGCCATATCGACTGGGCGCTGCGCGAGAAGGAGCTGCGCGAGCTCTGCGACCAGTACCGCAAGAACGACGGCAGCTATGACTGCCTTGTGCCCGGCTCCGGCGGCAAGGACAGCTTCTACGCCGCGCACCTGCTGAAATATAAGTACGGTATGCACCCGTTGACCGTCACCTGGGCCCCGCACATCTACACGCCCTGGGGCTGGGAGAACATGCAGGCGTGGATCCACGCGGGCTTTGACAACTACCTGTGCACCCCCAACGGCATGACCCACCGCCTGCTGACCCGCCTTGCGACGGAGAACCTGTTCCACCCGTTCCAGCCGTTCATTCTGGGCCAGAAGCAGCTGGCACCCAAGATGGCCGCGAAGTTCGGCATCCCGCTGGTGTTCTACGGCGAGAACGAGGCCGAGTTCGGCAACCCGATTGCCGACAACAACTCCGCCTTGCGCGATGAGCATTTCTTTGCGGTCAACGACTACGACCACATTTATCTGGGCGGTGTCAGCCTGCGCCAGCTGGAGGAGGACTACAAAGTGGACAAGGCCGATTTGGCCATCTACCTGCCGTCCGAGACCTCCAACCTTGAGAAAAACCACATTCAGGTGCGGTATCTGGGCTATTACGAGAAGTGGCATCCGCAGGGCGCGTACTACTACAGCGTCGAGCACGGCGGCTTCCGCCCCGCGCCGGAGCGCACCCAGGGCACCTACTCCAAGTACAACTCCATCGATGACAAGATCGACGACTTCTTCTACTACACGACCTACATCAAGTACGGCATCGGCCGCACGACCTACGACGCCGCGCAGGAGATCCGCAACGAGGAGATCACGCTGGACGAGGGCAAGGCGCTCTGCAAGAAGTTTGACGGCGAGTACCCGGACCGCTTTGAAAAGGAAATCTTCAAATATCTGTCGCTGGACCGCCAGCACTTCCCCTGGGCCAGCCAGCTGTTTGAGCAGCCCAGGATGGACCGCGACTACTTTATGGACCTGGCGGACCGCTTCCGCTCCCCCCACATCTGGAAGTGGGAGGACAATATGTGGAAGCTCCGCCACACCCCCTACGAGGGCGACAGCGAGGTACTGTGGGGCGACCCGAGGGGAACGCACCACGAAATTTGAGCGAAAAGGCTTCCCCCTTGGGGGAGCTGTCCGCGAGGCGGACGGATGAGGGGTGGAAGTTCCGCGGCAACCCGTTTGCGGGCAATCGCGGCATACGCGCCCCTCATCCGGCCTTGCTTCGCGCGGCCACCTTCCCCCACAGGGGAAGGCTTTAGAAAGGTTCAGCTATGAGCAAAAAAATACGACTTATCGCAAGATTGGACGTCAAGGACACCAACCTTGTCAAGGGGATCCAGCTCGAGGGACTGCGCAAGCTGGGCGACCCGAATGCGTTTGCCAAAGAATATTATGAGGCCGGGATAGACGAGCTGCTCTATATCGACATCGTCGCCAGCCTGTACAACCGCAACAATTTAAGCGATATTGTGCGCAAAACAGTCGATGATGTGTATATTCCCGTCTGCGTGGGCGGCGGGCTGCGCAGCGTTGAGGATGTGCGCCACATCCTGTCGATGGGTGCGGACAAGGCGGCCATCAACACGGCGGCCATCAAGCGCCCCGAGCTTATCACCGAGGTTGCTGAGGCGTTCGGCAGCCAGTGCATGGTGCTGTCGATTCAGGCCAAGCGCAGCCGCACCTGGCCCGGCAAGTGGGAAGCCTACTACGACAATGGCCGCGCCCACTCCGGCTATGACGTCGTCGAGTGGGCCAAGCGCGGCGTGGCGCTGGGCGCGGGCGAAATTCTGCTGACCAGCGTTGACAACGAGGGGTTACAGCAGGGTATGGACCTTGAATTGATCGAGGCCGTGACGAAAGCCGTGAACGTGCCGGTCATCTGCGGCGGCGGTGTCGGCTGCGGCGACGACATTGTGGACGCCGCCAACGCGGGCGCGGACGCCGTGGCCTGCGCCGCTGTGCTGCATTACAAAAAAGAAACCGTGACGGAGCTGAAAGAGGACATCCGCGCGGGCGGGGTGGAGGTGCGCCAGGTATGAAGGTAACAGTGATTGACTACGGTCTGTCCAACCTGTTGAGCGTCCGCCATGCGTTTGCCCACTTTGGGGCCGAAACGCTGCTGACCAGTGACCCGGCGGACGTGCTGGCCGCGGAAAAGCTGGTGCTGCCGGGTGTCGGCGCGTTCAAGGACGGCATGGACGGTCTGGCACGGCTGGGGCTGATCGAGCCGATTCGCCAGAAGGCTGCCGCCGGTACGCCGCTGCTGGGCATCTGCTTAGGAATGCAGATGCTGTTTGACGAGTCGGAGGAGTTCGGCCTGCACAAGGGCCTTGGGCTTATTCCGGGCCGTGTGGTAAAGATCCCCGACACGGACGTGGACGGCCATCCGCAGAAGGTGCCGCACATCAGCTGGGATCCGCTCTACCCCGGCGGCGGGCGCACGGATTTTTCCGGCACGGCGCTGGCCGCGCTCAAGCCCGGCGAGGAGTGCTATTTTATCCACAGCTACGAGGCCAAGCCCGTCCGCGATGAGGACCGCCTGGCCGACACTGTCTACGGCGGGCGCGAGATCTGCGCCGCCGCCAGCCACGGCAGCGTCCTCGGCTGCCAGTTCCACCCGGAAAAATCCGGGGCGGTCGGGCTGAAAATTATTGAGGAGTTTTTGAAATGACCGAGCGGTAGGGGCCGGACATGTCCGGCCCGGGGCTTTGCCATAAAAGTCGGCTTGCCGTACAGTTGCGGGCCGGCATGCCCGGCCCCTACATAGCAATTATTTACAACGCCCTGTGCGATTCCGCACAGGGCGTTGCTTTTTCCCCCGCAATAGGCTATAATGTACCTTGTATAAATGTGCAAAGGGGAATTGCTATGTCCTGTGACTTGCTCGTCGGCTCCACCGGGTTTGTGGGGGGCAACTTGCTGGCCAAACATACCTTCGCCGCGGAATGCCACAGCAGTGACATAACCGCGCAGTACGGCACCCGCCCGGACCTCTGTGTCTACGCGGGCGTGCCGGCGGCCATGTTCCTGGCCAATGCCGACCCGGAGGCCGACCTTGCCGTCATGCGCGCCGCGCGGGAGAATATCCGACAAATCGCGCCCAAAAGACTTGTCCTGATTTCCAGCATTGCCGTGCTGGCAGACAGCCGCGGCGTCTATGAGGACAGCCCCGCGCAGGACACTGGAGCTCTGCCCGCCTACGGCAAAAACCGTCTGCAATTGGAGCGCTGGGTGCGCGAGGACTTCCCCGACGCGCTCATTGTGCGCCTGCCCGCACTGTACGGAGTCGGCATCAGGAAAAACTTCCTCTTTGACCTGCACACCATCACCCCGGCCATGCTCAGGCCGGAAAAATACAGCGAGCTGGCGGCAAAATCGCCGCTTGTCAAATCAGCCTACACGCTGGCGGACAACGGCTTTTACAAGCTGAACGGCACCGCCGACCCGGCAGCGCTGCGCGCCTTTTTTGCAGCCAACGACTTCAACGCCCTGGCCTTCACCGATGCCCGCAGCCGCTACCAGTTCTATAATTTAGGCCGTCTCTGGTCGGATATGGAGGCTGCCCGCGCCGCTGATGTAAAGCTGCTGCACCTCTGCACGCCGCCGGTCTCTGCCGCCGAGGTCTACACCGCAGTGACCGGCAAAGCGGACTGGGACAATGAACTGCCCAAGCCCCCGTTTGACTACGACCTGCGCAGCCGCCACGCGGCGCTTTTGGGCGGCAGCGGCGATTACCTTTGCACAAAACAGCAAGAATTAGATGATATTACGCGCTTTATGCGCAGCTGGAGGGACTGACCCATGCCGAGCTATCAGCTTGCCATCTCGAACATTGCATGGCAGAAGGACGATGACGAAACCGTATACGCGGCCATGCAGCAGGCGGGCTTCACCGGCCTGGAGCTGGCCCCGACCCGCATTTTCTCCGAAGCACCGTATGAAAACCTGACGAGTGCGCTGCTGTTCGGCGGCTACCTCAAAAACCGCTGGGGCTTCTCGGTGCCCAGTCTGCAAAGCATCTGGTACGGCCAGAAGGGCAGTATCTTTGACCCCGCCGACACCGAGCACCTGCTGGACTACACGGCGCAGGCGTTCCAGTTTGCCCACAGCCTGAACTGCCCGTCGCTGGTGTTCGGCTGCCCGAAGAACCGTATGCGCCCGCTGGGGGCCAACGATGCCGCCGCCGAGGCGTTCTTCATGCAGGCGGGCAACCTGGCCGCGCGGTACGGCGTGCATCTGGCGCTGGAGGCCAACCCGCCGATGTACACGAACTACCTGAACGGCACCGCCGACGCCTTTGCGCTCGTCAAGCGGCTGGACAACCCGGGCTTGTCGGTCAATCTGGACCTGTCCACCGTGCTGGCGCAGGGAGAGCACTTGCAGAGCTTCATCGATGATATGCAGTATGTCAGCCATGTCCACATCAGTGAGCCGGGTCTGGTCCCGATTGAGCGCCGCCCCGAGCACAAGGAGCTGGCGCTGCTGCTGGGGGCTGTCGGCTACCGCGGCTTCGTCTCCGTCGAGATGGCCCACACCGACGTGGATACGATCCGCCGCACGATGGACTATATCGCGGAGGTGTTCGCATGATCGAGTATGAGCGCACAAACTTGAACGGCGTGCCCGACTACACGGCTGTGGAGTTTGAGGGCCGCCGCCATGACTACTGCCTGCTGATCCCCGTCATCAACGAGGGCGCGCGCATCCTGACCGAGCTGGGCCGCGCCCAGAAGGCGGGCATCGACCAGCTCTGCGACATCGTCATCTGCGACGGCGGCTCCACCGACGGCAGCATGAAGCGGGAGACGCTGGCGCTCTACCACGTCAACACGCTGCTGACGAAAACCGGCCCCGGCAGGCAGGGCGCCCAGCTGCGCATGGGAATGTATTTTGCGCTGGACCGCAATTATAAAGGCGTCCTGACCATCGACGGCAACAACAAGGACTCCATCGAGGACGTGCCCGAGTTTATCGCAAAATTGCAGGAGGGCTATGACCTCGTGCAGGGCAGCCGGTTTATCCGCGGCGGCCACGCCATCAACACGCCGCCGGTGCGCTATGCCGCCGTGCGGCTCATCCACGCGCCGCTCGTCAGCCTGGGGGCGCACCAGTGGTTCACCGATACGACCAACGCCTACCGCGCCTACAGCCGCGAGTACCTGACCCACCCGGATGTCCGCCCGCTGCGCGATGTCTTTGGCGGGTATGAGCTGCTGGCGTATTTAAGCATCCGCGCGACGCAGCTGGGCCTGAAGGCCTGCGAGGTCCCCGTGACCCGCGCCTACCCTGCCACCGGCAAGACGCCGACGAAGATCAGCGGCTTCAAGGGCAACAGCGACCTGATGAAGGTCCTGCTGAATGCACTGGCCGGGAAGTATAATCCGTAAGTTCTATTTTGCAAAGATGCAGGGGCGAGCAGTGCTCGCCCGCGGCACTTGGCGGCAGCCGCAAAGTGCCCGGGTCGATGACGAGCATCGACCCCTACAATGCCGGGCGGATCCCATGTCCACCCGGCAATCGTCCGAAGGAATGTAAAAAGGGGAAACGCTCTATGACCTACGATAAAATCATCCTCGGCGCGGGGCTGTACGGCCTGTACGCGGCGCAGAAATGCGGCGCGGCGGGGCAGCGCGTCCTTGTGCTGGAGCGCGACCCCGCGCCCTTCATGCGCGCGACCTACATCAACCAGGCCCGTGTCCACATGGGCTACCACTACCCGCGCAGCTACTCCACGGCCATCAAGTCCGCCCACTATTTTGAGCGGTTCTGCAATGATTACGGCTTCTGCCTGCACACCGAGTTTGACCAGGTCTACGCCACCAGTGCGCACTTCTCCTGGACGAACGCGGCGGAATTCCGCCGGTTCTGCGCGGCGGCAGGCATCCGCTGCGACGACGTTGCGCCCGAGCGCTACTTCAACCCGGGCCTCTGCGACGGCGCGTTCCTGACCACCGAGTACACCTACGATGCGCAGATACTCAAGCGCTGGTTTCTGGAGCAGCTCGCCGCACTGCCCAACGTTGAGGTACTGTACAGCCACAAGCCGACGGCCATCGAGAAGGTCGGCAGCGCGTGGCGCGTGCAGGCGGGAGACATCACCGCCGAAACGCCCTACCTGCTCAACGCGACCTATGCGGGTGTCAACGACGTACACGCCATGCTCGGCCTGCCGCCGTTCGGCATTAAGTACGAAAAGTGCGAGATCATTTTGTGCACCGTGGACAAAAGCCTGAAAAACACCGGCATCACGGTCATGGACGGGCCGTTTTTCAGCCTGATGCCCTTCGGCCGGACCGGCCTGCACAGCCTGACGAGCGTGACCTTCACCCCGCATGAGACGAGCTATGACAGCGTCGCGACCTTCCCGTGCCAGCAGGAATGCGGCGGCGTGTGCAAGCCGGGCAGCCTGTACAACTGCAATGAGTGCCCGGCCAAGCCGCAAAGCGCCTGGCCCTACATGAGCCAGCTGGCCCGCAAGTATTTAAAGGAAGAATACGGCTTTGCCTACCACAGCAGCCTGTTCAGCATGAAGCCCATCTTAAAGGCCAGCGAGATCGACGACTCGCGCCCGACAGTGGTCCGCGTGATGAACGACGAGCCGAAGCTCGTCAGCGTGCTGTCCGGCAAGATCAACACGGTATACGACCTGGACGAGGTATTGGATGTATGACGCTTAAAGACAACAATTTTATTTCGGCAGTCGTTTACCTGCACAACGACGGCGCGCGCGCCGTGGAGTTCTGCCGCACGGTGGCCGCAGAGCTGGACGCCAACTTTAAACAATATGAGCTGGTCGTCGTGGACGACGCCTGCACCGAGACACGGTCAAACAGCTGCGCGCCTGGGGCAGGGAGCAGGACGCCCCGCTGACGATTTTGCACATGAGCATCTACCACGGGCTCGAGGACGCCATGAACGCCGGTCTCGATGCCGCCATCGGCGACTATGTCTATGAGTTCGACTCCACCGAGCTCTGCTACGCGCCGACGCTTATTATGCAGGCATACAGGGCGGCGCTGGACGGCAGCGATATTGTGTCGGTCTGCCCGCGCACCGTGCGCGGCGGCAGCAGCCTGTTTTATAAGGTGTTCAACGCCCATTCCCAGAGCGCCTACCGCCTGCGCACCGATGCGTTCCGTCTGGTGACGCGCCGCGCCATCAACCGCGTCCATGCGTCCAGCACGCACCTGCCCTACCGCAAGGCGGCCTACGCGGCCAGCGGCTTACGGATGGTCGATCTGGAATTTGACGGCCAGCTGACCGTTAAGCAGAAGGGCCGGTTCAATCTGGCGCTGGACAGCCTGACGCTCTACACGAACTTCGGCTTCAAGGCCAGCGTGACCGTCACGCTCTGTATGATGGCGCTGGCGCTGGCCGAGCTGATCTATACCCTCGTCATCTTCGCCACCGGCCACCCGGTAGAGGGCTGGACGACGACGATGTTCGTCATCACCGTCGGTTTGCGGGGCTGTTCGCCGTGCTGACCATCGTCGTCAAGTATCTGTCGCTGCTCTTAAATCTGACGTTCAGGCAGCAGAAATATCTTGTGGAAAGCATTGAGAAGCTGCAAAAATAACGCATGAGGAAGTTACCGATGAAGCATTTTCGCCCGCGGCTGTCCCGCCGCGCTTTCTGGGTGCTCTGCGCCCTGCTGGTCTGCCTGCGTCTGGCGCTGACGGGCTTTCAGCAGGCGTACATCTGGGTGGGCGGTGCGCCGCTGGACGACGAGCTGATGTTCCGCGCGGCCAACCATATCACAGCCGGGCAGTGGCTGGGCGCGTATGATTATCTGACGCTGTCCAAGGCCATGTTCTTCCCGGTGTGGCTGGCTCTGCTGCACGCGCTGCACCTGCCGTATCTTATCAGCGGTGCGGCGCTCTGGTGCGGTGCGGCGCTGCTGGCGGCGTTTGCTTTTTCGACGCTGTGGCGTAAAAAAGACCCCGCACAGGGCCGCGTGCTGACGCTCGGTCTGTTTGCGGCGCTGGCGTTTCTGCCGTCGAGCTGGGCGGCCTACACGCTGCGCGTCTACCGGGACAACATCTTTCCGGCGCTGTGTCTGTACTTCTTTGCAGGTATGGCGGGCATGGCGCTGCGCGCGGTGTTCACGCCGGAAAAGCCGCTCTGGCCGTGGCTGGCCGCGGCGGGCGCG
>ENA-OQCG01000132-OQCG01000132.1-human-gut-metagenome-genome-assembly--contig:-NODE-132-length-13772-cov-1.807402_pt1 | contig 13772 bp, 12 predicted proteins | sample MGYA00242758_ERZ504577 | MGnify/ENA primary metagenome ERZ504577 (study PRJEB26092, sample SAMD00036248) | human gut metagenome | host: Homo sapiens | study: EMG produced TPA metagenomics assembly of...
AACTCCATCTGGCGCAGCGGCTCGCCGCCGCTGACCGTGATGCCGCCCTTTTTGCCCCAGTAGTTGCGGTAGCGGTAGACCCGCTGGAACAGCTTTTCTGCCGTCCATTCCTCGCCGCCCTCCGCAGCCCACGTTTCCGGGTTGTGGCAGTATTTGCACCGCAGGGCACACCCCTGCAAAAAACACCACAAAGCGCACACCGGGGCCGTCCACAGAGCCGAAGGATTCCAGCGAGTGGACATAGCCGATGGGGTTACAGGGCTGCATGGCAGGTGCGGGAGATAACGTCCATCTGCTGCTCGCGGGTCAGGTCGATGAACTTGACGGCGTAGCCGGAGACGCGGATGGTGAAGTTGGCGTACTCCTCCTTCTCGGGGTGCTCCATGGCATCCAGTAGCTTCTCCTTGCCAAAGACGTTCACGTTCAGGTGGTGTGCGCCCTGATCGAAGTAGCCGTCCATGACCTGTACCAGATTCTCCACCCGCTCGCCTTCGCTGTGGCCCAGAGCGTCCGGGTTGATGGTCTGGGTGTTGGAAATGCCGTCCAGTGCCCAGTGGTAGGGCAGCTTTGCCACCGAGTTCAGGGAAGCCAGCAGGCCGTTCTGCTCTGCGCCGTAGCTGGGGTTTGCACCGGGAGCAAACGGGGTGAATGCGGCACGGCCATCGGGCAGAGCGCCGGTGTACTTGCCGTATACCACGTTGGAGGTGATAGTCAGGATAGAGGTGGTAGCCTCAGAGTTGCGGTAGGTGTGGCGCTTCTTGATCATTTCCAGGAAGGTGCGCAGCAGCCACACGCCGATCTCGTCGGCGCGGTCATCATCGTTGCCGTACTTGGGGAAGTCGCCCTCGGTCTCAAAGCCGGTGGCAAGGCCGCTCTCGTCACGCACTACCTTCACCTTGGCGTACTTGATGGCGCTCAGGGAGTCGATGACGTGGGAGAAGCCTGCAATGCCGGTGGCAAAGGTGCGGCGCACGTCGGTGTCGATAAGGGCCATCTCGGCTTCCTCGTAGTAGTATTTGTCGTGCATATACTGGATCAGGTTCAGCACATTGACGTACAGGCCAGCCAGCCAGTCCAGCATCTGGACATACTTGGGCAGCACCTCGTCGTAGTTCAGGTACTCGCTGGTGATGGGGGCATAGTTGGGGCCGCACTGCTCGTGGCTCTTCTCGTCCACACCGCCGTTGATGGCGTACAGCAGGCACTTGGCAAGGTTGGCGCGGGCACCGAAGAACTGCATCTCCTTGCCGGTCTGGGTGGCAGACACGCAGCAGCAGATGGAGTAATCATCGCCCCAGACGGGCTTCATCACGTCGTCGTTCTCGTACTGGACAGAGCTGGTATCGATGGACACCTTGGCGGCATATTTCTTGAAGCTCTCCGGCAGGGCGGAGGAGTACAGAACGGTCAGGTTCGGCTCCGGTGCAGGGCCCATGTTTTCCAGCGTGTGCAGGAAGCGGTAGCAGTTCTTGGTGACCATGCTGCGGCCATCCATGCCGATGCCGCCCACTTCCAGCGTTGCCCACACGGGGTCGCCGGAGAACAGCTGGTTGTAGCTGGGGATGCGGGCAAACTTGACCATGCGGAACTTCATGACCATGTGGTCGATCAGCTCCTGAGCCTGGGTCTCGGTCAGGGTGCCGTTGTCCAGATCGCGCTGGATGTAGATATCCAGGAAGGTGGAGATGCGGCCCACGCTCATGGCAGCGCCGTTCTGGGTCTTGATGGCGGCCAGGTAGCCGAAGTACAGCCACTGGCAGGCTTCCTTGGCGTTCTTAGCGGGCTGGGAGATATCGTAGCCGTAGGCCTCGGCCATCTTCTTCATGCCCTTCAGGGCGCTGATCTGGCGTGCGATCTCCTCGCGCAGGCGGATCACGTCATCGGTCATGGTGCCGTCGCCGCAGTTGGCGAAATCTTCCTGCTTGAACTTGATCAGGGCATCGATGCCGTACAGGGCCACACGGCGGTAGTCGCCCACGATGCGGCCGCGGCCGTAGGTGTCGGGCAGGCCGGTGATGATGTGGGTGTGGCGGGCAGCCTTCATCTCAGGGGTGTAGGCATCGAACACAGCCTGGTTGTGGGTGCGGGTGTAGTCGGTAAAGATCTTGTGCAGCTCCTCGCTGGGCTGGTAGCCGTAGGTGGTGCAGGCCTGCTCTGCCATCTTGATGCCGCCGTAGGGCATGAATGCACGCTTCAGGGGCTTGTCGGTCTGCAGGCCGACGATCTGCTCCAGATCCTTCAGGGTCTCGTCAATATAGCCGGGGCCGTAAGCGGTCAGGCTGCTGACGACTTCGGTCTCCATGTCCAGCACGCCGCCCTTGGCGCGCTCTTCCTTCTGCAGCTTCTGCAGGGCACCCCACAGCTTATTGGTGGCTTCGGTGGGACCGGCCAGAAAGCTCTCGTCGCCATCGTAGGGTGTATAATTCTTCTGGATAAAGTCGCGGACATTGACTTCCTCTTTCCAGATGCGGCCCTCAAAGCCTTCCCACTGTTCAAAATTGATCATTGGAACCTCCTTGCTCCATTTCATGCGCAAGTTAGCGCATTCTAACTACTGAGCCTTTGAAAAACCGCACTGCAAAGGCGGCTTTCTGGGGGCGAAACAGTCTTGAACTGCCGTCTGCGGCAGCTCTGACTACAAGGTGTAGACAAAAATGAAAACCTGCCCACAAAATCTTGCGTTACTATAATAACAAGAACCACTTTTAAAAAGCAATAGAAAACAAGTGGGTTTTCTTCCAAAGCAAGGGGGATTCTTTGGGCAGAATGTAGAAAAAAAGCTAAAACCCCGGCGACACACACCTTTTTCGCGGAAAATTGCAAATTGAGGGTTGACAAGACTAACCATCTATGGTATCCTGTTCTCGCAACGGTGGTTAGCTAAATCTAACCACGATGCACCAAAAAACGGAGCGTCTGCAAGCGCTCCGTTCCATTCCTCCATTCCATACTCTCTTTTTCTTGGCAGGATGCAGCATTCTGGTTTGCTCTGCATCCGCTGCGCGGCACACAGGGCTCTGGTACGGCACTGTGCGCAGATGAAAACAAAAACGGGACACTCAGCTTGACCACCTGAGTGCCCCGATTTTTGTTTTGTCCCGGTCGTTTATCAGCTATCAGCCGCATCCCGGGGAGCGGACAACATCCTTTACACCACCGCATCCCGCAGCAGCTGGTAGATGGCCTCCGCGTTTCCATTGGGGGAGCGGAGGGAGACGAATTTTCCGTTTACCTGGCAGACCCCGTCCGAATAGACGGTGAAGAGCAGGTTCTGGCTGGAACCGTCTGCAAAGCGCAGGGTGATGGAATGCGCTTCGTAGTCGTGGGAGTAGGAGCGGGCATTCTGGTTGAACTTCTGGTAGCAGCTCGCGTTTTGCAGGATCTTGAAAAATGCCTGATAGGCGTCATCGCCCGCAGAATAGGCGTGGGTGGTGACCACAGAGGGGCTCAGGCTGACGGTATCCTCAACGCTGACAGAGACAGAAGTGCTTTTATTGATATCGGTTTTCAGGTCAACGCGGCGGTTGGAAACGAACAACAGCACGAACAACAGGACCCAGAGGGCCATGATGGCATAAAAACGGAGACTTTTGTTTTCCATAAGGCGTTCTCCTTTGGCAGACCGCACAGCAGGGCGGCCAGAGAGATTCAGAGAGTACGCTTTCATTATAGTGCCGGAACGCGCAGGATGTCAACTGTTCTCCAGATGCTTCTGTGCCGCAAAAGTGCCTGCGGCGCTGGCGGCAAACACAAAATAGTAGCTTGCGATGCGGAAGAGCATCAGGGTGCTCATGGCCTCGCCGCTGGTCATAAAGCTGCTGAACACCAGCAGAAAGGCTGTTTCAATGGAGCCCATGCCTGCTACATTGGGCAGTGCGTTGGAAAGAAAGAGCATCAGGCTGGTGAGCAGTTGTACCTGCCAGAAGCTCAGCCCGCAGGAAAGCCCCATGAAACGGATGCAGAACCACGGCAGGGTGAACATCAGAAACAGCTTGAGGGTCTGCACGGCAAGGATGCGGGCACAGCGGCCTTTGTCGGCCAGCAGGAGGCGGCTCTCGGCGGCCAGAGTGTCCAGCTGCTCCAGCCACTTTTCCCGGCGGGTCTGCCAAGGTTCCGTTTTGGGCAGAAAGCCCATGGCCCAGCGGGCCAGCCGCTGAACCAGCGGCGAGACACAGAGCAGCACCAGCGTCACAATGACCAGCGCCACCACGCAGTAGGCGGCGGGCAGATAGTGCATCACGCCGGAGGTGTTGGCGGCGAGCCAACGGTGCTGCAGCAGGAGCATCACAGTGGCATAGAGCAGAACGGTAGTCTTGTGGAATACATATTGCAGGGTCATCAGGCCCACACCGGGGCCCAGCGGCAGGCCGCAATGGTAGAGATAGTAGGACTCCATGGGCACAGCCCCGGCACCCAGGCCGACCACGTTGCCAAAGATGCCCACAAAGGCGGCATCCATGCCGCGCCGCAGGGTGAAGCCCGGCAGGCGGCAGCGGATGATGAGCCAGCAGACGATTCCCTCAAGCAGGGGGTATGTCAGGCCGATGGCCAGCACCTGCAGCACCTGCCAGAAGGAGAGCTGGGCCAGCGCGGTCGAGATCTCGGTCCAGTGGCTGCTGAAGATGAAAACCACTACACAGGTCAGCGCCAGCAGCACCAGCAGAGAAAGGATCGCCTTTTTGCGGGAGGGCTGCTGGGGGGTGTTGGTCTGTTCCATGAGACAAGGCTCCTTTCACGATACTGCTTGCAGTATAACACAGCGGGGCCTTGCTTTTGTGAACTGAAACAAAATTTTTCTCGTCACTTTGTGTGATATGATAAAAAAGAACCTCTCCGGCTCACTTCGTTCGCCAGCTTTTCTATGAGGAGAAGTGGCATTGCGAAGCAATGACGGAGAGGTTTTGTGTTACTTTTTCGCTGTCAGATCTTCCACAGCGGCCCGGAGTGTCTGCTCAAAAGCCTCCTTGGAATAATACTGCTCGTACATTTTGCGGCATTCTGTCCGCATGGAGGCCAGCTCTTCCGGGTGCTCGATGGCGTGCTCCAGCAGGACAGCCAGCTGCTGCGGATCGTCGTCATGGTAGACGAAGCCGTTCCGACCCTCGGAGATGAGCCCGGCGGTGCCGGTATGCTCCGACACGATGGACGGCTTGCCGAAGATCAAGCCCTCGGTGACAAAGGTGGGCATGGGGTCGTCGCGGGAGGCGCAGACCAAACCGGTGCACTGCTCCATCAGGCTCTTGATCTCGTCACGGGTGAGCCGCTTGCAATAGAACACGTTTTCCGGGTAGTCTGCGGTCAGGGTGCGGACGGAATCCATCATCTCCTTGTCAGCGGCCTGGCCCACAAAGAGGAAGGAGGCCTTCTCCCGTACCTCGGGCGGCAGCAGGCGGATGGCCTTGCAGAAGATATCGTGGCCCTTGCGGCGCTCAAAGGAGCCCACCGTGGCAAACAGAGGGCGGCCGCGGTTGTAGCCAGATCGGTGCGGACAAAGTTCTCTGCCGCGTAATCCGGCAGGCCGTAGATGAGCGGCCGGATCTCGAATTCGGGGCGCACGGCGTGCATGGCGTTGGCGGCGTGGCTGCCCACCGAGTAGACCCGGACATTCTCTCCCAGCTGGGTGGGGATCTGGTGAGCAATGTGGGGATAGCCTGCAAAGGCATCGTGGAGCCACCACAGCACCGGTACGGCGGTGCCGCTCAGGGCACGGACAGCCCGGGCCATGACCACCGTGTTGACAATGACGAAGTCGGCACAGAGGGCCATGCCCCAGGCATCGGAGACATTGCGGCAGGACGAACGGGTGATGACCGAGGCCCCGGCATCCAGGAAGAGATGCAGGGAGCCGCCGTCACTGGGGCCCAGCACAAGTACCTCATACCCCATGCTGCGCAGCACCGGCACGGCACTCACCAGCACGATGGGCGCGCCGGTCATATCCAGCACATGGCTCATAATAAAGGCGCGTTTGCCGTGGGCCGAAAACGCATCCTCGGCGCAGATGCCGCGCTCGTAGTGGAGCAGGGCCTGCGGGATGAGAGCGGGCTTAGTGCAGAGCTGCGCGGCCAGCGCCAGCAGCTCAGGTACATTTTCGGGGTCATGGGCGGCGGCACGGCAGCGCTCCAGCAGGGTGCGGCTGACCACGGCGCAGCGGTTCTGCGCCTGCAGCGGCTGGCTCTGATAGAGGGCGGTCGCCCCGCCAAAGCCGAACACAGCATTGCAGGCGACATAATCTGCGCCGTCCTGCAGGGCTTTGGCAAAGTACATCAGGGCGGTGGACATCAGCTCCACGTCCTCGGCGGCCAGAAGCACGCCGTCCACGCTTGCGGTCAGTTCCCCGTCCAGCCGGTCCACCAGCCGGAACTTGCGGTGGAGCTGGTCGGTCAGTGTGGCTTTCAGGGCCGTGCTGCGGGCCGGTGCGCAGACCAGCAGGTAGGTGCTCTGGGTGTTGCTGTACTCCTGCAGGGCCAGCTGACGCTGCTGCAGGGGGGTGTAGTTGTTATACATGGCTGTTCCTCCGTTCCGCTTCTCAGTTTCCACGGTGGAACAGGCGCATCAGGCTGCGGATGGGAGCAGTGAGCTTCCAGCTTTTGCTGGAAAACACGCTTTCCAGCGAGGTCTCGTAGGCATTGCTCCGGGCCTGCAGATCGGCGTTTTTCTGGCACAGCTGTGCGATCTCCTGCTGCAGGGCGGCCACCATCTGCTGCTGGGCCGCGGCATTCTGCTCCAGCTGCTGGATATGCTGCTTTTCGCTGTCCTTGCGCAGCTGGAGCTGCTGCACGCCCTGCAGCACGGCGCAGAACAAAGGCTCGTCCGTCAGGGTCTCCAGCGGGAAGTAGCCATAGCTCACCACCAGCTTCATCCCGGCGGGGTAGTGGGTGGTGCCCTCCAGCCGGTAGTTGGGGTCATCGCCCAGGAACAGGGTGCTGCCGCCGGAAAGGTTCAGGCCGTTGGTGGGTGCGCAGATGATGCGGTCATCTGAAAAGATCAGGTTGGTGATGCAGCAGGGCAGCTCACCCGGGTCGAACCGCAGGGCCTGCACGGCCACCGGCAGCTCAAAGGTCGCGGTCACAGCACCGGTCAGCTCGTCGGTGGTGCAGTCGGGCGCGGTCAGGGTGTCCTTTTCCGAAAAGCCGAAGCCTGCATCATAATAGAGCAGCGGCTGCAGCAGAGTGGGCGAGTCAGTATGCATCTCGCGCTGGGGGTGTGCCGCAAGGTAGGACTGCACCTTCTGTTCCAGGGCAAGGCAGCGTTCTGCCAGATGGGAAGCACCTTCGTCCGAAAGCTTGAGCTGCTGTTCCAGCTCGGCGATCTTTTCCTGCAGAGCCGCAGTGTTCTCAGGAGCTGCGTTGTTCATAACCGGATTCTCCTCATAATATTATTTCACTTCAGCAGAGGGCGCACCCTCTGCAAAAAATCAGTGTTTGCCGCAAAATGACGCTCGGGCGCTTCGGCACGGGCGCTGCGCCGGCGGGGCGCTTCCGCCGCCTTCCTGCTCCCGGCGGGAGGTGAGCCAGAACTTCAGGTCCCGGCGGCGCACCAGCAGCTCGCAGATGAGCAGGGTGGAGCCCAGCGAGAGTGTGAACTGCAGCACCATGCCCAGCACCGGGTGAGCCGCAAACTTCTGGGGCATCAGATACCAGGGAATGGCCGTGAGCTCCACGGTGTGGACGCAGAAGATGAACAGCGAACGGCGGCCAATGGCCTGGATGGCATGGGTGACAACGTTCTCCACCCTGCGCTGGAACCAGATGACGATGGAAAGGATGCCCAGGCCCGTTACGGCATCCAGCAGGATGCTCACGGGGCCGAGGGTCCACTCGGCCATCGAGACGCAGTCGGTGCTCTTGGTAAGAAGCACCAGTGCGGCCACGGCCAGAGCCGCCGCGATCATCCCGCCGCGCAGACGGGGCGAGAGGGGCTGATCAAAGATCTTATATTTCTTGGCAAGATAGCCCACATACAGGGCAGGAACGGTGACCATGCCCTGGCCGATGCAAAAAGGGGCCTCCCAGGTGATGCAGATGCCCCAGCCTAACAGCATGGTACCCAGCACCGCCCAGTTTATGTACTGCTCCGGGAAGATATTCAGGATGAGATCCAGCAGGATCCATGCGATCATCAGCGAGAGCAGATACCACATGGGGCCGCAGGAGAAGAACAGCTGGCCGAAATAGGTGGCCGTGTGGGGCAGGCCCAGTGCAAAGCCGCCCAGCACCTTGTAGGTCTCGTAAGTGGCGTTGTGCAGGCTGCCGAACAGGCTGTAATGGATGATAAAGTGGAACACGGTGGTGGCAATGCCTGTATAGATGTAAGGCTTGAGCAGCGTCTTGAACTGCTGGTCGATGCACTTGCCGATGGAGCGCTTGCGGAAGCCGTAGCCGCTGGCAATGTAAAAGGCCGCCATCAGGGATTCGCGGTAGGCGAACATGCAAAAGGTCAGCGGGTTGATGTGGCTGGCATCGCCCATGGGGTAAAGCTCACCGGTGTGGGCAAAGACGATGGTCAGCATGCCGACACCCTTGAGCAGATCAAACATGCCCAGCGAATTTGCGGCACGGCGTTTGGTTCCCTCCATAAAAAGGTCCTCCTCTGCGCCGCACCCCGCCCCGGGATGGCAGAATTGCCGGATTTTTGGCGCATCATGTTAAAAATTAGAGATATTTATAATAAGTATAATGCTTTTTGCCCTTGCTGTCAATCAAACCCAGGGAGAAAGCACGGTAGGCGGATACCGGGAAAAGTGTACCACACTCACGGCCTGCCCGCAACAAAAGGCAGGATTTACATCCGGGTGCACAGATTGACTGTAAGTTTAAGTTGCATATTTGTGCAATTAAATCTTGCGTTTGAGCCTCCTATGCGGTATACTCTAGGCTAGAGTACCCAGAAGATTCCATTTGGCGGAAACGAAAGGGAATATTTTAACAAAAATAAACAGGGAGTGCAAAATAATGGCAAACAAGGCTTGTAATGAAGTTGTGACCGTGGCAAATATGCCGATGACCGTTTTTGACATGATCTCTGCGATGCAGAATAAGTATGCTGATCGTGTGGCGTTCCGCTATGTGGAGGGCAAGGACACGGTGGTGGAAAAGACCTACGCTCAGTATGTGCAGGATATCCGCAAAGCGACCGGCTACCTGCAGCAGGAGCTGGGCGAGCCCAAGGGCAAGAAGATCGTCATCCTGAGCCGCACCAACTATGAGTATGGCGCGGTCGTTTTCGGCACCATGATGGCAGGCGCTGTCATCGTGACCCTGAACCAGGGCAAGACCTGGGCCGAGCTGGAGCATGAGCTGGGCATGGTGGAGCCGGATCTCATCTTCAATGATGGCATCGATTACGGCTACCGCGCCCAGCTGGAAGCGCTCTATGGCGCTCAGCTCCGCCCCATGGATGCCTGGATCGCCGCACCCGAGGCCGAGATGGTCAACCGCATCGACCACGAGGGTCTGCTGATGCTGATGTTCACTTCCGGCACCACCGGCCGCAGCAAGGGCGTGATGCTGAGCGAGAAGAACTACTTCACCGCCTGCCAGATGTACATCGATGGCCAGAAGGTCATCCCTGATCAGGAGGAGCGGCTGGCACCTCAGTACCTCGACCGGAACTTCAGCCACTTTACGCTGGTGCCCATGTTCCATCTGGCCGGTTTCATCTGCTACTTTGTCTACGGTATACAGGGCTGGACGCTGAACCTCTGCTGTGATGCCCGCGACCTGCGCCGGGATATGAGCCTGATGCACAGCGATGCCATGTCTACCCCGCCGGTGCTGGTGGAGATGATCTACAACGAGGTCAAGCGCGGCCATGCCGACCGCCTGAACGGTCTGTGGAACCTGAGCTGCAGCTCTGCCATCCTTGATCCCGCCATTCTGAGCGAACTGGTGAAGAATGGCTTCTACATCAATCAGTGCTACTCCATGACCGAGCTGGCCGGCTATGGCCTGCTGAACGTGGCCCAGGAGGGCGACCACCTGCGTGCCCTGGGCAAGCCGGACGGCTTCTGTGAGGTCAAGGTGGACGAGACCGGCGAGATCTGCGTCCGCGGCGGCTGCGTGATGCTGGGCTACTATAAGGATCCCGAGACCACTGCCGAGACCATCGACAAGGACGGCTGGCTCCACACCGGCGACCTGGCCCGCGTGGACGAGGAAGGCTACTACTATATGACCGGCCGCAAGAAGAACCTCATCATTCTGGACAGCGGCGAGAACGTCAGCCCCGAGGAGCTGGAAAAGCTGCTGGGCAGGTGCGATGCCATCAAGGAGTGCATCGTCAAGGAGATGGGCAAGAAGATCGGAACCATGGTCTGCTGTGAGGATGACAAGCAGCAGCAGGTGAAGGAGTTTGTCACCGAGCTGAACCGCACCCTGCCCATGTACAAGCGCATCTCCGTGGTGGAGTGCAGCGCCGAGCCCCTGCCCCGCAACGCGCTGGGCAAGCTGCTGCGCAAGTAAAACCAAACGGGAGAAAAAGGAGCAGACCATGGTAAACAATGTCTATGATCTTGTCACCCGGACAATGGAGCAGGAATTCCCCGGGCGGGTGGCGTTCCGCTGGGTAGAGGATGCCACCGGCACCGTGAAGGAAAAGACCTATGCCGAGTATGCACAGGATATCCGCCGCGCCGCTGCCTGGTTTGCCCGGAACATCCCGGAGGTGGAGGGCAAGCGGGTGGTCCTGCTGAGCCGGAACTGCTATGAGTACGGCGTGAATACCTTTGGCGCTGTGCTGGCCGGGGCTGTTCTGGTAACGATGAACCAGAAAAAGACCTGGGACGAACTGAGCTGGGAGCTGGAGCTGGCAGAGCCTGCCCTCATCCTGAACGATGGGGTGGACTACGGCTGCCGTGACCAGCTGGAGGCTGCGTATGGGGAGCGCCTGCGGCCGATGGATGTCTGGAAGGACACCGCGCCCGGCGGGCTGGAAAAGAAGATCGACCCCAATGCCCTGATGGTCATGCTGTTCACCTCCGGCACCACCGGCCGCAGCAAGGCCGTGATGCTGGCAGAGCGGAACTTCTTTACCGTGATGCAGATGCACGTTGCCATGGGCGACCACATGCTGGACTTCAAGCACCGGCAGCTGCCCGAGGACAAAAACGATGTCCTGAGCAACTTTGCCATCCTGCCCCTGTTCCATCTGGGCACCTTTATCTGCCTGTTCTCCTGGCCCTTCAAGGGCTGGGCCCTGAACCTTTGCAGTGACCTGCGGAATTTCTACCGGGATCTGGGCCTGATGCACAGCGATTCCATTGCCGTGGCCCCGGTGCTGATGGAGAGCATCTACAAGGATGTCAAGCGCGGCCGCGCCGATAAGCTGAACGGCCTGTGGAACCCCTGCGGCAGCTCTGCCATGTTCGACAGCGAGCTGCTGCTGGGTCTGGTGGAAAACGGCATGTACATCACCCAGTGCTACGGCATGACCGAGACCTGCGGCGATGGTCTGGTGAACTACGCCCAGGCAGAGCCCCATATCCGGGCGCTGGGCAAGCCGGACGGCCACTGCGAGTACAAGCTGGATGAGACCGGCGAGATCTGCATCCGGGGCGGCTGTGTGATGCTGGGCTACTATAAGGACCCCGAAGCCACCGCCGAGATCATCGACAAAGACGGCTGGCTCCACACCGGCGACCTGGCCCGTGAGGACGAGGACGGCTATTACTATATGGTGGGCCGGAAGAAGAACCTGATCATTCTGGGCACCGGCGAGAACGTCAGCCCCGAGGAGCTGGAAAAAAAGCTCAACGCCTGCCCTGAGGTGCAGGAGTGCGTGGTCAAGGAGATGGGCAAAAAGATCGGCGCGCTGATCTGCTGTGCCGAGGAAAAGCAGGCGGAGGTCCGGGCTTTCCTCACCGGGCTGAACCGTACCCTGCCGCTGTACCAGCGGATCACGGCGGTGGAGTTCAGTGCCGAACCCCTGCCCCGCAACGCCATGGGCAAGCTGCTGCGCAGGTAAGCGCGGAAATTGTAAAAAAAGCGCAAAACCGGGCGGTCGGTGTGTTGCATTTCCTCCATAAAACAGGTATTATAAAACACAGGAATGCCCCGCCCGGCTGGCTAAACCGGCCCGGCGCGTGGCATACTGAAACTGCGCCCTTACAGGCGATAAAAAATCCCTCACGGAAAGGAAGATTTTTTGATGGAAAGAGCAGAAATCGTGTCTCAGATCCTGGCAATTCTGGAGGATGTGGCAGAGATCTCGCCCGAGGATGTCAACGAAAACAGCGTGATGATGGATGATCTGGATCTGTCCTCTATGGAGATCCTGACCGTCGTGGCCGATCTGGAAGAGACCTTTGGTCTGCGCATCCCCGAAAAGGAGCTGCGCAACTTTGTGACCATCGGCGATCTGGCCGATTATCTGGCCGAGAACGCGGGGTAATTCCGGATGAATGCAGAGCAGCGTGCGGTGTTTCAGGGCATCGTCTACTACTACCGTGAAAATCAGGTCCTCTGCCGCTATCAGGCCACGCTGAAGGAGGCCGTTGACCCGGCCCTTCTGCAGCAGGCGCTGGATGCGGCCCGCCCGCTGGCAGAATATTATTTCTGCCATGTGGTGTGGGAAAAGCGGGAGGCCCGTCTGGAACCCAACACCGCCCCCTGCCGTGTGCGGCAGGGCAGCGCCCAGCCAAAGATCCCCGAGGAGACGAACGATTATCTCTTCTCGCTGGGCTATGAGGGGAACACGGTCTATCTGGACTGGTTCCACTTCCTGGCCGATGGCCGGGGCAGCGCGCCCTTTTTCACCCTGCTGCTCAAGCTCTACTGCAACCTGCGCTCCAACGCCGGTTTTGTGTGCGAGGCCCTTGCCTCTGACCCGCCCTATGATGTGGAACAGCTGCTGGCCCGCTACCCGGAGAGCCAGGTGGCCAACAACATGCAGAAGGACGTGCTGCAGATCCACGAAGGCACGCCCCATTTTCAGCGGCTGCGGCTGGACAGGAAAAGCCTTGTGGATCTGGCGCAGAAGGAGGGCGTGAAGCCTTCAGCGCCTCATGGGGCTGACCTGCCAGGCAGCGCAGCGGTATCTGGAAAAGAATGACCTTGTGTACAGCTATGCCGCCGACACCCGCGCGGCGCTGGGGGTGCCGCATGCCCTGTACAACTGCATTGCGTCCTTTCAGCTGGCCCTGCGGCTGGAACCGCAGGCCCGGCTCCACAGCTTTGCAAAGCGGCTCGACCATGAGATCCGGGAAAGCCTGACCCCGGAGCGCCGCCTGTTCCGCATGGCCGAACAGATGGGCTGGGTGTATCAGGTGTTCCGGCAGAAGGCCGCACTCAAGATCAAGAAGCGTGTGTTCCAGATGGGCGAGTACATAAGCGGCTTCCCGGCAGATTTCTGGGTCAGCTACATCGGCAGCCCGCTGCTGCCGCACAGCCCGGAGCTGGAAGCGTACCTGACCGATTTCCAGACCTGGGTGCTGCCGGACGGTGCGTCCCTTGCAATGGAGGTCACCAGCCTGCATGGCGTGCTGACCTGCTGCATTGAGAACAAGGTGGACAAGCCCGGCTACCTCGAGGCCCTGCGCGACGTGATGGAGCAGGAGGGCATCAGGGTGCTGGAAGCGGTACATATTTCCTGAAGCAACAATAACAGCGAACCCCCCAGTGCAGATCGCACCGGGGGGTTCGCTGTTTAGTTAGCATCCTCACCCTCTCAGTCAAAGCCTGACGGCTTTGCCAGCTCCCCCCAAAGGGGGAGCCAAGGGCAATCCCAGATTTAGCAGCATCTGCCCTCTGTAATGTCTTGCCTCTCCCTTCGGG
>ENA-OQCG01000133-OQCG01000133.1-human-gut-metagenome-genome-assembly--contig:-NODE-133-length-13513-cov-1.850665_pt1 | contig 13513 bp, 11 predicted proteins | sample MGYA00242758_ERZ504577 | MGnify/ENA primary metagenome ERZ504577 (study PRJEB26092, sample SAMD00036248) | human gut metagenome | host: Homo sapiens | study: EMG produced TPA metagenomics assembly of...
CCGGGCGCAGAGGTCTCGCGGGGGAAAGCCAGCCCCTTGACGGCGGCCAGCCCGATGCGCAGGCCGGTAAAGCTGCCGGGGCCTGCGTTCACACCGAACAGGTCGATGTCTGCACAGGTCAGGCCGCACAGCTTCAGGCAGTGATCCACCAGCGGCATCAAGGTCTCGCTGTGGGTCATGCCGCCGTCCAGATAGCACTCGTACTTCAGGCGGTCGTCCTGCAGCAGGGCCACGCCCAGCGTCTTTCCGGCGGTGTCTACGGCTAAGATATTCATACGCTGACCCCCTTGATGGTGATGCGGCGGGTGGTGTCATCCACCCGGTCGATGTTGATGTAGATCGGGTCTTCCGGGGCCAGCAGGTCGGCGAAGTTTTCGCTCCACTCAGCGGCCACAATGGCACCCTGATCCAGATAATCGTAGAAACCGGCGGCACACAGGTCGTTCTCGGTGGAGATGCGGTAGAGGTCGAAGTGGGCCAGCGGGCGGGGGCCGCGGTAATAGTTGACGTGGCAAAGGTGGGGCTGCTGACCGGGTCGGTGCAGCCCAGCCCCTCGGCCAGGCCCTCACAAAAGGCGGTCTTGCCCGCGCCCAGACCGCCGGTGAAGGCAATCAAGGCCCCGTCCGGCAGCACTGCCGCCAGCTTCCGGCCCAGCGCCACCGTTTCTTCTCTGGAGTGTGTAATATATTCGCTCATAGGATACCTCGATTATTTGATCAAACTTCAGGAGTTCAGCAGAAACGAAACCGTTTTGCCAAGGGCTCCCCTATTAGGGGAGCTGTCGCCGCAGGCGACTGAGAGGTTTAATCGTAATACAAAAGGGATGACAGAAGCTTCTGCCATCCCCCAGTATAATATAAAACGAACAAAAGTGCAACGTTCAAGCGGCCTGCTGTGCTTCCGGCGGGGCAGGTACCGCGTTCGGCTCGATCAGCCGGACCCCAACATCGCCGAACAGCAGCGGGTAAGCTGCCGCCGCATGGGGGCGCTTGCCGCCCTGCGCGTTATACCAGACCAGATCATCCGCGCCATAGGTATCCATGGAATGCTGAACGGATTCCTGCAGGGTCTGGCCCAGGATCAGGTGGTTGACGGTATCCCACAGCATACTGCGGGAATACACGGTGTAGACATTGTTCACATAGCCTGCCACTGCTTTGGCACCACCGGCCAGCAGGGCATCGGCCATGGAGGTATCCAGACTGCCGCTCACGCCAAGGAACTCACAGGTCTCGGAGAGCACTACGGTGTCCTTGAGCTGGCCGCCCCGGTAAGCCGCCCGGAAAAAGCTGGGCGTGATGCAGTACAGGCCGTTGATCTTGATGACCCGGTGGGTCAGCAGATCGATGCCGTAGTAGAGGTCCTTGTAGAAATCCGATTCCTCCGTCAGCAGGATGACCGGCTCGGTACGGGTCTGCTTGAACAGAAAACCGGAGGTGTAGGTGTAGTAGGAGCCGTGGGCGCTGAGGATGCACAGCCCGTAATCGTTCATCCGTTTCAGGTCAGAGACGGTGACCGTGGTATCAATGCGGGTGTGCAGGCCCATCGCCGTCCAGAAGCCCTTCATATAGGAGTAGTACGGGTAGCGGGAGCTGTTCACGGTGTTGTCAAAGGCGTAGTAGATCATGGCGCTGCCCAGATCCCCCTGCGGAGCGTTGGACATTTCGTGCAGATCCACAGCGGGCAGTTCGGAGAGGGCGAAGGGAGTATTCTCTTCGTCCGGGTCCTCCACCAGAACGCCGCCCAGCGCGCCGCAGCTGTAGGCAAAGCTGACCATGCCGTTTTCTTCGTCCACATGGAGAGAGCGCGCCAAAACAAGCCCTTCCTCGGCCAGCTGCTGCAGCTGTGCCACGGCGGCATCCAGCCGCTGGGCACGGGTCATCTCAGCGTAAGCGTCGCTGCCGGTCAGGGCGGTCACGGCGCTGTCGGCCTGCTGCATCTCCCGGGCATCGGCAGTGGTCAGCGTGGTCTGGGCCACGGTGTCGGCTGCCTGTGCGGCAAAAGCAGAAGCAGGGAAGAGCGCGGAAATAAAAACAGTCAATGCGCAGAGCGCGCACAGAAAGCGATGAGAGTTTGTTTTCATCTTGGAAGTTCCTCCGGAAAAATCCTGCCGAAAAAGCAGGTCTCCAGCTTCCATTTTAGAAGGTGGAGGGGGCTTTGTCAAGGCTGCGGCAAATATTTTGCAGAGTTGTCACAGGATGAAAAGATCTGTGGAAAAAACTTCCGCAATCTTGCGCAAAAAAGGGCGGTGCGGTATACTTATATTACATAATGGAGCAGTATACGCCCCCTCCGGCATTGCGGACGAGCGAAGCAGACCTGAGCGGGCGATCCAATGAAAGAAAGAGGTGTTTTCGTTTGGAAAACATTCGGCGCTACTTCAAGCGCACCGATAAAACTTACCTGCTGCTGTGCATCTTCAGCAGCGTAATGGCTGTGACAGCACTTTCGAGCTGGGCAGCCAAGCAGGGCAATGGCTTTGCCGTGGATGAGATCACCGGCCAGATCACCGGTCTGGGCGATTACCGCCGGGCGGCGGTGCAGGCAGGCGCGGCCCTCATTGGGCTGGTCATTGCGGTGCTGCTGTCCAACATCGATTACCGCAGCTTGGTGAAGGTGTGGCCGGTGCATGTGGCCCTGACCTGGGGTATGGTGCTGCCCACGCTGGTGCTGCGCAATGTGAGCATCGGCCCGCTGACCATCGGCTACAACGCGGGTGATACCGACAACTATTCCTGGTACAAGCTGGGGGGCTTTACCCTGCAGCCCACGGAGCTGGCCAAGATCAGCTTTATCCTGACTTTTGCCATGCACCTGAACAATGTGCGCACCCGGCTCAACGAGCCAAAGGAGCTGGGCAAGCTGCTGCTGCATCTGGCCGTGCCCATCCTTATCATCCATGTTCAGGGCGACGACGGCACCGCCATCATCTATGCCATCATCGGCTGTTGCATGATGTTTGCGGCGGGCCTGAGCTGGAAGTATATCCTGGGGGCGGTCTCGGCGGCGGCAGTGGCTATGGCGACGGCGTTCGCCTTTTTCAGCGATAAGATCGGCAAGGGATACCAGTGGTACCGCATCCTTGCCGTCATCGATCCCGATAACAAGACCGGCTGGGCCCCCAGCGAGACCATCTGGAAGAACATCATCTACCAGCAGCAGCGCGGCGAGATCGCGCTTGGTTCGGGAGGCATCTTTGGCAACGGGCTGTTTGGCGGCAGTTATTACAGCGTGCCCAACGCCCACAACGATTTCATCCTGAGCTGGATCGGCAACGCGGCGGGCTTTGTGGGCTGCTGTGTGGTGCTGGGCGTGCTGTTTGCACTGGTCATCAAGACCTTCCTCACCGGTGCCCGCAGCGAGGATCTGCTGGGCACCTTCATCTGCGCGGGCATCGGCGGCGCTCTGCTGGCCCAGATCGCCGTGAACGTGGGCATGAACCTGCGCGTCCTGCCTGTGATCGGTGTCACCCTGCCGTTCTATTCGGCGGGCGGCAGCTCGGTGCTGATGCTGTACATCTGTGTGGGCCTGGTGCTCTCGGTCTATACCCACAACACAAAAAAGCTGTTCGGCTGAGCCGGAACAGAACGCGGCCCCGGAGAGAAGAAAAAACTCTCCGGGGCCGCTTTTGTGTGTCAGCCAAGGGTGTTGTGCAGCTTGTTGGCAAGCCGTTTCAGCAGATCAACCTCTGTGTAAGCCTGCAGGTATTCCACATCCAGTGCACTGCCCTCCGAAGCAGGGGTGTTCTGGATGTTCAGAAAACGCAGGTCAGGAGAATGGGCAAGGATCTGTTCGCAGAGCTTTGTGGTGACCCTGGTGTGATTTGTCAGGTTCAGACAGACCAGATCGGGCAGCTGGGACAGGGGCGAATAATCAATTTCTTTGTAAAGCCCGCTTTGCCCGACCCCGAGGCCGAGATCAAGAACGGCAAGATTGGTCTGAGCCAGCGGCTCCAGACTGGGAACTGCTGTGCCGGAGCTGAGGGAAAGCGACCGCAGTGCAGGGAGTTTGGTGACCGGTTCCAGCGAAACGATCCTGTCGTTTGAAGAGAGGATCAGCGATTCCAACTGGTCCAGACCTTCCAGAGGTGTCAGGTCGAGGGTGCCGCATTCGGTCAGGGAGAGTTGTTTCAGCTGGGACAGGTGAGAAAGCGGTTCCAACGTTTCGGGCCGTGCCCCGTTCACGCTGAAGCGTTCGAGATGGGACAGCTCTTCAACGCCGGAAAAGTCCGTGAACGCCTGATTGGCCGTCGGCGAGGTGGAATAGGAAAAGGTTTGCAGGCTGTCGAAATACTGAAGATCGTGCAGAGAGACCAGCGCAGGAAGCGGACTTTCTTTTCCGACAGCCGATATCTCCTGTTCCAGCGTGGCATCTCTCTGCTGGGCGGTCACGGTAACGATGGTGATCGTGCCCGAATCGCCCTCAAACATGGTTCTTTCGGTAATAGTCAGCGTGTTGAGATTCCAGACATCGCTGCGGCTGATGGTGCCCTCCGGGCGGTTCAACAGGAGCCGGACAGCGGCTTCCATTCCGGTATCTTCCCAGACAATAGGGGTGTCCTTGCCGTGTTTGATTTCTATGGTGGAAAGCGGTGTTTCCAGCGAAGCAAGATATTCTTTCAGAGCGGTATCATATTCCGTTTGAGGGTTGGAAATGGTGGATGCTTTGGAAAGCGAAAGGTAGTCAGAACAGCCGCACAGCAGAACTATGCAGGCGGTCAAAAGAGCAAAGATGTGAGAGCAGCTTTTCATACCGTTCCCTCCTTTCATGGAAACGAACAATGCGGAATAAGAGCCATTGCACTCTCTTTCGGTTTTGGAGAAAAATACCATACCATTCTGGTTTTATTGTAATGGACGGTGGGAGGTGCGTCAAGAAAAGAAGGAACAGTTCCCGATGGGAGAACCGCTGAAATTTGAGGAAGAATTTTGGTAGAGTTGACAGTTTTCACCCGCAAAAGACGGCGTGTGTGGAATTTGCCCTTGACCCCGGGGCGTTCCGTGTTACAATATTTCCGGTGCAGCCTGTCTGTTTGGGCTGCGGAACACAAAAAAGGAGTATTGAACGGTAAATTTTATGGATACGAACGCGGAATCTTCCATGCGGAACAAGATCGCTGAATATGTCAAGCAGTATGCATTGATCACGCTGAGCATTTCCATCATGTCGGTGGGTGTGTACTTTTTCAAATTCCCCAACAACTTTGTCTTTGGCGGCGTGACCGGTATGGCGGCGCTGGCGGCCAAGCTCACCCCGCTGTCGGCTTCGGCCTTTTCCTCGGCGGCCAACATGATCCTGCTGGGTGTGGGCCTGATCTTCCTGGGCAAAAAGTTTGCCATGACCACCGGCTATGCCACTGTGGTCATGTCGCTGGAGCTGATGGCGCTGGAAAAGATCTGCCCCCTGCGCGGCCCCTTGAGCAACCAGCCCATGCTCGACCTGCTGTTTGCCATTGCCCTGCCGGCCATTGCGTCGGCTCTGCTGTTCAATGTGGGCGCTTCCTCCGGCGGCACGGATGTCATTGCCCTCATCGTGGAAAAGTATACCCACATCCACAACGTGGCAGTGGCGCTGTTCCTGACCGACCTGTTCATGGTCATTGCGGCCTGCTTCGTGTTCGACCTGTACACCGCCCTCTATTCCTTTGTGGGTCTGACCGTGAAATCGCTGGTCATTGATGCCGTGCTGGAAAAGATCAAGATGTGCAAGGCTATCCTCATCGTCTGCGACGACAGGAAACCCATCTGTGATTTTGTCATGCGCAAGCTGATGCGCGGCGCAACCTATACGCCCTGCTTCGGCGCATATACCGACAAGCCCCACTACATCATCTACACCACCCTGACCCGCCGCGAGGCCGACCAGCTGCAGGATTTTATCCACAAGCAGCACCTGAACGCCTTCATGTCCATGCTGAGCACCACCGAGGTGTTCGGCAAGGGCTTCAACCACGCATAAGGAGGAACGTATGGTACAGGTCGATCTCATCACCGGTTTTCTGGGTGCGGGCAAGACAACGTTCCTGCGCAGATATGCTGCGTATCTGACCGCACAGGGGCATCATGTCTGCATTCTGGAAAATGACTTTGGCGCTGTGAACGTGGATGCCATGCTGGTGCAGGATCTGCTGGGGGAACGCTGCGAGATCGAGACCATCAGCGGCGGGTGTGATTGTGATACCCACCAGCGCCGGATGCGCACCAAGCTCATCTCAATGGCCATGCGCGGGTTCGACCGGGTGGTGGTGGAGCCCAGCGGCATTTTTGATGTGGACGAGTTTTTTGATGTCCTGCGGGATGAGCCGCTGGATCGGTGGTATACACTGGGCAATGTGTTTGCCGTTGTGGATGCCCTGCTGCCCGGGACGCTTTCCCCGCAGGCGGAGTACATTCTGGCATCGGAAGCTGCCAGCGCCGGACGCATCCTGCTCTCCCGCAGTCAGCTGGCCACCCAGGCCCAGCGGGAGAGCGCCATCGACCACCTGAAGCGTGCCCTTGCGGCCTGCAAGTGCAGCCGCACCCTGAAGGAAGAAGATTTTCTGATCAAGGACTGGGCCGACCTGGAGGATGCGGATCTTGCAGCGCTGGATGCCTGCGGCTATCAGCATACCGACTGCGAAAAGCTCTGCTTTGATGCGCACGATGCATTCGGTTCGGCGTATTTCCTTGAGCTGGGCCTGCCCCGGCAGCAGCTGGAAGCGCGCATTCCCAGCCTGTTCACGGATGCCGCCTGCGGCCGGGTGCTGCGGGTCAAGGGCTTTGTGCGGGATGCAGGCGGCTGGGTGGAGCTGAATGCCACCGCCGACGGCCTGACCGCAGCCCCCATTCCGGCAGGGCAGGAGGTGCTCATCGTCATCGGCGAAGGGCTGGACCGGGAACGGATCGAAGCTGTTCTGCGGAACTGAGGGAGCGCGCGGGAAACACAGAAAAACACCGCTTTGCGGTGCATCGGCCCGGCAGATCGCGGCGCATGGGTGTGCGCTCTCTGCCGGGCCCTTTTCTTTTCCACAGTTTTTCCGGCAAAATACAACAATCCTTGTCAGATATTGCTGTTGCGCCCCCGGAGGTTTTGGGCTATAATTTTGACTTAGCTGTTAGACAAGGGGGATTTTTTTACGAATTATCTGTTTCAATTTGCGCGTATCCTCGCGTTTTGCTTTCTGGGGGAAGTATGTCATGCCGTACTGCCGCTGCCGGTTCCGGCCAGTGTGTACGGGCTTGTGCTGCTGCTGCTGGCCCTGAACTTCCGGCTGATCCGGCTGGAGGATGTAAAAGAGGTGGGCGTGTTTCTCACCGGTATCTTCCCGCTGCTCTTTGTGCCCGCCGCCGCAGGCGTGATGGAGCTGTGGGCGGAGATGGGGGAGATGCTGCTGCCCATCATCATTGCCATCATTCCGGTCACAGTTCTGGTCATGGTGACTGCCGGAAAGACCACCCAGGCTCTGACCAGCCGCAAAAAGAACAAGGAGACTGCTGCCAATGATGGAATTGCTGAATGAGTTCCTTTCGGGCTCTGTTGCCTGGGGTGTGCTGCTGACACTGGCCACCTTTGCACTGGGAGCCCTTGTGAACAGAGTGACCGGAAAGGCATTTTTTAACCCGCTGCTGCTGGGTGCGATCTTTGTGATCGTTTTCCTGTCGGTATGCGGCATCCCCTATGCCGACTACAAGGTCAGCGCCGCCCCGGTGAACTACCTGCTGCTGCCCGCCACCGTGGCGCTGGCCATCCCGCTGTATGAAAAGCTCGACCTGCTCAAGGCAAACGCCGCCGCCATCATTGCGGGCATCTCGGTGGGCACGCTGGTCAGTCTGGGCAGCGCGCTGGCACTGGCACTGGCGCTGCACCTGACCCAGGAGCAGTACGCCACCCTGCTGCCCAAATCCGTGACCACCGCCATCAGCATGGATGTAGCTGCAGAGCTGGGCGGCATTGCAGCCCTGACCGGTGCCATCGTCATCCTGACGGGCATCGCGGGCAGCTTGTTGGCCGAGACGGTCTGCAAGGCGTTTCACATAACCGACCCCATTGCAAAGGGCGTGGGCATTGGCACCTCAGCCCATGCCGTGGGCACCAGCAAGGCCCTGCAGATGGGTGAGGTGGAAGGTGCCATGAGCGGCCTGTCCATCGCTGTGGCCGGTGTGCTGACCGCAGTGCTCTGCCCGGTGTTCGTAAGCCTTATTGATTGATCGCATAAAAACACCCCTCTCCGCTGTGCGGCCGCACGGACGGAGAGGGGTATTTTTATGCGTTCTCTTTTTTCAGAACTCTGGTCACCATGAACACACAGTAGAGCAGTGCCAGACCCCAGGCAATGGGGTTGGCAATGCAGATGCCGAAGTAGCCCAGACTATGAACGGCCAGCCAGCCGCAGAGCGCGCGGCCGATGAGCTCGCCCACACCGGAGATAACGGCCTGCACACTGTATCCCAGACCCTGCAGGGTGTTGCGGAAGACCATCAGCAGGCCGTTGATGCAGAACAGCACGCTGATCACGGTCAGGTATTCCACAGCACCGGAAGTCACGGCAGGGTCGGCATCGCCCAGAACAAGGCCCACGGCCCAGTCCTTGACGAAGAAGAGCACCACCCAGGCAGCCGCGCAGTAGCACAGCTGGAGGATGCAGCCATCCCGGATGCCCTGCCTGACGCGGTCAGTGCGGTGGGCACCGTGGTTCTGGCCGACATAAGTTGCCATAGCCGTGCCCACGCTTGCCATGGGCACGGTGAACATCTGGCGAATCTTCTCACCGGCGGTCTGGGCGGCCACGTCGTTGCTGCCCAGCAGGTTGATGGCATCCTGCATGATGAAGGCACCGATGGCAGAAACGGAATACTCAAAGCCCATCGGAAGGCCGATATAGGCCAGCCGCCCGCAGTGCCCCGCCGAGAGGACACAGTTTTCCCGGGTGAAATGGATGCCCTCCACCCGGGTGAAGAACCACCAGGTGCAAAGCAGGCCGCTGAACAGCTGGCTGACAACGGTGGCGATGGCTGCGCCCTCCACGCCCATACCCAGCGGTACGATGAACAGCCAGTCCAGCCCGATGTTCAGGAAACTGGAGATTAGCAGGAAATAGAATGGGTGCTGGGAATCGCCCAGACTGTGCAGGACGGTGGAGGTGTAGTTGAACAGCATCGTGGCCGGAATGCCGAGGAAGATGATGCGGATGTAGGCCACCGCGTCCGGGAACAGCTCGGCCGGGGTGTGGATGAGCTGCAGCAGCGGGGCAGCAGTGAGGGTGGTGACGATGGTGAACACCACGCTCAGGACCACGCAGAGGACCGCGCCGTTGAACAGATACTTGTGCATATCCTCGCTGTCCCTTGCACCAAAGCTCTGGGCCACCGGGATGCCAAAGCCCGTGCAGGAACCCAGCACAAAGCCTAAAATGAGAAAATTCAGAGAGTAGGTGGTGCCCACCGCGCCCAGTGCATCGGTGCCCAGACAGCGCCCCACAATGACGGTGTCCACAAAGCTGTACAGCTGCTGGAACAGGGTGCCCAGCACCAGCGGCAGGGCAAATTTCAGGATCTGGGGCAGCGGCCTGCCCACCGTGAGGTCGGTGGTGCCGGAACCCTTTTTGGTTTTTTCCATAAGTTTTACATGCTCCCTCCGGGTTTGATCTGCCACTAAGGATATCATGGCATCCGCTCCCGGTGTTAGCATTATTTTATGGAAAACCCGGATAAATTCTGTTTTTTTTCACCAAAGGGGCAGGGCACTGACTTCATCCCGGAGCTCCAATGCCTGGGTGTGGGTCAGCTTTTTGGCGCGCTCCATCCGCTCCACCACCACAAGTGCGCGCCTGCGGGCCAGCTCCCCGTTGGCGGCGTAGACCGAGGGCGCGTTGGGCAGGCCGGCCAGCACCACACATTCGGCGCGGGTCAGCTCCCGGGTGGGTTTGCCAAAGTAGCCCTGCGCAGCCTGCGCCACGCCGGACCACTGGTTGCCGAAGTAGCAGCTGCCTGCGTACATCTCAAAGATCTGCTGTTTGGAGTAGTAATCCTCGATGTCCCTGGCGGCAAACATCTCCGCTGCCTTGCGGGCCATCTGCTTTTCCTGGGTGAACAGCTCGTTTTTGGCCAGCTGCTGGGTCAGGGTGCTGCCGCCCTCGGCCAGAGAGCGGGTGCGCAGGTCGGCCCAGAGCGCCCGGACAATGGCTGCCGGGTCGATGCCGTGGTGCCTTTCAAACCGGCTGTCCTCCACGGAAATGACCGCGTCGATATAGGTCTGGGGGCAGCTGGTCACAGCTGGCAAAGCCGGGCCGGGAGCTGATCTCATCATAGAGGCCGGCAATGGGCTTTTGCGCCGCTGTGGCGCGGTAGAGCCGCCAGCCCTGCACACCCAGTGTTCCGCCAATGACCACCAATACAAACAGCGCCGCCAGCAGCAGGCAGCTGAGCAGTCGCTTTACAAAACGTTTTAGCATCTTCACGTTCCCCTTCGGTTTTGATTCAACGTTATCCTACCCGATTTGACGGCAGAATGCAAGTTACATTTTTGTGAATACGGCTGCACAAGAAAAAAGCGCCCTGCCGGGGCGAACCGGCAGAGCGCTTTTACAAGTTATGGAAAGGGGATGCAGAGACGCTGCTTACAGAGCGAAGTAACGCTTTGCGTTGTCGAAGCAGATGCCCTTGACGATCTTCTCCAGAGCCTTCTCATCGTTGGGATACTCGCCATCCTCGACCCACTGGCCGATCAGGTTGCACAGGATGCGGCGGAAGTAGTCGTGGCGGGTGTAGCTCAGGAAGCTGCGGCTGTCGGTCAGCATACCAACAAAGTTGCCCAGCAGGCCCAGGTTTGCCAGGCTCTTCATCTGGTTCTCCATGCCGATCTTCTGGTCGTTGAACCACCAGCCGGAGCCGTGCTGGATCTTGCCGGGGATCTCATCATTCTGGAAGCAGCCCAGAATGGTGCCGATCTGCTCGTTGTCAGCGGGGTTCAGGCTGTAGATGATGGTCTTGGGGCACTCATCGGTGTCGTTCAGGGCGCTCAGCAGAGCAGCGATCTCGCCGCCGCACTTGGCAGTGTTGATCATGTCGAAACCGGTATCGGGTCCCAGCAGGGCGTTCATCTTACGGTTGACACCGCGCAGGCAGTTGTAGTGCATCTGCATGGCGATGTTCAGGCGGTGATACTGCTTGCCCAAGTGGATCAGGATGTAGGTCTGGTACTTCTCAGTCTCTTCAGCGGTCACGGTCTCACCGGCCATAGCCTTCTGGTAGATGGCGTTGACCTCTTCCTTGGTGGCTTCACGGTAGGGCACATAGTCCAGGCCGTGGTCAGATGCGCGGCAGCCCATCTCGGCAAAGAACTCGATGCGCTGGGTCAGAGCGTCGGTGACGCAGTTGATGCACTCCAGCTTTTCCTTGCCGACGGCCTGAGCCAGCTTGCCCATGTACTCCACGAAGCCGGGCTTCTGGATGTTGAGGGCCTTGTCGGGGCGGAAGGAGGGAGCAACGGTGAACTTGATGGAAGGATCTTCCTTGATCTTCTTGTGCCATGCCAGATCGTCGATGGGGTCGTCGGTGGTGCCGATGAAAGCAACATTGGACTGCTCGATCAGGCCGCGGACAGTCATGCTGTCGTCGTGCTGCAGCTTGTCGTTGCACAGGTTCCAGACTTCCTCAGCGGTGTCGCCGTTCAGCACACCCTGATAGCCGAAGTACTTGCGCAGCTCCAGGTGGCACCAGTGGTACATGGGGTTGCCAACGCACATGGGCAGAGCCTCGGCAAACTTCTGGAAACGCTCGCGGTCGGGCTTGGTGCCGGTGATGTACTCCTCGGGCACGCCGTTGGAACGCATCACGCGCCACTTGTAGTGGTCGCCTGCCAGAGAGCCGTCGGGCTGGCGGCCGCCCAGCCACACCTGAGCGATGTTCTCAAAGCGGCGGTTCTCGTAGATCTCCTTCGGGGAGATATGGCAGTGATAGTCGCAGATGGGCATATCAGCAGCGTAGGTGTGATACAGATGCTGAGCCACAGGAGACTGGAGCATGAATTCCTTGTCCATAAATGCTTTCATGGGTCGAAAACTCCTTTTCATTCTAATGTACTAATATATCACTATGGGGTACCTTTAACAGCGCCCATGCAGGGCGTGCTAAGCCTATCTTTAGTATAGCGGAAAACGATAATGTATACAACTGAAAAACTGACAAATTTTCAGACTTTTCCTTGTAAAAAACGCTGGAATTTATAAAAATGGCCTGTTTTGGGCCAAAAATCTAGCAAAAAACACTTGACTTCTTTGTATACAACAGCATACAATAGAGACAGAATGTGGGGCACAAAGGGGTGCCCCAGAGAGAAGCAAAGCAAGCAAAAAGGAGAACACGTGATATGGAAACTTTGAATTACAAGGTTCTGTCTGAGACCGGCTACAACGGCTACATCCTCAAGGATGCCCCTGTCAAGGTCATGCAGTTTGGCGAGGGTAACTTCCTGCGCGCATTCGTGGACTATTTCTATGATATCGCCAACGAGAAGGCCGGCTACAACGGCAAGGTCAAGCTGGTGCAGCCCATCGGCAACTTCCCCCAGATGGCTGACTGGATCAACGAGCAGGAGGGCCTGTACACCCTGTACCTGCGCGGCAGCGAGAAGGGCCAGAAGGTGGATGCAAAGCGCGTGATCTCCTGCGTGTCTGACTGTGTCTGCCCCTACATCGATGGTAAGTGGGATGAAGTGCTGGCTCTGGCCCGCTCTGAGGATCTGGAAACAGTTGTATCCAACACCACCGAGGCCGGTATCGCTTACACCCAGGGCGACAGCGCCTTCGATCAGGTTCCTCCCAACAGCTTCCCCGCAAAGCTGACCCGCGTGCTGTACGAGCGCTACAAGGCATTCAACGGCGCTGCGGATAAGGGTCTGGTCATCCTGAGCTGCGAGCTGATCGACAACAACGGCAAAGAGCTGAAGAAGTGCTGCAACAACTACGCCAAGGATTGGAATCTGGAAGCTGAATTCATCGACTGGATGAACAACGCCAACACCTTCTGCTCCACTCTGGTGGACCGCATCGTTCCGGGCCGCATCCGTGACCCCAAGGAGCTGGCTGCCATGGAAGAGGCCAACGGCTACCATGATCAGGTGCTGGATGTCGGCGAAGTCTTCGGCGTGTGGGTCATCGAGGGCCCTGCAGGTCTGGAGGACAAGCTGCCGTTCAAGAAGGCCGGTGTCAACGTTATGGTCGTGCCTGATGTTACCCCCTACAAGAAGCGCAAGGTCCGCATTCTGAATGGTGCACACACCGGTTTCGTTCTGGGCGCATATCTGGCTGGCTTCGACATCGTCCGTGACTGCATGCACAACGATACCGTCCGCGGCTTTATGAACAAGATGCTGCATGAGGAGATTATCCCCACCCTGCCTCTGGACAAGAAGGATCTGGAAGAGTTCGCTTCCGCCGTTGAGGACCGCTTCAACAACCCCTTCGTCAACCACGAGCTGATGAGCATCTCCCTGAACTCCACCTCCAAGTGGAAGGCCCGCAATATGCCTTCCTTCC
>ENA-OQCG01000134-OQCG01000134.1-human-gut-metagenome-genome-assembly--contig:-NODE-134-length-13501-cov-2.079483_pt1 | contig 13501 bp, 14 predicted proteins | sample MGYA00242758_ERZ504577 | MGnify/ENA primary metagenome ERZ504577 (study PRJEB26092, sample SAMD00036248) | human gut metagenome | host: Homo sapiens | study: EMG produced TPA metagenomics assembly of...
CTTATAAGAAAGGAACCGAAAGAATTTTAGAACAATAAAGCAAAAGCGCTGCGGTAACGAGAGTCATCTCCCGTTACTGCAGCGTTTTTTAGCCTCCCTTGTCAAAGGGAGGTGGCCGAGCCCCGGCGAGGCCGGAGGGCTTCCCGCGGCCTCACGGAGGGCACCCCTTATACGCGGAGGGATTCCTGCACTTCCCTATCAATGGCAGTACATACCCCTTCAAAATTCTTCATCACATCGTTGTTGGCAAACCGCAGCACCCGCAAATCATATTTTTGCAGGAACTCCGTGCGCGTCTGGTCGTCAGCAATGCCCTTCTCCTCGTAATGCTGCGACCCATCCAGTTCTACCACCGGCTTGGCTGCGGCGCAGTAAAAGTCCACCACATAGCTGCCGATGACCTTTTGCCGCAAAAAGCGGATCGGGTACTCCCGCAGGAAATCGTACCAGAGATGACGTTCCTCCCTGGTCATATCCTTGCGGAGCTTTCGCGCTATCGGGGTCAGCGCTTTGTTGTGCTTGCCGTTCATACAGGCAGTTACTCCTCCTGGTTTCTCACCGGGCAAACGGGCTGGAATCCCTCCGCCTCGCTACGCTCGGCACCTCCCTTTGACAAGGGAGACTTTTTTTAATAGAACCCAAAGCTCGGCAGGGCATTCAGGGCGTCAGCCCACCAGGCGGGAATGGGCAGGCCGGAGAGCGCCGGATAATAGAGCACAAACAGGACGAGCGCCACCACGCAGAGGCCCGCGGCGATCTTTTTCGCCCAGTCTACGTGCTTCATCCGCGCCAGCACCAGTGCCAGCGCCGCCAGACAGAACATCGAGCTGGGGAAATAATGGTACAGGAAGGTGCAGCGCGTCACCAGCATCCACGGGATGAGCTGCGTGCCGTACAAAATCACGCACGCCCGCGCCCTGGCGGCTGCCGCGCCCGCTGACCTGATGCCACAAAAAGCCCGACCAGCGCCGCCAGCCCGACCAGCCAGATGACCGGCCCGGCCATGCCCGCAATGCTGGCCTTCATGCCGTAGGCAGGTAACCGTTGCGGTAGTACCACACCGGGCGCAGGCCCAGCAGCCAAGTGTACCAGCGGCTCTCAAACGGATGGGTCGCCTTCAGCGTCGCGTGATAGCTGAACATCGACACCTGGCACTGCCACCAATCGCTGAGGCTGAACGCCGGATCGCGCCACCAGTACGGCAAATAGGACCCAATGTAGAGGCAGAGCGGCAGCAGCACATAAAACAGCACGCCGCCCACCGCCGCGGTGCGGAACTCCGCCCGGAAGCCGGGCCTTTTCTGCTGCCAGCGCGCATAGAGCACGCCCAGATACAGCACGGCCAGCCCGGCCCCGGCGTAGATGCCGGTCCACTTGGCTGCGCAGCCCAGCCCGAACGCAACGCCGCCCAGCGCCATCGGCAGCAGCGCGCGGTTCACGCCGACGGTCAGCACCCGCTGGCAGTACCACACCATACAATAGGCTCCCAGCAGGATAAAAAACGTACCGTAAACGTCAATCGTTGCCAGACGGCTTTGGGAAAAGCGCATAAAATCCAGCGCCAGCAGCACGCCTGCGGTGGCTGCCGCCCACGGTTTGCGGGTCAGGCGGCGCACAAAGCACCACGCCAGCGGCACCAGCAGCACACCAAACAGCGTACCCGCGAACCGCCAGCCGAACGCCGTCATGCCGAACAGCGCAATGCCGACCATGATCAGGTCCTTGCCCAGCGGCGGATGGGTCGTCTCGTAGACGGGCATTTTGTGCAGCTGCTCATAGCCGGTGCGGCCATGGTAGATCTCGTCAAAATACATGCTGTTCAGCTGGCTGATCGTGTCGGGCACGGCGGTCTGCTCGTCAAACAGCGCACCGCCGCCCGTGACCGGCACCAGCCGGCCGTTGGCATCGCGGAACGCCAGCTCAAACAGCTGGGCGTTCTCGACCATGACCGTCAGCTGAGTGCCCGCCGCCAGCTGCACGTTGTTCGCTGTCCAGCTGAAGCAGGTGCCGTAGTTCAGCTCCTTTTCAAAGACCGTGCTGCCGTTGGCATCGGTCACCGTCATGCTGCCGCCGAACGAGATGCCCGGATAGACCCACAGCGATACCGCGCTGCCGTCCAGCGTCACACTCTCGGAGAGCGCCGTGCCTGTCGCGTCCAGCGGGTCCTGCGGCGCGGTGCGGCTGCCGAGATAGCTAAAGCTCAGCACCGCCGTGGCCGCCGTCAGCGCCAACAGCGCACCCACCTCGCGGCGGGTCCATTTCGGCTGCGGTGCGGGCGCGGGCGGAGCAGTTTCCGACTTTGTCTCGGGCAGGGCCAGCGTGTGGCCATGGCGGGCAATGTCCCACACTGCAAAGATCAGCAGCACAAAGCAGACCGTCTCCCCAAGGCCGGTCAGGACGGCCACTGTCGAGCTGGTCGCGCTCATCAGCCATTCATCGCTGGTGCCGGTCTGCGAGTAGACCGTGGCCAGATTGATGAACCCGGTCAGCGACAGGCCCACGCCCGCCGCATACAGGCGGATGTCGTTCCAGTGCGCGGCAGCCAGCAGCGTCAGCAGCACACCGGGTACCATGTAGCGCTCGTGCATACAGTGCGCAAGCGTAAAAATGCCGATGCCGTAGTACGCCGCCAACAGCAGCGGTGAGAACCACCCGCCCCGCACGCTGCGCACCGCAAAATACGCCAGCCCCGCCGTGACCAGCAGAATGTTGAGGCACCCAAGCTGCTGCCAGCTGATGCCAAACAATGCCGGGTCAGCCTGCCCCTTCCAGTTGCCGCCCAGCGCCGCCAGCCAGTTAAAGGCGTTGATCGTCGCGTAGGGGTAGCCGGACATTGTGCCGGTGTATTTGTCGATCAGCTTCGGGATCAACTGCACAACGCCAAAAAAAGGAAGACCTGTCAGCAGCGGCGGCAGCAGTGCCAGCGCCGCGCCGCCAAAGCAGCGGCCAAAGGCGCGCAGGCGGTCCTTTTCCAGTGCAATTGCCGCCAGATAGCACACCGCCAGCACCGGGCCGAACAGCAGCGCCTGCGGCTTGATGGCCAGCGCCACGCCGTACAGCACGGCGGCGGGCAGGTAGCGCCGCTGCTCCAGCAGCACAAAGCAGAGCACAAGCGGCAGCGCAAACGCGCCGTCGATCTGCTTCCAGACACCGGTGTCGAACAGCATCAGCGGGTTGAACGCCGTAAACGCCGTCAGCACCAGCGCGGTATGCTCCTTCACGCCCCGGCTGCTGCGCTTTGCCGTTCTGTAGACGAGCCACGCCAGCCCGCAGTCACAGAGCGACGGCACGAGCGCCAGCAGAAAATACGTCCACTTGGATTCGTAGGCGATGTGCAGTGCCGCGCGGATGGCCCCCACCAGCCCCAGCACCCAGAGGTAGCCGGGCGGGTAGTCGGCAAAGTAGCCCTCGCTGTAAAAAGCGGCGGGACCCTCGGCGGCCAGCTTGTCGCCCCAGGCCACAAAGCAGCTCATGTCGTAGGGGTAGCCGTCCGTCACAAGGGCCAGCACCAGGCGCAGCAGCAGGGCACCGCCCAACAGCACCCAGAGGCTCTTATTTGATTTTGTTCGTTGCTTCGTCATGTTACACACAAAATCAGGGGCAAGCCCGCGCACCCGCGCCCTGCGGCGCAGATGCGCAGGCCGCCCCTGCATCTGTTTTTTTTGAAAAAATCCTAGGGGCAATACCGCACAATTCCCGCCTTACGGCTCAAGCACCGCTCCGGCGGCTGCGGCACGGCATCTGCGTTGCCAAAATGCTCGATAATACACAAAGTATTATCTGCGCTTTTGGCTTAGCATCTGCCGTGCCTCGCTCGCCGTATCGGCACTTGGAATTATGCGGTATTGCCCTTACAGCTTCGCGAGCTTCGGGCCCTGCGCCGTGTCGGTGACACTCCAGCCCATCTCGGTCAGCTGGGCACGGATGGCGTCCGCGCGGCCCCAGTCCTTGGCCTTCTTGGCGGCAGCGCGCTCCTCGACCAGTGCGGTGACCTCGGCGGGGATGCTGTCGGTCTTTTTGCGGTTGTACAGCAGGCCCAGCACGCCGGTCAGCTCATCAAACGTCTTGGCGGCAGTCTCCAGCGTCGCTTTGTCGGAGGCATCGGACAGCGTGTTGATGTCCTTGACCAGATCGAAAATCGCAGCCAGAGCGTCCGGCGTATTCAGGTCGTCGTCCATGGCGGCCTTGAACTTTTTGCGCGCATCCTCGCACTTTTCCACCAGCGCCGTGTCGGTGCCGTGGGCATGCTCAATGGCAAAATCGAGGTTGTCGCGGCAGGTGTACATCCGCTCGAGGCTGTTCTTGCAGCTCTCGATCAGCTCAACGGTGTAATTCAGCGGCATGCGGTAGCCAGCTGTCAGCATAAAGTAGCGGATCGGCTCGTAGCCATACTTGTCGGCGATCTCGCGCACCGTGAAGAAGTTGTTTGCGCTCTTGGACATCTTCTCGTTGTTGATGTTCAGGAAGCCGTTGTGCATCCAGTAGCGGCTGAAGGTGCAGCCGTTGGCGCACTCGCTCTGTGCGATCTCGTTCTCGTGGTGGGGGAAGATCAGGTCCTGACCGCCGGCGTGCAGGTCGATGGTCTTGCCCAGGTGCTTGCGGGCCATGGCGCTGCACTCAATGTGCCAGCCGGGGCGGCCGTGGCCCCAGGGGCTCTCCCAGTAGGCTCGCCGGGCTTGGCCGCCTTCCAGACTGCGAAATCGGCGGGGTCCTCCTTCAGGTCGTCGTCCATACGGCTGCGCAGCTCACGGTTGCCGCTCTCGAGGTCGTCGAGGTTCAGATGGCTCAGCTTGCCGTAGCCGGGGTCGGACTTGACGCGGAAGTAGACATCCCCGTTGCGGGCCACATAGGCGTGGCCGGAGTCCACGAGGTCCTTGACGATGTGGATGATCTCGCCGATATGCTCGGTAGCGCGGGGGCGCACGGTGGGGGCCTTGACGTTCAGACCGTCGGAATCCTTGATGTACTCGGCCTCAAACTTGCGGGCGACCTCCTGCATCGAGGTGCCCTCCTCCTGGCCCTTTTTGATGAGCTTGTCATCAATATCGGTGATGTTGGAGACATAGTAGACCTTGTTGCCGCAGTATTCCAGATAGCGGCGCAGCGTATCAAAGACGATCATCGGGCGCGCGTTGCCGATGTGGATATAGTTGTAAACCGTCGGGCCGCAGACATAGATGCGGTACTCGCCCTCCTTCTGGGGGACAAATTCCTCTTTCTGGCGGGTCATGGTGTTGAAGATCTGCATAGCTTGCACGTTCCTTCCTCTATATAGGGATGCTTTTATTATAGCCAACGCAAGGCGCGGTTGCAAGGGGGATTCAGCCGTTATTTGCGATTTGCACGGCCAGCTCGTCCCAGACAGCACTGAAATTGTAGGGGAACCGCTCGTTCTCCTCGGCCAGATAGGCGCGGTAGGTGTCGAGCTCTGCCGCCGTCGGTGCCTTAACGCGGCGGTAGGCCGTGATCGTGTAGCCGTTGCCCATGTCGAAGGTGGCTGCCAGCTCAAACGGCACGTACTTTTCCTGGTTTTCCAGGAAGGCCGCGTTCATCTTCTCTGTGTGGTTGTTGGGGTCAAACGGCGTACAGGTCAGCACGACCTGCGCCGTGAACAGCTCCTTCGGGAAGGCATCGTTGCCGGGATTGCAGGCACCGTAGGGCAGAATTTCGCGGATGGACTCATCCGGCAGCGCCGAGATGCGGAACACATCCGGGCTGTAGACCACGCCGTGACAGATCATGTAGGCGGAGTTTTCGCCGGTGCAGTTCTCCCGCAGCCAGGCGTTGACCTCGGCAACCTGCTGTAAATCATTGCGGGGGCTGTCCACGTAAAAGTACAGTCCGCTGTAAAATCCGCTGGGGAAAACCACCGGCAGCAGCTGGCTGCACGCGCCGAAGTTCAGCGCACATAGCACGCCCGCCGCTGTTGCCAGAATGCGGCGCGGCCACGCCCACGGCAGATCGCTGACGAGCAGCGCACAGAGGAAGCAGCCCAGCAGGTAGAACGGCGCGACGGCCAGCGACTGATGGTCGTCCATATTCTGCACACGGGTGACGAGCAGCACGGTCAGCACCGCGCCGACGGCGGCAAGAACGGCGAGCGCACGGGCCTTAGCATTATACAGCCCGTATAATATGCCGATCAGCATAATCACAAACACGAGCCAGCCCAGATAGACACGCTGGTTGGCCAGCTCTGCCAGAAAGCCGCCGGTCTGGTAGGTCGCGTAGCGGTCACTGTAGTCGGCCTTGGCGATGCGCCAGAACATCGGCAGCAGCGGTACGCCGACGCAGACCAGCGAGGCCGCGGCAAACCTGCCGAAGCGCAGGGCGGTCTGTACCTGCCGGGCGCGTGCAGCGCGGGCCAACACCCAAACGCCATACAGCAAAAAGAACGCCACAACGGTAAACATGTAGCTGCGGCGGGTCAGCATGAGCATACCCGTAAAGGCCGCCAGCGACACAAGCCGCGCGGGGGCCGGCTGGCTGAAGTCGTACCCGACGCCGAGCGCCAGCAGCATAAACGCGAACGCGACACCGAGCAGGTCCGGCATACCGCGGTAAAGCGCAATGTGCAAAAGCGGCAGCAACAGGACGAATGCCATAGAGAGCGCCGTGAACAGCACCGGGGCCTTTGGCTGCAATTTTCGGCGCAGCACCGTCAGAAGAAGCCATGCACTGTAGTAGACGAGCGACGGGATCAGCAGCGCGCAGAGCAGCGCAAACGTGTTGGCCGTGCGCGGCGTGAACATGAAAAACGGCTCTGCCAGCAGATTGATGACCAGCGGCGCGTAGTCGTTGAACCACGTCTTGTAGATGGTCGAGCCGACACCGGTAAAGACGCCGTCCGCAAAGTTGGATTCCAGCCGCACCTGCAGATTGTAGTAGGTCGCGTTGTCCCACAGGTAGAGACTCTGGCGGCCCACCATGGCGTGCAGATAGAATGCGGCGCTGGCCGCTATGCAGACTGCTAAAATGACGGCATCCGCTTTTGTGCATTTTGCGCCAATCGCCCGCGCCGCGCGGCGGTACAGGCAGAATGTGCCCAGCACCGCCGTGCAGCAGAGCAGCAGCAGCCATACATCCACCGGATTCCGCCCGCTGCCGAGCATATCGACAGCTTGCAGCGGCGCTGCAAAATGCGCCGCCGTGCTGAACACGAACTTGACGGCAAAAATGCACAGCAGCAACAGGACGGCCCGCTCCAGGCGGGTCATCCTGCGGTAGATGCATTTTAAAAATGTACGGAGATTGAGCTTTGACAAGTTGGGGTCTCCTTATTGGGTCCGTTGCCTTGTAGGGGCCGGACATGTCCAGCCCGGCACCTGATGTAAAATGGCATGTATGGCAAGGCCGCGGGCCGGGCATGCCCGGCCCCTACTGCGCGGCGGCTGTCACTTCGCCTGCATGAACAGCTTGCGGTTCTGCCACAGGTAGATGCCGCCGGAGAGCAGGGTCGCCGCGCCGCAGAGCCAGCAGAGCACCATGGCAACAAAGCTGACAAAGCCAACATCCGTGGGCCCGGCCAGCGCACCGACAAAGTAGTAGAAGATGATGGTCAGCATCTGCAAAACGGTCTTGACCTTGCCCCACATGTTGGCGGCAATGACCGTGCCGGTCTCGGCGGCCAGCATACGCACACCGGCCACTGCGAACTCACGGAACAGGATGACCGCCAGCACGACGGGCGAGCAGACGTGATCGGTGACCATGTAAATGAACGCCGCGGTGGTCAGGCACTTGTCGGCCAGCGGGTCCATGAACTTGCCGAAGTCGGTGACAAGATGATTCTTGCGGGCGAGGTAGCCGTCCAGAAAATCCGTAATGCTGGCAATGGCGAAGATGACGCCTGCAATCAGCATATAAGCCGCATGGAAGTCCGCTGTGCCATAGTGGGAAACGGCAGCAAAAATCATAAAGACGGGCACCAAAACAACTCGCATCATCGTCAGTTTATTGGGCAGATTCATAGCTTAGTCCTCCAGCCTTTCTTCCGCATAGCCGTACAGGTCGTAGGTGTCGGAATCGGTGATGGTCACCTTATAGAATGCGCCGGTCTCCAGCGGGGTGTCCGCGGGGGTCAGCACGCTGCCGTCGATCTCGGGGCAGTCGGCCTTGGTGCGCAGCAGGTACATGCCGGTCTCGTCATCGACGCCGTCGCAGATACACTCATAGGTATGGCCGACCTTCTCGCCCTCGCGCTCGGCGCTGACCTCGGCCTGCAGCTCCATGATGTGATCGGCGCGGCGCTGCTTCGTCTCCTCGTCGATCTGGTTCGGCATTTTTGCGGCCACGGTGTTTTCCTCGGCGGAGTAGGCAAAGCAGCCGAGGCGGTCAAACCTGACGGTCTTGACGAAGTCACACAGCTCTGCGTACTGCTCCTCGGTCTCACCGGGGAAGCCCGCGATCAGCGTCGTGCGCAGCGTGATGCCGGGGATGGCCGCGCGCAGCCGGGCAATCGCGTCCTCGATCTCCTTACGTCCGCCGCGGCGGTTCATGGCTTTGAGCACCGCGTCATCACAGTGCTGGATGGGCAGGTCGAGATAGGGCACGACCTTGGTGTTGCGGACCATGGCGGCAATAAATGCATCGCTGATACGTTCGGGATAGGCGTACAGGATACGGATCCAGCGGATGCCGTCGATTTCCTGCAGGCGGTCCAGCAGCTCACAGATGGCGCCGGGTCTGCCCCAGTCCTCGCCGTAGGCGGTGGGGTCCTGCGCGACTAGAATCAGCTCGCGCACACCCTCGCCCGCCAGCCAGCGGGCCTCGGCGACGCAGTCGTTGATTTCACGGCTGCGCAGCGCACCGCGGATCAGCGGAATGGCGCAGTAATAGCAGCCATTGTTGCAGCCCTCGGCAATTTTTAAGTACGCATAGTGCCGCGGGGTCGAGATAACGCGCGCACCGCCGAGCTGCATATCGCTCTTGGGGCCGTAGTTCTCGATCTGGCCCGCACCGTCGGCACAGATGCGGCGGACGATGGCGGGCAGCGCGGCGTTGGAGCCAATGCCGACAACGGCATCGACCTCGGGGATCTCCTGAATGATCTGCTGCTTGTAGCGCTCAGCCAGGCAGCCGGTCACAATGACCTTGAGGTCAGGATTTTCCTGCTTACACTGGCAGGCCATCAGGATATTCTCGATAGCTTCGGTCTTGGCGGACTCGATGAAGCCGCAGGTGTTGATGATGATAATGTCAGCCTCGGCGGGGTCAGCCACGGTGGTGTGGCCGTCCTTGATGAGGGCGTGGCAGAATACGTCGGCGTCGACCTGGTTCTTCGGGCAGCCGAGGGAGATAATGGCAATTTTCATTGGGTAGTCCTTTAATATAATATTGTATGGTTTGCGCAGGATTATAGGAGCGGTTCCCCGACACCCCGCAGGGCGGCAGATGTTTGCCGAAAATTGTAGGGCGGCCAGCCCTCTGGCCGCCGCGGAGGGGTCAAGACCCCTCCCTACAATGCGAACCGTTAAGGGGATGCAATCGGCAGGCTGAGGGCCGGGCATGCCCGGCCCCTACAGGGCAGCCGGATTTTATTCGTCGTCGGACAGCACTTCCCGTATCACTGCATGGGAAAATCCGCGGCGGGCGAGGGCGGCGGCGACCTGGTCGCGCTTACCGGCGGCGAGCTTGGCGGCGTACTGCCGCTGCACAAGCGCACGGGCCGTCTCCAGCTCGGGGCTTTCGCCGTCGTCTGTCTCGGCAAACAGCTCCTCCACCACATCGGCGGCGGTGTCGCGGTCAATGCCCTTGGCCGAAAGATCGTTCAAAATCTCGCGGCGGGACTTGCGCTTGCGCAGCAGCTCCGCGGCGCGGCGGCGGGCAAACGAGACATCGTTTAAAAAGCCCCAGCTCCCCCGCCCGCGCCACGGCGTAGGCAGCGCTGTGGGCGTCGAACTTCCGGCAGAGCTTCTGGTACAGCTCCCCTGCCGCGTGGTCGCGCAGGGATAAATAATCCATGGCCTTGTCCAGCGCGCGGCGGGTCTCGCTTTTCTTGCGCAGCTCCTCGATCTGCCAGTCCTCCAGCTCGTCATCCTGGTGCAGGGCGGCAGCGGCGAAGGTGTCCTCATCCAGCGAGAAGGCGAACTCGCCGTCCAAAAACAGCGCCAGACGGCCTTTTTTTGTCTCCTTGATTTGCGTTAAGCGCGGCATGGCTTATTCATCGACCATAATATCGAGGTCGACCTCGCTGCCCGTCGTCTTGGCGGCGGGAGCGGCAGGGGCTTCAGCGGCTGCCGCGGGCTTGATGACCTCACTCGGGTCCAGCGGCTTGACGGTACCCTTCTTACCGGCGGCCAGCAGGCGGTCAGAGTTCGCGCGGACGATCTTTTCGATCTCGTCGGAGACCTCGGGGTGGTCTTTCAGGAACTGCTTGGCGTTGTCGCGGCCCTGGCCCAGGCGCATCTCGCCGTAGTTGAACCATGCGCCGCTCTTCTGGACGACACCCAGCTTGACGCCAAGGTCAAGAATTTCACCGATCTTCGAGATGCCCTCGCCGAACATAATATCAAACTCGGCCTCACGGAACGGGGGCGCGACCTTGTTTTTTACGATCTTGGCGCGGGTGCGGTTGCCGATGAACGCACCGGTGGAGTCCTTCAGGCCCTCGATGCGGCGCACGTCGATCCGCACGCTGGAATAGTACTTCAGCGCGCGTCCGCCGGTGGTGACCTCGGGGTTGCCGTAGACGATGCCGACCTTCTCGCGCAGCTGGTTGATGAAGATGCAGACGGTGTTCGTCTTGCCGATGACGCCGGTCAGCTTGCGCAGGGCCTGGCTCATCAGACGGGCCTGCAGGCCAACGTGGCTGTCGCCCATCTCACCCTCGATTTCAGCGCGGGGCACCATGGCCGCAACGGAGTCGACGACAACCGCGTCGATGGCACCGGAACGGACGAGAGCCTCACAAATCTCCATGGCCTGCTCACCGGTGTCGGGCTGGCTGACCAGCAGACTGTCAATGTCTACGCCCAGCGCGGCGGCATAGGTCGGGTCGAGGGCGTGCTCGACGTCGATGAAGGCGACCTCGCCGCCCATCTTCTGTGCCTCTGCCAGAATTTGCAGTGCCAGCGTCGTTTTACCGGAGGATTCGGGGCCGTAGACCTCGACGATACGCCCACGGGGCACACCGCCGATGCCGAGCGCCAGATCCAGGCCCAGGCTGCCGGTGGGGATCGCGTCGACCTGCATCGTGACGTTCGCGCCCAGCTTCATGACGGCGCCCTTGCCGAACTGCTTTTCAATCTGCGCCAGCGCGGTTTCCAGCGCGGCCTTCTTATCGGCGGCGGGGGCTGCCGTTTTGGGTGCGGTATCTTTTTTTGCTGCCATGTTGCGGTTCTCCTTTTATCTGCAAGTATGCTTATGATTTGCGTTTGTACCTATTATATACGATTTACGAGTAAATTACAACATTTTGTTGTGTGTTTTGTGTCCCATAAATCGGATTTTCAACAGCTTTTTTCAGGTTTTTGCAGCAAAACAGCCCGGTCATTGCTGCCGTAGTCTTTACGGCAGCTGCCGTTGACCCAGCCGTTAGCCGCCCCCAGTGCCAGCACGTCGGCAGCCTGGGCACAGCCGATCTCCAGCACCAGCCAGCCGCCCGGACGCAGCGCGTCCCGGTAGTGCGCGGTCAGCAAGCGGTAAAAATCGAGGCCGTCCGCGCCGCCGTCCAGCGCCATGGCAGGCTCTCTGGCAGTCTCCGGCATCAGGTGTGCCATCTCCTCCGCCGTCAGGTAGGGCGGGTTCGAGATAATGAGATCGGCCCCGCCGGAGGGCAGGCTATTATAATAGGTAAGGATGTCGCCCTGCACGGCCTGCACGCCGGTCCCCGCCACATTGGCGGTCAGGTAGGGCCAGGCGTCGGCGCTTTTCTCCACACAGGTCACAGCCGCGCCGGGCAGATGCCTGGCAATGCCCAGGCCCAGGCAGCCCGTGCCCGCACAGAGGTCGTAGACGACGGGCGCTTCTGCGTCCTTCAACAGCTCGATGGCCGCCTCGCAGACGACCTCGCTGTCGGCGCGGGGGCAGAGCACGCCGCGGCCCACCTTGAGCGTAAAGTCCATAAAATCCCACTCGCCCAGCAGGTATTGCAGCGGCTCACGGGCGGCGCGGCGCTCACCCAGGACCCGCAGGCTCGAAGCCTCGTCGGCGGTGGGGCCGTTGTCCAGGCGCGGGTCACGGCCCGTGACAAATTTGTACAGCTGCACCGCGTCAAAGCGGGCATCGGGCACACCGGCCATCATGAGCCGGGCGCAAAGACTTTGATAAGCAGTATTCACCAGCGGGCTTCCTCCTGTTTTTCGGGCAGGACCGGGGTCACAGCGGCAATGGCGACCTCGATCATCGAGTCGTCGGGCTCAAAGGTCGTCAGGCGCTGCATCCACAGGCCGGGCTGCGAGACGATCTTGGACAGCACACTGTCGGAACGGCCCGCCCATTTCAGAATTTCATACGAAATACCGACCAAAAGCGGGAACATGCAGAGCTTGTACACAATACGCATTCCCGTGCTGGTCCACGGCAGCACCGCATACAAAAAGATGCTGATAATGATAACAAGGATCATAAAGCTGGTGCCGCAGCGGGGATGGAAGCGGCTCTGCTTGCGGATGTTCTCAACGGTCAGCGGCAGACCTGCCTCATAACAGGCGATGGTTTTGTGCTCAGCACCGTGGTACTCAAAGACGCGGTGCAGGTCCTTGAACCGCGTGCAGAGAAACATGTACCCGAGGAAGATGGCCATTTTCAGCGCACCTTCGAGGATGACGCGCGGCCAGCGCCCCAGCGGGACAACCTTCATGACGAGGCCGGTCAAAAACGTGGGCAAAAACGTAAACAGGAACAGCGCCAGCACAACGCCGACGAAGGCGGCGCAGGTCATGAGCACGTTCTGCACGGCAGGGGTGGCGTGTTCCTCGAACCATTTGTCCAGCTTGGACTCGGCGGGCTCGGTTTCGCCCTCCATCGCTATATCGGCGGCGTGCATTAAATATTGGTAGCCCTTGTACAGGTTTTCGGCCATGTTGCAGACGCCGCGCACCAGCGGGATCCTGTTGTACCAGTGGACGGTGACAGTGTCATAGGTCAGGTCGATGGTGCCGTCCGGCTTGCGCACGGCGCAGCAGATCTTCTCCGGCCCGCGCATCATAATGCCCTCCATCAGGGCCTGGCCGCCGACGGAGGTGCGGAATTCTTTGGACATATATGGTTCTCCTTGTCAAATTTTTTGCCTTCCCCCGTGGGGGAAGGTGGCGCCGCAGCGCCGGATGAGGGGAAGCCCGCGCAGTAAACCGCAAAGCAGTTCTGACGCAAACTCTGCCCTCATCAGTCACCTTCGGTGACAGCTTCCCCCACGGGGGAAGCCTAGACTGTCGAAAAAGGTGCGTTCACCCCTTAGCCCCCTCTGCGAGGGGGCTCCGCCCGCAGGCGGTGGGGAGAGAACTGTACGGCTGCCCGAAATATTTCGGCTATGGCAAGGTTCTCTCCCTCCGCCCCTTCG
>ENA-OQCG01000136-OQCG01000136.1-human-gut-metagenome-genome-assembly--contig:-NODE-136-length-13439-cov-2.668269_pt1 | contig 13439 bp, 12 predicted proteins | sample MGYA00242758_ERZ504577 | MGnify/ENA primary metagenome ERZ504577 (study PRJEB26092, sample SAMD00036248) | human gut metagenome | host: Homo sapiens | study: EMG produced TPA metagenomics assembly of...
TAAAAACTGCGGGGGTTCGGGGGAACTCCCGAATTTAAGGTGGAGGAAGGCTCGGCGGCGTTAAGAACGGACAGTAATACTGCGTCCGTTTAGCCGCCGAGACTTCCGACTTCCGCTTTGGGGTTCTTAGGGGCGTGCAGCCCCTAAGTCGCGGGTCCGCTTGGCGGCGCACAACGAGCGCCGCCAGTTTGCTTCGCAAACACGCTCTTGCGGTTGATTGCCCCGCGGGGACAATCATTGTGCGCTCCCCAGTTTCGCTGCGCTCAACTGTGGCCCCACGCGCACAACCCCGCACTGCGTCGAAACAGCGGCAATTTTCTTGGTTCTTTCTTTTGTTGGCAAAAGAAAGAACGAGTTCCCGGGAGGCAGCCGTCCCCGGTCCGGCCACGTACCAAAAAAGGCGAACTCGGAACATCCCCAAATTCGCCTTTTTAATGTTATAACGTCCGAATTACTCCACAGAGATCATGTAGTAGTACACGGGCTGGCCGCCGCTGATGTGGCTGACCTCGACACTGCTGCCGCACTTGGTGCGCACCAGATCGGTCGTCTTTTCGGCGTCCTCGTCGCTGACGTCGCAGCCGGAAATGACCGTGATGAACTGGGTGTCCTTCTTCTTCATGGAGCGGGCCAGACGATAGGTCATCTTGACCAGGTCGGTGCCGGTGGCAACGATTTTGCCGTTCTCCAGCGCCATGATCTCGCCCTTCTTGATGGGCTTGCCGTCAAACTCGCTGTCGCGGGCGGCATAGGTGATCAGACCCGTGCTGACGCGGTCCGCCGCCTGCATCATGGCAACGGCGTTCTCCTCCGGCTTCAGGTCGGGGTCAAAGTTCAGCATGGCGGTCATGCCCTGGGGCACGGTGCGGGTGGGCAGCACGATGACCTTGCGGTCCGCGAGCTTCTGCGCCTGCTCGGACGCCATGATGATGTTCTTGTTGTTGGGCAGAACGAGCACGGTCTTGGCGGGCACGCTCTGGATGGCGGCGAGGATGTCCTCGGTGGAGGGGTTCATCGTCTGGCCGCCGCTGACAACCGCGTCCACGCCCAGGTCGCCGAACACAGCCTTCAGGCCCTCGCCCGCGGCCACGGCCACAAAGCCGTACTCGCGCTCGGGGTCAACGGCGGCGTAGGTGAACTCGCTGTCCTTCTTCTCCTCGGCCTCGGCCTGTTTTTCCAGACCCTTCGCCTGCTTCTGGCGGGCGAGGAACTGCTCGTGCATGTTTTCAATTTTAAAATTGGTCAGGTAGCCGTACTTGATGGCCTCGCTCAGCATCATGCCGGGGTCGGAGGTGTGGACATGGCAGTTGGCAACGTCGTCGTCCTCGATCACAACAACGGAGTCACCGTTGGACTCAAGGAAGGCGCGCAGACGGGTAACGCTGGCATCGGCATCCTTGTGCAGCAGGAACTGGGTGCAGTAGCCGTTTTTGATGTCCTCGACCTTCATCAGGTCGTCGGCAAAAACGCCCTTGCCTGCGGCTTCGCTGGATACCTTGGGCTTGGCGGCGACCTCGGCACCGGCGATGATCTCGCCGCCGTCGAACACCTGCTTCATGCCCTCAAAGATCAGCATGATGCCCTGACCGCCGGCGTCCACGACACCGGCCTTTTTCAGCACGGGCAGCAGGTTCGGGGTGTCGTCCAGCGCGGCCTGACCGGCCTGCAGCGTGGCGTCCCACATGGCAGGAACGTCCAGCTCGGTGCATTCGGCGGCCTTCTCGGCAGCCAGACGGGAGACGGTCAGGATCGTGCCCTCGGTGGGCTTCATGACGGCCTTGTAGGCGGCCTCGACGCCCTGCTGCAAGGCGGCAGCCAGGTCAGCGGAGGATGCCTCGGTCTTGTCCTTCAGCGCCTTGGAGAAGCCGCGGAACAAAAGGCTCGTGATAACGCCGGAGTTGCCGCGGGCGCCGCGCAGCATAGCGGAGGCAGCGGTCTTGCTGGCCTCGGCCACGGTGCAGCTGTCGGGCATGGCCTCAAGCTCGGCGCGGGCGGCGCCGATGGTCATGCTCATGTTCGTGCCGGTATCACCGTCCGGAACGGGGAAAACGTTCAGCTCATCCACACGGGTGCGCTGGTTGGCAATGTTGTTGGCGCCGGAAAGAATGGCGTCGCGCAGGGTCTGGCCAGTAATCATGGTTTCGTTACACCTCATATTTTTTGGGTAAAACAGTCTTTAGTCGGCAATGACGTCGTCCACGTAGACATCGATGCGGGCGACCTTTAAGCCGGTGGCAAGTTCAACTTCGTCCTTGACGCGGTGGGTGATGCTTTGGGTGATGGTCGAGATGTTCAGACCGAACCCGACCTTGATATGCAGGGCGATGACCAGCTTGCCGGCCTCCTGCGTGACGGTGACGCCTTTCGGCGGCAGGCTGCCGGTGCGCAGGGCGCTGCGCACAACGCTTTCAGCCGGGGCCTGACCCATGGCGGCAATGCCGTAGCACTGCTTGGCGGCCTGCTCCACCAGGCCGGAGAAGTAGTCATTCGTCAGCGAAATATGTCCATAGGGATTGACCTTGGTGATCATCTGCGATCCTCCTTTTCAGGGTTAGCTGCGGCTAAGCCCGCAACTGTACTATATGAATCTTTAGCTATTATACACCATTTTTCCCCGCTTGAACAGGGCATTTCGGAGAAATTTATTTTGGCGCGTGGATTTAACATTCCATTCACAAAGTTTACAGCGCAAGAGTATATACTGTTTACAGAAGTATGACAACCTTACCAAAGGAGCTCGGTTTAAACCATGAACCTTTTATTCTTTTTGACACCCAAGCAGGACGTCCTGTACATTTACGAGGATTTCACCCTGCGCCAGACGCTGGAAAAATGGTCCAACCAGCGCTACGCCACCATCCCTGTTCTGAAGCGCAACGGCGAGTATGTCGGCAGCATCACCGAGGGCGACATCCTCTGGGGCATGAAAAATCTGCACGGGCTGGACCTTGAAGCCAGCGAGGACGTGCCGATTTCCAGCTTCCCCCGCCGCCGCGATTACAAGGCCGTGACCGTGACCACCGACATGCCGACGCTTTTAAAGGCAGCCATCGAACAGAACTTTGTGCCGGTGGTGGATGACCGCAATGTGTTTATCGGCATGGTGCGCCGTACCGTGCTGCTGCGGGAGCTGTACGACAAATACACGACCCTGCCGACGGATAAGCGCTTCAAGGGCAGCCACCCGCCGATGTAAGGGCTTGCAATCCGCCGCGCGTTGCGGTATAATCAGCACAACGGACAGAGAGGTCGCACAGGACTTCTCTGTTTTATTTTTTACAGTGAGGTGTGAACGCTTGCGCCGGGGCTGGCGGCTATGGCCGTCTCGGAGGATGGACTAACGGAGGCCGTATGTCTGCCGGATAAAAGGTTCGTCTGGGCTGTGCAGTGGCACCCCGAATTTTCGTTCCGCGTGAATGAGGACAGCCGAAAGATTTTTAAGGCGTTTGTTTATAGAAAGCTGCTGAAACAAAAAGCCGCTGCAGCACAGGCTTCTGTGCTGCAGCGGCTTTTTTGTGCGAGGTATCTGCCGTATGCGCGGGTCGATGACGAGCATCGGCCCCGGCAGGGCCTTACGCGGTTTTCTTTGCCGCGGCCTTCTTCTTTTTCTTCTTGCGGGCGATGAACAAAATCACCAGCAGCAGTGCGGCTGCGGCGCCGCAAGCCGCCGCGAGCAGGGCACCTTGCTGGCGGGCATCTGCACAGCGGCGAAGGCCGTCGTACCGGCGGGGGCGGTGCAGGTCAGATAGCTGCCGTCCACGCTTGTGTCGGCCTGCTGCCAGCCTGCGTCGGTCCTGACCCACAGCACGGTGTTCTCCGTCGTCTCCGGCGGCATATAGCGCAGCGTGTGGCCGGTGTCGGCGGGCAGCTCCAGGCCCCACGCCTCCACCAGCGTGCCGGGGGTCTCGGGCGCGTCGTCCACCTCATGGAGCATCAGCTCGTCGGTGGTGTCGAAGCTGCCCTCCACCAGCACAAGGGAGCGTTCACCGCGCTTTTCCTGGCTCTGGCGGACCGTGTTTATGTCGCTGTACTCGGCGTGGATCGTCGCGTCAAACGTCATGCCGGTCAGATCCACATCCTCCCAGCTGCCGTACTGGCCCTGGTGGTTGGGAACCGGCGGCAGCTGATCCGTCGGGAAGTCGCTGCCGTACGGGATGTGGTATTCCTGGACCAGCGAATCCTCGTCGGTCACAAAGCGGACACAGATGCTGCCGAAATCGCCGGGCAGATTTTCCTGCGCGACGAAATCCTCGTAGGCCAGCGGTTCGGCAATGCCCTGGTAGCTGACGCTGTCGATGCCCGCGACACCCCCGTCCACGAAGGTGTTGCCGGTCACACTGCCGTCCAGCGGGTCGTCCACGATACCGGCAATCGCACCGATCTGTTCGGCAGCGTTGTCGATCATGACCATGGCGCGGCAGTTTTCGATGGTGGCACCGCTGCCGACAATGCCGCCGACCTGCTTTGCACCGGACAGGCGGCCCTTGGCGCAGCTCTCGCGGATCGTGGACTTGCTGATACCGGCCACGCCGCCGACGCCGGTGGCGTCCTCGGCATCGAGGGTGCCAAAGCCCCTGCAGTCGATGACAGAGCCCATCTCGGCGTCGCCGACGATGCCGCCCGCGTTCTGCTTTTTGGCGCTGACCGTGCCGTAGTTTGTGCAGTCGCGGGTGACGACGCGGGTCTTGAAGGTAAAGTTCAGCGACTCGCTGCCCGCGGTGGTGTAGTCGTCCTCGGGGTCCAGATCGTTCTCGCGGGCCATTGCACCGGTAATGCCGCCGGCGTTGAGGTCGGCATTGACCGTGCCGCTGTTGATGCAGTTCGTGACCTTGGCCTCGACGTCGTCATCGGTGTCGTCATCGGAAACATCGTCCACGATGTCGTCTGCATCCCGGTTGACATTCTCGCTGGCACCGGACAGCGTCTGGCCGATCTTGTTGATCTGTTTCGAGATCGCCTTCACGTCGTTGATCAGCGCCTGGCTGTTGCTGCTGGCGTTGTTGTTCAGGCTGCTGACGATGTCGCCCATGCTGGTCAGGCTGCTGCTCAGATCATTGCGGCTGGCCGTGATGGCGTCGCGGTTCGTCAGCTCGACCTTTGGAATTTCGACGTCCACGGAGTCCGGCAATGCATCCGAAATGTCATTGAGCACATCCTTTGTGTCGGGCAGGTCGTCAAGATCCTCGGTGATGTGCGTATAGTCCGGGTCGATCGGATAGCGCTCGTCCGGCTTTGTGGCAGCGCCGTCGTCCTCGCTGACAACGGTGCTGTCAGCGGAATCGTCAACGGCTTCGGGACCGGGCTGCCCGTGGGAGGTGCGGTCCGCCTCGCCGCCCTCTGCAGCGGGCTCCTGTGCGGGGGCAGTGTCCTGCGCTGCCGTACTGCTTTCGTCAGGCGTGGAGAGGTCAGCACTCTGCGCGGGCTCCTCCGAGTGGGACAGCGTGTAATTCGGATCGACAGGGTCGGTGTCAGACGGAGGCGTCGCTTCGCTGTAGTCGATGACTGTGTCCGAGTCCGCGGCATTGTCTCCGTCGTCCGCGCCGGGCAGGTTGGTATTCTTGAGGTCCTGCTTGAACTGACTCAAGTCGGTCTTGATGGTCTGGGAACCGATGGACACGCCGTTTTGGGCCTGCTTCAGCAGATTCTCAATGGCATTGCGGGAGCTGGTCACGTTGTTCTTCAGCGCTTCGAGCTGGTTGGAAAGGTCACTGCTGGCGGCGCTGGCGTCATCGCAGGCGCGGTTGACCAGCGTCTGCAGCGTGCTCATCTCGTCGGAAAGCTCCTGCAGCGTGTCCTTTGTGTATTCCAGCGTGCTGCTCGGCTCCATCTGGCCGACGATGCCGCCGCCCTCCTTGCGGGCGTAGACAGTGCCGTAGTTGACGCAGCCCTCAATGTAGCCGGTCTGGCTGCCCGCGATGCCGCCGACGTTGTAGCCCATGTGCTGGTAGCCCACGGTGCCGCGGTTCATGCAGGCGCGGATGACACCGCCGGACTGGCCCGCAATGCCGCCGATGTCGGTGATGTCGGCGACGTTCTCGGTGCCGATCAGGTCGTTCAGCGTCAGCGAGGAAAGGTCGATGTCGTTCTGCTCCACCGTCGTGTTGACGCTGGAGGTGTTCGTGCAGTTGGCAATGATGCCGTGATTTTCACCGGCGATGCCGCCGATGAAGTGCGCACCGTAGACACTGCCCGTGGTCGTGCAGCTTTCGATGACGCCGGCGGCCAGATTTGTGCCCGCGATGCCGCCGACAACGGACGCGCCGGAGGACACGCCCTCAAAGCGGCAGTTGTGCAGCGTACCGGCGTTGCTGCCCGCAATGCCGCCCACGGTGGAGCGGCTGCCAGTGGGCATCGAGCGGCCCCGGATGACGAGGTCGCGGACGTTGGCCCCCTGCTGCACATAGCGGAAGAAGCCGATGACCGAGCCGTCATCTACAAGGCTCAGGCCGGAGATCGTGTGGCCCTGCCCCTCAAATACGCCGCTGAAGGACGGGATGCCCGCAAAGCCGCTGCCGGTCAGTTCCAGATCGGCGTCCAGATAGACGGTGCGGTTTTTGCTCCAGCTGTCCAGGCGGCAGGAATCGGCCAGCTGCAAAAGGTCATCGACGGTGCCGATGTGGAAGGTCTCCTTTTCGGCGGTGTCGGCGGTCCCGCTCTCCCCTTCCGCAAAAACGGGCAGGGTCAGCGCCAGCACAAGGCAGAGCGCCAGCAGCGCAGCCCAGAGGCGGCGCGTCAGGTCAGAAATGCGGTTCATTCAGCGTCGCCTCCCTTCGTGTCAGTGTCGGGCGTATCGGGTGTGCCTGGTTCGGGGGCACCGTCCTCGGATTCGTGGATGTTCTTCTCCGACAGGTACATGTCGGGCTTGTCAACGGTAAATTCGGTGCCGGTGGCAATGTTCGCACTGAACTGGCCGTGCAGCACGCCTTTGATGTCAGCATCTACGACGCCGTTGATGTAGCCGCGCACGCGGCCATTGACGTGCATTGTGCCGCTGGCCGTGCGGGCCATACCGGCAACGCCCTTCATCTCAAAGCTCGTGCGCTCGATGATGGTGTCGCCCAGGATCAGGATCTGCGGCAGGACGAACAGAACCAGAAGGATGGAAACGATCGTGCCGCGTCCCAGACAGGTGCCGATGGCGGAGATAACGGGGTTCGTGGTCAGCACGCTGATCAGAATACCCGCGGATGCCAGAATGGAGCCGGAGGTGAAGATGGTCGGGAACGACTCGTTCAGGGCTGCGACGATGGCCTCCCGCGGGCGCATGACCTTCTTCAGGTCGGTGTAGTGGCTCGAGATAACGATGGCGTAGTCGATGTTTGCGCCCATCTGAATGGAGTTGACGATCAGGTAGCCGAGGAAGTACAGCGGGGTGTGCTGCAGGTACGGCACCGAGAAGTTGATCCAGATACTGCCCTGAATGACGATGATCAGCAGCACGGGCAGACCCGCGGACTTGAATGTGAACAGCAGGACCAGGATAACGAACAGCGCGGACAGCACGCTGATCAGCAGGTTATCCTCGCCGAAGGAGCTGGACAGGTCCATGGCGCTCGTCGTATTGCCGACAACGTAGAACGAATCGGTGGCGTAGTATTTGCCGATGATGTCGTGCATCTTGTTGACGAAGGCGAACGTCTCGTCGGTCTCCTCGGGCAGGTTCAGATAGACGACCATACGGCTGTAATCGTCGCTCTGCAGCTGCTTCTGGGCTTCATCGAGCTGGTCGAACAGGTCGTCCAGCGTGTCCTGTACATCGCCCGAGAGCGTGATGTTGCCGTCGTGCATCTCCTGTTCCAGGAACCTGAACATGTCGTAGATCGGCACTTTATAATCGTCCAGACCGTTGATGATCTCGCCGTACTCGTCATGGTCGACGGCGTAGGCGCCGTACAGTGCCTTGGCAACCTCGAAGTCGAGGTCGGCCATCTCGGCCAGCTGGCGCGGGGTCACAGCGTCGGTCAGCATATAGCCGTCCATCGCTTCAATGTTGGCCAGACCCATCGTGGATTTGACCTCGGCGCAGGCGTCCAACTCGTCGAGGATCCTGCCCTCGGACTCATAGTCGCCCGACGGCACAATGACGGCCACCATGTTGCTGGAACCGAAGGTGTTTTTGATTTTTTGGTAGGCGATCTGGCGCTCGCTCTGCTTGGCGGTGACCAGGTCGGTGTAGGTGTAGCAGTAGGGGCACAGGTTGGCAAAGACCGCCGCCGCCACGATGATGACGCCGAAGATCGGCGGGATGATAAAGCGGGTCTTGATGTCGAACTTGCCGACGGCGGTGATCTTGGGAATCAGGTTTTTGTGGCGGGTCTTGTCGATCAGCTTGCTGAACAGCACCAGCAGGCCGGGCATCAGCGTAAAGACACAGAGCATACTGAACAGGATAGCCTTGATCAGGACCGTAGCCAGGTCGCGGCCAATGCCGAAGTGCATGAACGCCAGCGCGGCCAGGCCGCTGATCGTCGTGAGCGAGGAGGAAGAAATCTCCGGGATAGCCTTGGAAAGCGCGGCAATGCAGGCCTCGCGGGTGGGCAGCGTCTCATGCTCATCGCTGAAACGGTGGCACAGAATGATGGCGTAGTCGATGGCCAGCGCCAGCTGCAGTATGACGGTGACTGAGTTGGAGATGAAGCTGATCGTGCCGCACAGGAAGTTTGTGCCCATGTTCAGCAGCGCCGCCGCGCCGAAGGTCATGAGGAGGACCGGGACCTCGGCATAGGAGCGGGAGGTCAGCGTCAGCACGACGACGATGATGATGGCCGCAATGATGACGATGACGAGCATTTCCGATTGCAGGTCCGCGGAGGAATCGTAGCCGACCTCGGAATAGATCGAGGTGTCGTAGCTGCCCTCAAGCTCGTCGCGGATCTCCTGCAGGGCGTTCTCGGCGCGTTCGTCCCCTACTTCTGCATCAAAGCTGACGGAGAACAGCGCCGACGCATTCGTGTAATGCTCGTCGGTGTCGTCAAATTCCACGGTGGTGACACCCTCGATGTCCTCAAGCCGGGACTGGATGTCCAGCGCAGTATCGTAGGTGATGTTGGACACCATGACGTTGGCCGTGCCGTAGGTGACGAAGTTGTCATTCATCACGGTCAGGCCCTGGCGGGTCTCGGTGGTGTCTGGCAGGTAGGTCGTGATGTCGTCCTCGACCTTGACCCAGCCCGTGGCGATGGCACTGAAAATCAGCGCAAATATGTATAACAGGAAGAACAGGTTGCGTTTATCAACGATAAACGAAGCCAGCTTTTCCATTCCGCCGCCTTTAGGCTTTTCGTTCTCCAAGAGTATACAGCCTCGCTTTCCCATTTTATTCGATACAAAAAGGATACATCAATATTATACGAAATGCAAGGCCCATGCAACACGGTCAAATTCAGAGGAATGTACAAAGAAGCGAGGAAGTTTTTGTTAAGGTACACAAAAAAACACCGTGCGGTGTTAAACCACACGGTGTTGAAAGCTATTTGGTAAGCTAAATTACTTCAGCTCGACCTTAGCGCCGACCTCGGCCAGCTTCTTCTGGATGTCCTCGGCGTCAGCCTTGGAAGCCTGCTCCTTCAGCTTGGCGTTCGGGGTCTCAACCAGCTTCTTGGCCTCCATCAGGGAAGCGCCGGTCAGCTCCTTAACGGTCTTGATGACCTGCATCTTGTTGGCGCCAACGTCAGCCAGGATGACGTCAAACTCGGTCTTCTCCTCCTCAGCGGGAGCAGCAGCGCCGGCGGCAGCGGGAGCGGCAGCAGCAACAGCAGAAACGCCGAACTCCTCGCAGATGGTGTCAACGAGCTCTTTCAGCTCCAGAACAGTCATAGTCTTGACAGACTCGACAATGGCAGTGATCTTCTCAGAAGCCATGGTAGTTACCTCCATAAATTTTATAGTTTTAAGCGGCGCGGTTTGTATTCAAGGAGCGCTGCGCCGGTGCGCTCAACCTGCTAAACCTAAACTTAGGCAGCAGTCTCGTCCTGCTTGTCGACGATACCCTGCAGGGCAACAGCCAGACCGCCAACGATACCGTTGAGGGAGCCAGCCAGCATGGAGAGCAGGCCTTCGCGGTTGGGCATGGTAGACAGGCTCTTGATACCTGCAGCGTCCATGACCTGACCATCGCAGAAGCCGCCCTTGACGACGAAGCGCTTGGACTTGTCGGCGTCAGCAAACTTGCACAGGATGCGAGCAGCAGCAGCCGGATCCTCCGGAGACAGAGCGATAGCCGTGTCACCCTTGAAGTACTCGGTCAGACCCTCGTACTGGGTGCCCTTGACGGCCAGGCGCAGCATGGTGTTCTTGACGACCATGTAGTGCACGCCGGCCTCACGCAGCTCCTTACGCAGCTTGGTGTCATCAGCAACGCTGATGCCGTTGTAAGCAACGACAACACCGGCCAGAGAGCCTGCGATCTTCTCGTTCAGATCAGCAACAAGAGCCTTCTTAGCTTCCAGAATCTTTGCACTGGGCATTTGAAATTCACCTCATTCCACTTACAGATTGGTTTCGGTAAGCGGCTTTTTATGTGATATACAGAAAAAAGCCCCTTCCCGTCGCCGGGGAAAGGGCTTGAAAGCATTGCAATCAAACGCACGTTTCTCGGCAGGTGGGTAAAACCCGTTATGCCTTGCGGCACCTGCTGTCTCAAAAACAGCTTAATTAGTATAGCACGCGAACGTGCGTTTGTCAAGCGTTTTTCAGCTCAAAGCTGAAAAACTTATACGCCGTACTTATTGGTAGCAACGCGGACGCCGGGGCCCATGGTGGTGGCGATGGTAGCGCTCTTGAAGTACTGGCCCTTGGCAGCGGCGGGCTTAGCCTTGGCGATGGCATCCAGGACGGTGTCCAGGTTGGTCATCAGCTTCTCGGCGCCGAAAGAGGCCTTGCCGATGGGCACATGGATGATGTTCTGCTTGTCCAGACGGTACTCGATCTTACCGGCCTTAGCGTCGGTAACAGCCTTGCCGACGTCGGGGGTAACGGTGCCGGCCTTCGGGTTGGGCATCAGACCACGGGGGCCCAGGACCTTACCGAGACGGCCAACGCGGCCCATCATGTCGGGGGTGGTGACCAGAACATCGAAGTCCAGGTAGCCGCCGGCGATCTTGGCGATCAGATCGTCATCACCGACCTCCTGCGCACCGGCAGCCTCAGCGGCCTTGGCGGCGTCGCCCTTGGCGATGGCGATAACGCGGACGTTCTTACCGGTGCCGTTGGGCAGGACAACAGCGCCGCGGACCTGCTGGTCGGCGTGACGGCTGTCAACGCCCAGGCGGACGTGCAGCTCAACGGTCTCGTCGAACTTAGCGGTAGCGGTCTTGCAGCACAGCTCCAGGGCCTCGTTGGGATCGTAAGTCTTGTTATTCTCGATCAGCTTAGCAGCGTCGATATACTTCTTGCCGTGTTTCATTGCGTATTACCCTCCTATTCAGCCCTCAACGGTAACGCCCATGCTGCGGGCGGTGCCCTTGATCATGCTGACAGCGGCCTCCAGGGAAGCAGCGTTCAGGTCGGGCATCTTGGTCTTGGCGATCTCCTCGGCCTGAGCCAGCGTGATGGAGCCAACCTTGTTCTTGTTGGGCACGCCGGAAGCAGTGTCGATGCCGGCAGCTTCTTGATCAGAACGGGCGCCGGAGGAGTCTTGGTGATGAAGGAGAAGGAGCGGTCAGCGTAGACCGTGATGACGACGGGGATGATCATGCCCATCTGGTTCTTGGTACGCTCGTTGAACTCCTTGGTGAACGCCATGATGTTGACGCCCTTCTGACCCAGAGCAGGACCAACAGGGGGAGCCGGAGTTGCCTTGCCGGCGGGGATTTGCAGCTTGATGTAGCCAGTGATTTTCTGTGCCATAATACTTGCACCTCCAAATTTTGTGGTGAGTTGCGGCCTGCGGTGCAGACCTCCCACGGGCGCACGACCTCCGCGCGCCCTATAAAAACCGTACCCCGGGCACAGGCCCGTTCGCGGTCTTTACCGGAAACTAGGGTGTCCTGAGAAAAACTCAAAACAGCTTGACCTGATGCAGCTCCAGCTCTGCCGGAAGCTCGCGGCCAAACATGGTGATCCTTACGCGCACCTTGCGCGCAGGAATGTCGATCTCGTCGACGGTGCCGACGGAGCCTTCCATCGGACCGGCGGTGATCTCAACCGTATCACCGACCTTGTACTCGACCTCAAGGTCAACGGTGGTTTCGACGCCCATCTTGGCAACCTCCGCCTCGGTCAGGGGCTCGGGCTTGGACTCCGGGCCGACAAAGCCGGTGCAGCCGCGCGTGTTTCGCACGATGTACCAGGTGTTGTCGTTCATGACCATTTTGATAAAGACGTAGCCGGGGTAGAGCTTCGACTGAACCTCTTTCTCGCCGGTTTTGTTGCCGCGCTTGTCAAAAACTTCTTCAATGCGGGTCTCGGTGGGAACCTTGACGTCGCAGATCAGATCCTGCAGGTGGCGGTTTTCCACCATCGTCATCAGATCGGTTGCGACCTTGTTCTCATAGCCGGAATAGGTATGTGCCACATACCAATTTGCTTGCTCAGCCATTGTCTTTGCCTCCGCTCAACGCGCTCAGGCGCCGATCAACAGGTGGATGGCGCCGCCAAAGATGAGGTCCAGCAGGATCAGCACGACAGCTGCGACCAGCACGACCACGATAACGGTGATCGTATTGGTTTTGACGTCGTTCTTGCTGGGCCACACGACCTTTTTCAGCTCGCTCTTCGTATCTTTGAAATACTTGCCGATCCCTTTGAAAAAGTTCTTGACCTTGTCGAAGAAGGAGACCTTCTTCTTGCCGTCGTTCTTTTTGGGCTTGTCGCTTTGAGTCTGGGCTGCAGCGGTGGCTGCTTTATTGTCTGCCATCTCTAAGCTCCTATCCTCACTTGGTTTCGCGGTGAAGGGTATGCTTCTTGCAGAAACGGCAATACTTCTTCATCTCAAGACGGTCCGGAGAGTTCTTCTTGTTCTTCTCCTTGTTGTAGTTGCGCTGCTTGCACTCCGTGCAGGCCAGGGTGATCTTGACAGTCATTGTTCGGCACCTCCATTATCGGTTAATAAGCCTCCCTCGCGCTTGCAGGCGCCCTTGAAAAAGGGCATAAAAAATAAACCCGCAAAAGAGGTGCTATCATAATAACACGACTGCGGGTCTACGTCAAGCGGTTTTGCAAAAATTCTTGTAAAATTTTGACGGCCTTGCGCCGAACGCAGAAGCGGAAGCTCCGCGGGCGGGCATAGCCGCGTTCCCCGTCACAGCAGGAGGGCGCAAACGGCTGCCATCCCCTCCTCCGTCAGCTGCACGCCGCCCCGGGCAGCGGCCACGGCGGCGGTGGTGTAGTCGATCGTCAGGGCGGTGCGGGCACTTAAATAGGCCAGTGTCTCGCCCAGGGCGTTCAGGTCTGCGGCCAGCAGGTCGGTCAGCAGCCGGGCACTGCGGCTGCGCAGACCG
>ENA-OQCG01000139-OQCG01000139.1-human-gut-metagenome-genome-assembly--contig:-NODE-139-length-13353-cov-2.035838_pt1 | contig 13353 bp, 14 predicted proteins | sample MGYA00242758_ERZ504577 | MGnify/ENA primary metagenome ERZ504577 (study PRJEB26092, sample SAMD00036248) | human gut metagenome | host: Homo sapiens | study: EMG produced TPA metagenomics assembly of...
CGGCGGTTTGAGCCAGAGCGCAGGCGGCCAGACCCGGCCCGGGTGCGTCTCGATCATGACGGTGCACCGCTCCAAGGGGCTGGAATTCCCTGTGGTGTTCGTGGCCGACACCGACCACAAATTCAACCAGAGCGACGCCATCCGCCCGGTGCTGACCCACAGCCGGCTGGGCGTCGGCGTCATGCTGCGCGCGCCCCGTGCGGCCAAGCGGTTCAAAACGCTGCCTTACGCGGCGCTGGCACAGGCCATCCGCACCGAGACATTGAGCGAGGAAATGCGCGTTTTGTATGTGGCGCTGACCCGCGCACAGGACGCTCTAATTATCACGGTGCCGCTGAAAAAGACGGCGTCCTCCCTCAAGCTCCCGGCGCTCTGCGCTGCCGCCGAGGCCACCGGCCCCGAGGCCATGCGCAGCATGACGAGCTGGGCGGGCTGGATCTTGACCGCGGCGCTGCTCCACCCGGACAGCAGCGCACTGTGGGAGTACACGAGCTTTCTGCCGCATTACGGGCTCCACCGCGCGCCGTTGGCCATCCGCGTGCTGCCCCTGCCGGAGGAAACCGAACACGCCGCCCGCACCGCCCGCCCCCGCGGCAGACCCGGCAGTGTGGAAATGCTGAAGGCCAGCTTTGCCTGGCGCAGTCCGCGCGAGGCGCTGGAAAAGGTGCCCGCCAAGGTCAGCGTCAGCGCCGTGGCCCACGCGGCGCGGCCCGTAGCGCTGGAGCGCCCCGCGTTCTTGCAGAAAACGGCATGACCGGGGCTGAGCGCGGCACAGCCATCCACGCCTTTATGCAGAGCGTGCCGTTTGACGGCCCCGCGCCCGATCTGGACGCCGAGGTCAGGCGGCAGACCGACTTGCAGCTGCTTGACCCTGCGCTGGCGGACAAGCTCGATTTGGACGCCGTGCGGCCCTTCTTTGCAAGTGCGGTCTGGCGGCGCATCCGGCTGGCAAAGCAGATTTTGCGGGAGGAACCGTTCATCACGGCCCTGCCCGCCGCCGAGGTCACGCCCGCCGCAGGGCAGGGGAGTGCTGCCGCGGCGGAGGTGCTGGTGCAGGGCATTGCCGATCTGGTGCTGGTCTTTGACGAGCACGCGGAGATCCTTGACTACAAGACGGACCGCAGCCGCGATGCCCAATATTACATTGACGAGTACGCCGCGCAGTTAAGGCTCTACCGCCGCGCATTTGCCCAGCGGCTGGCCGTACCGGTGACAAAGCTGACGATCTACAGCTTTGCCATCGAGGATGAGATCGACGTGCCGCTGGCGTAAAAACACGTCGTAGGGGCCGGGTATGCCCGGCCCCTACGGCAATACGGAAACTTTTCCACAACCGCAAACGGGCGCGGCGGCCTGAGGGCAGGCCGCCCTACGTCCTCCCGCTTACGGAATTTGCAGGGAAAAATTCCTCCCTCCCGGGCCGTATCCCAATATCACAAACAAAAAAAGGTCGTGCCGACGATCCATCGTCAGCACGACCTTTCGTATTTATACCAATTTACGCCTGCCGGAACCGGCTCAGGAACTCCACAGTCTTTGCATTCTGCGGGTGCTCAAAAATGTCGGCGGGGGTGCCTTCCTCGCAGATGACGCCGTCGGCCATGTAGACGACGTGGCTCGAAACGTCGCGGGCAAAGGCCATCTCGTGGGTGACGACGATCATCGTCAGGCCCTCTTTGGCCAGCTGGCGCATGACGGCCAACACTTCACCGACCATCTGCGGGTCAAGGGCGGACGTCGGCTCATCGAAAAGCAGCACCTCGGGCTGCATCGCCAGGGCGCGGGCAATCGCAACGCGCTGCTTCTGGCCGCCGGAAAGCTGGCGCGGCTTGGCGTGGATGTAGGGAGCCATGCCGACCTTCTCCAGATTCTCGAGTGCGGTCTTTTTTGGCGGTCTCTTTGTCCTGGTGCAGCACGTAGCGCAGGCCCGCGGTGCAGTTGTCCAGCACGGTCATGTTATTAAAAAGGTTGAAGCTCTGGAACACCATGCCCACCTTGGCGCGGTAGGCGCAGGGGTCGCTCCCCGTGGCCGTGATGTCACTGCCGTGGAACAGCACCTTGCCGTTCGTGGGCGTCTCCAACAGATTGATGCAGCGCAGCAGCGTGGATTTGCCGCTGCCGGACGCGCCGATGATGCAGGTCACGTCGCCCGCGTTGACGGTAAAGTCCACGTCACGCAAAACAACATGGGTGCCGAAACTCTTGGAGAGGTGGCGCACCTCGATAACAGGCTCAGACATGGGCTGCGCCTCCCTTCATATCCAGATTCTGGGACTCATGGTTCGGGTCCGGGGCATTGTACATGCCGCTGGTGTAGGCCAGCGAGTCAGTCGTGTTCAGGTCGTAGTTCTGCGGGCCGTCCAGCGCTTTTTCCCACAGGCGCAGCAGGTAGCTGGCGAACAGCGTCATCGTCAGGTAGATGACCATGACGATGGCCGCACTCTCAAAGTAGGTGTACAGCGCACCGACAACGCTCTTGTGTACAAAGAACAGATCGGTGATCGAGATAACGCTCAAAACAGACGTGTCCTTGATGTTGATGATGAAGTTGTTGCCGATCTGCGGGATGATGTTGCGCAGCGCCTGCGGCAGGATGACGTGCAGCATCGTCTGCCAGTGGTTCATGCCGATGGCCTTCGCGCCCTCGGTCTGGCCCGGGTCGATGGAGACAATGCCGCCGCGGACCGTTTCGGCCATGTACGCGCCGGTGTTGATGGACACGATGAAGAAGCCGGCCTGCCACATGCCCATCTTGATGCCGAACACCTGCAAAAGGCCGTAGTAGATGAACACGGCCTGCACGATCATGGGTGTGCCGCGGAACAGCTCCACATAGCAGCGCAGGAAGATGTGCAGGATCTTCAGCAGCACGCGCTTCCACACGGGGTCACGCTGCTTGTCAACGGGGATGGTCTGCAAAGCGCCCACCGCAAAGCCGATCAGGCAGCCGAAAAACGTGCCGACCAGCGCCAGCAGCAGGGTCGTGCCCGCGCCGCGCAGGTACGAGAAGCCGTACTTTTGCAGCACTGTGGCACAGTTTGCGAAAAAGTCTTGCATGAGATTCTCCTTTATGATTCCTCAGCTTCACCAACACCAAGGCCCCTGCCGCGCAAAACGGCAGGGGCAGGCGGGCAAAATTACTCGCTCAGGGGCTGTACGCTGATGGCTTCGTCCATCATGGTGTTGTAGTCGTCGGTGGTCATGGTGGCCAGCACCTTATTGATGGCGTCCTTCAGGGCGGTGTTGCCCTTCTTCATCGAGATGCCGATGTTGATGTCCTCGTCGCTGACCTGGAAGTCACCGTCGCCGCCGCCGAAGTCCAGCATGACCAGGTCGGGATAGGCGGTCAGAGCAGCCTGGCCGGTGGGGTGGTCGGTGACGACGATGTCGCACGCACCGCTGTTCAGGGCTACCAGCATGGCGGGGGCCGTCTCCTGCGCGGGCAGGATGTTGGCGTTCTCGATCTGCGGCAGGCAGGTGTCATACCAGATGGTGCCCAGCTGGCTCGTGGCGGTGGCACCGGCCAGGTCAGCCACGCTTGCAGCATTGGCATAAGCGCTGTCCTTCTTCGTCAGGGTGACGATGGAGGCATAGTAGTACGGGTCGCTGAAATCGACCTGCGCGGCGCGCTCCGCCGTGATGGACTGACCGGCAATGACGCAGTCCACGTCGCCGCTCATGACGGCGGGGATCAGGCTGTCCCAGTCCAGCTTGACGATCTGGACCTTCTGGCCCAGCGCCTCGCCGATCTTCTTGGCCATCATGACGTCGTAGCCGTAGGCGTAGTCGCTGGAGCCGCGGATCTCCACAGCGCCGTTGGCATCATCGTTCTGGGTCCAGTTGTAGGGGGCGTAGGCGCACTCCATGGCAACGGTCAGAGTGGTGGGGTCACCGTCGCCGTCCGGGGCGGCGGTGTCAGCGGCGGCCTCGGCTGCGGTGGAATCCGCAGCAGGAGAGGCGGCGGAAGCGGTGTCGGCGCTGGAGCCGCAGGCGGTCAGACCGGCGGCCATCACAGCGGCAAGGCTCAGGGCCAGCGTGTTCTTGAGTTTCATGGTTTGTGTTCTCCTTTATAAATTTCCCTCATATTCATGCAAAAAGCCCCGGTGTTCCACTGTGCGGATCACCGGGGCCAAATGCCTTATGACTGCCGAATGGTGCAGTGTAATGCCGCGCCATTGCGGCTGAATAAATATTACCTCAATACGGTATATTTGTCAAGTGCTGTTTGGATTAAACAGCAGCCTTTTCGCTGTTCTTTTCACTGGCCTTGTAGCCTTTGACACTGTGGAACACAATGTTCAGGCCCAGGACGATCAGCAGGATCGCAAGGATCAGCTGCAGACCGTTGGCGATAAAGACAGCGCCCCAGGTGGTCTCACCGGCGGGGATGGCAGTGGCGGCAGCGGCAGAGATGGCCTTGACCATTGCAATCAGGCGCTGCACCAGTGCGGTGAAGGTGACGCAGAGCATGATGACCAGCGGCGGGAACAGCATCTTGTTGTTGCGGCCCGTGACCTTGAGGAAGACGCACAGGGTAGCCAGGACCAGAGCGCTGAGCAGCTGGTTGGCGGAACCGAACAGAGGCCAGATATTGGCATAGCCGATCTGGGTCAGCAGGAAACCGAACGCCAGCGTGACAAAGGTGGAGAAGTAGACGTTGCAGAACAGCTTGCGCCAGCCCTCGGCGTGCTCCATATCGTCCACGCTGAACAGCTCCTGGAAGCTCATGCGGCCGATACGGGCCACGGCGTCCAGACTGGTCAGGGCCAGAGCGGAAACGCACATCGTCATAAAGACGGTAGCGATGGAAACGGGCACGCCGAACATCTCAAAGAAGCCTGCGACGCCGCGGCTGAAGAATCTGGAACGGGGTACCGGCGGCGGGGGTGCCGTCCGCAGCAGCGGCAGCACCGGCAACGCAGAGGGCCAGGACAGCCAGCAGGCTCTCGAGCACCATGGCGCCGTAGCCGACCTTCAGCATGTCCTTCTCGTTCTCAACGGTCTTGGAAGAAGTACCGGAGGAAACCAGGCTGTGGAAGCCGGAGACCGCACCGCAGGCAACCGTGACGAACAGGATGGGGAACATGGTGCCGAGCTTCTCATTGTTGAAGCCGGTGAAAACGGGCAGGTTCATGGTGGGGTGGGCGACCAGCAGGCCGACAATCGCACCGGCGATCATAGCGCCGAACATGAAGGTGGTCATGTAGTCACGGGGCTGTTTCAGCAGCCACATGGGCAGGACCGCCGCAAAGAAGATGTAGATGAAGGTGATGTAGCTCCAGGCAGCCTTGCCCAGGATGATGGGGCAGTTCATGCCGACCACGAAGGACAGCACGATAAAGGCAATGCCGACGACGGCTTCTTTCCAGCCGGAAAAGTTGAACTTCTTCTGGATCAGGCCGAAGATGACGGCGAACACCATGAACATGATGGAGACCATGCCCGCAGAGCCGTTGGTGAAGGCGGCCTCGACCTGTGCGCCGTCGGCGTCAAAGGCGTTGAAGGTGCCGGCAACCATGTCTGCAAAAGCAGCAATGACGATGCCGCAGAACAGCCAGCAGAACAGCAGGAACAGCTTGCGGCCCGTCTTGCCGATGTACTTCTCGATCAGCAGGCCCATGGACTTGCCGTCATTCTTGACGGAGGCGTACAGCGCACCGAAGTCGGTGACAGCGCCGAAGAAAACGCCGCCGATCAGGACCCACAGCAGGACAGGCAGCCAGCCGAACGCGGCAGCCTGGATGGCACCGGTGACAGGGCCTGCACCTGCGATGGAGGAGAACTGGTGGGCGAACACCGTCCAGCCGTTGGTGGGAACGTAGTCTTTGCCATCCTCCAGCCGCACAGCAGGAGTCTTGGCGTTGGGGTCGACACCCCAGGTCTTGGCGAGCCAACGGCCATATCCGGCGTACGCACATACCAGGACAACCGCGGCAATCAGAACGATTACAAGCGTATTCATTTGAATGAATCCCTCTTTCCTGTTAAATTTTACAATCGCTTGTGCCTACTACTTTACCGCGATGTTCGTAATTTGTCAATGAAATGTTCACAATTTAGCAATATGTCGGTTTTTGATGCAAAATGTAGAAAATTTGTGGTTTATTTTGTCTGTTTTGCTGCGTTGACAAAGGGAGAAGAAGGGGATAGTATAGGGGTAGAAACGGATGAAACGTTTCCACACTCATGAAGCGGCAAACTGACAGGGAGCGCCGTAGGGGCGGATTCCCTATCCGCCCGTGGCCGTGCGCGACGGGGAAAACCTCCCGAGCGCACAGGAAATGCGCCCTGCGGGCTGCCGTGGATATTCTATCTGTCTATTATAGTAAAGGAGACATCTCATGAAACAGTGGCTGAAAGACGCAGTGTTCTATGAAATCTACCCCCAGAGCTTCTATGATACCAACGGCGACGGCATCGGTGATTTGCAGGGCATTATTGCCAAACTCGACTATATCAGGGACCTGGGCTGCAATGCCCTGTGGATCAACCCCTGCTTTGATTCGCCGTTCAAGGATGCTGGCTATGATGTGCGCGACTACAAAAAGATCGCCCCGCGCTACGGCACGAACGAGGATGCCGCCGCGCTGTTCAGGGCCGCGCATGAGAAGGGCATCCGTGTGCTGTTCGACCTGGTGCCCGGCCACACGAGCGAGGAACACCCGTGGTTCAAGGCCAGCTGCAAGCCCGGGCACAACGAATACTCGGACCGCTTTATCTGGACGGATTCCTGCTTTGCCTCCGGCGACGGGATGCCGTTCATCGGCGGCGAGACCGAACGCAACGGCACGTATATCCTGAACTTCTTCAAGTGCCAGCCTGCGCTGAACTATGGCTATGGAAAGATCAACGAGAAGTGGCAGAAGCCCACCGACGATCCCGCCTGCGTGGCGACGGTGGAGGCCATGAAGGACGTCATGCGGTTCTGGCTGGACATGGGCTGCGACGGCTTCCGCGTCGATATGGCGTCGAGCCTTGTAAAGAATGACACTAAGAACAAAAAGTACACCTGCAAAATCTGGCGCAATATCCGGGATATGCTGGACGTCGAGTACCCCGAGGCCGCGCTCATCGCCGAGTGGAACGGCCCGCGCATGTCGCTGAAAAACGGCTTTGACATGGACTTTTATCTCAATTGGCAGGGCAACGGCTACAGCTGGCTCATGCGCAACTATGACGGTGCGATGGACTCGAACCCGCATAACATCGGCAAGGCGTACTTCTGCAAGAACTCCGGCACCGGCATTGACAAATTCCTGGACGAGTACCTGCCGGCCTACAAGGCCACCCACAAGGACGGTCTGTGGTGCTTCATCACCTGCAACCATGACACGATCCGTCCCTCCGCGGGCCTGACGACTGACGAGCTGCGGCTGGCCTACGCGACAATTTTCACGCTGCCCGGTGCACCCTTCGTCTACTACGGTGACGAGATCGGTATGCGCTATCTGCCGCTGCCCACCAAGGAGGGCGGCTACTTCCGCACGGGCTCCCGCACGCCGATGCAGTGGGACGACACGGCCAACCACGGCTTCTCCACCGCCGACGCACAGAATATCTATCTGCCTGTGGACACTGCCGCCGATGCGCCCACCGTGGCCGCTCAGGCGGACGACCCCGACAGCCTGCTGAACAGCGTGAAGTCGCTGCTGGCTTTCCGTCATGCACACGCCGACCTGAACGCAGACGCGCCGTTCAAGGTGCTGTACGCACCCAAGGCGAAGGACGACTACCGCCCGTTCGTCTGGCAGCGCGGCGATCTGATCTGCGCCGTCAACCCGGCGGGTGTCTCCATCGAGCTGCCGCTGGAGCTGGCCGAGGATCTGAAAATTCAGTACACCATCGGCAAGGCGGAGATCGTCAACGACATGCTTTCCCTGGGCGCACAGAGCTTTGCGATTTTGGGATAAGGCTGAAAGACGCCGCTTCTGACGGATAAAAAAATCGCAGCCCCGATTTCATCATCGGGACTGCGATTTTTACTTTTACAGCGTTTTCAGCAGCACCTCGTCCATGCTGCGCTTCGGCACGCAGTAGCCGCGGTTTTCATCGAGATAATACTTGACGCTGCCGTCCTGCATTTCGACCAGCTTGCTCGCGTGCGTCGGGTAGCCCAGTGCGACCATGTAGCACAGGCGCACGCCATCGGGCAGGGCCAGCAGCCTGGTCAGGGCCGGACGGTCAATCGCGCCCATGATGCAGCTGCCCACACCGTGTGCCCAAGCTGCGGCGGTCAGGCTGCCCAGTGCCAGACCGACGTCCACATCGGACGCGCCGGGCAGGTTGTCGTCCTGCAAAACCGCAATGAACGCGGTGGGCAGCTCGTCGGGCTTCGGCTGGCCCTGCTCGGGCGGCAGGTAGGCGGCCCAGTGTACCAGCGGCTGCACGGCGGCCACGGCGTCGGCACTCTGCACAACGATGTACCGCACGGTCTGGCGGTTGGCACCGCAGCTGGCTATCCGTGCCGCATCGACGGCCTCGGTCAGGATCTCCGGCGCAACAGGGCGCTGTTCAAAGCGGCGGTAGGTGCGGCGGGTGCGCAAAAACTCCAGCATACCCATGTGGGAACACTTCCTTATATAATATAGTGCATAGTGCAGCTCCTTGGCCCCCTCTGGGAGGGGGCTCCGCCCGCAGGCGGTGGGGGAGAGAACCTCGCGGTTATCCGAAATGCTTTGGGCACAGTCGAAGTTCTCTCCCTCCGGCTCTGCGGGGCCACCTCCCTCCCGAAGGGAGGCAAGTTTATTATACCAGCAGATAAATCAAGAATCAATAACCGTCGCCGTTTTGCCGATCCCCACCGTCGCCTCGGCGATCTTTTTCCAGCTGGCGCAGCCGCATACGCCGTCGGCAGTCAGGCCGAACCGCCGCTGGCACGCCTTGAGCGCGTTCTCCGTCGCATGGCCGAAGATGCCGTCCAGCGTGTTCGTCGTATAACCCAGCGCGTTCAGCGCGTCCTGCAAAATCAGCACGTAGGTGCTGCGGCTGCCGCGCCGCACGGTGGGGTAGCCTGCCGTCGTGCTGCGGCACGCGGGCTTGCCGTACCGTCGGTCAAAGTGTACCCAGGTGGGTGTCATCGACAGCGGCTCCACGTAACCCCACGCCCCGGTCCGCACAGCGGCGTTGTAAATTTTGCGGCGCTTTGCGGCAGTGCTGCGCTGCCCCACGTCGAACGCCACGCCCGCATAGTGCTGGCTCGTCGTGCCGTGGCCGCCCTCCCAGATGCGCTTGAAGGCGTACCCCACCGGGATACCGCTGCCGTAGGTGCGGCGGGTCAGGTTCCACGCCTCCATGGCAGCGGTGGTCGTCCAGAGCACGTTGCTCTTGCTGGACCCGCGGAACTCCCGCACCCGCAGCGTTGTACCGGTGCTGTAGGGCATCGGGTCGTTCTCACGCAAAGTATAGCGGAAAAACTTGTTGTCATAGGAGTCGTACACGTAGACCTTTGGCATAGCTTATCCCTCCTGACATTCGCGGCAGAGCCCCTGCGCGGCCAGACGCAGGCTCTCCCATGTGTCGGCGTCCACGACGCCCAGCGTTTCCAGCCCGGCGGTCAGCTGGTAGCTTCCAGCGCGGCTTGGGTCTCGGTGTCGAACAGGCCGGTCTCGGGCACAAAATCGGCGGTCTGGTCCGCAGCGGCAATAATGTTCAGCCACTTCTGCACCTGCAGGACCGCGGGCCCGGCGCTGCCCGGTGCCAGCGCACTGGCGGGCCAGACGCCGCCCGGTTTGGGGCTGGGCCCGGGCAGGGTTCGCGGCTAACAGCTGCTCGGCGGCATCGCGGAACACCTTCCAGTCCGCCGCCGTCACCGCGCCGGTCTCGGTCAGCCCGAAGTACCGCTGCGCACTGCGCACGGCAATTTCCAACTCAAGGTCAAAGGTATTGTCGGGCGTGTCACTGGCCGTAAAGTTGATTTCCGGTATCCACTGACTCAAAAAGAGCAGCAGCCGATTCAGCCGCAGCACCGCCGCGCCGGTGTCGCCGGGGCGCAGCGTGGCGGCGGGCGCGGGCAGGCTGACCGTGCGCCACAACGGGGCCGCTGGCTTCGAGTGCCTGCGCGGCGTCGTACAGGCTTTGGAACGTCAGCCGCCCGACAACGCCGTCCACCGTCAGTCCGGCGCGGGACTGCCACGCCTTAACGGCCCGCGTCGTCGCCGCACCGAATTTTCCATCCACGGCCACGCGCGGCACATCGCTGTAGTAGGCCGCCAGCCGCCGCAGGTAGTATTGCACGGCCCGCACGGCGGTGCCGCTGCTGCCCGCCCGCGTGGTGGTCGTGAACTGCCCGGGCGCGACGTTGGCGGCCACAATTTTGTTTGCCACGGCCAGCCCGACCTCCTTCAGCTTGTTCCACGTGCTGCGCCCGACGACGCCATCCGGCGTCAGCCCAAACAGCGTTTGAAATGCCTCCACCGCGCTGACCGTCGCCGCGCCGTAGCTGCCGTCTACGGTCACGGTGCGCAGTGCGCTGTAGTTGTCCGCCGCCAGCCGCAGCCAGAACTGCACAAGCCGCACCTCCATGCCGACAGCGCCCCGCCGCAGCGCCGTGCCAGGCCACGCTGTACCGCCCAGGTCGCTTTGCGCGTCGACCACGCGGCGTACAGCGTGTTCCAGGTGCGCTGCCCGACCACGCCGTCCGCCGTCAGGCTTTGCTTTTGCTGGAACGCCCGCACGGCCCGCTCGGTTGCCGCGCCGTAGCTGCCGTCCACTGTCACACGCACCAGCGACGAATCAAACTGCGCTAAATCCGAAAGCCAGAACTGCACCTGCTCCACGCTGCTGCCCGTGCTGCCGCGCCGCAGAACAGTCCCCGGCCAGCCGCCCGCGCTCTGGGTGCCCTCGGCAGTCTCGCCCTCGCTCGTCAGCTCAGCCAGGTCCTTGACGCTGACATAAATAAAGCTCACCTTGTTCCACGTTGGCCTGCCGACCACGCCGTCCGCCGTCAGGCTGAACTGCTTCTGGAATTTCTTCACGCTGTTCTCGGTGGCCTCGTCGAAGGTGCCGGTCACGGCGGGCTTGCCGAAGGACGGGTAATCCCTGGCAATGCGGGAAAGCTGCTTTTGCAGGATGCGCACATTCGTCCCGGTGCTGCCGCGCCGCAGCGGGCTGCCCGGATAACTGGACGGGATGGCGGCAATGTTGTCGGTTGTGACCAGCTGCACGCGGTTTCCGTAGTAGTACCGCAGGATTTGCAGCGCGTTCATGCCCTCCCGCGCGCGGTCCACCGTGCCCCACTGCTTCATGCCGGGGCAGGTCACGGTCTTGCCGTCGCAGTATTCGGTAAAGTACGGCTCGGCGTCGCCGCTGCGCTGGACAAAGGTGTTGAACAGTTCGGAGGTCAGCCGCTCCATGACCGCAAACACCGTGCGCCCGTTGACATAGGCCTGGTCGTACCCCGGCGACCCCGTGATGTTGAAGCTGTACCCGCGGCTGGGGTACCACTCGGTCCAGATGCGGTTCAGCGCCAGACTGACCTGCGCGATAATGTTGGCGCGCAGGGCCTCTTCCGGCCAGGAAAGCGCGCCCACCCCATTGCAAGCCGCCGCGAAAAATGGTATACTGATTTCATATTGGTTTAAGCACAGGAAAAGGGGAATGTTGATGAAGATCGGATTTGATAACGACAAATATCTTGCGATGCAGTCCGCCCATATCCGGGAGCGTATCGCCCAGTTTGACAATAAGCTCTATCTGGAATTTGGCGGCAAGCTGTTTGACGACTACCATGCGTCCCGCGTGCTGCCGGGCTTTCAGCCTGATTCCAAGCTGCAGATGCTTTTGCAGCTCAAGGAGCAGGCCGAGGTCGTCATCGTCATCAGCGCCGAGGACATCGTCGCCAACAAGATGCGCGGTGACTACGGCATCACCTACGATGTGGACGTGCTGCGCCTGATCGATGCCTTCCAGGGCGTCGGCCTGTTTGTGGGCAGCGTCTGCGTGACGAAGTACACCGATGCGCCCGAGGTCACGGCGTTTGAGCAGAAGCTCAACGGCCTGGGCATCCGCACCTTCCGCCACTACAAAATTCCCGGCTACCCCAACGACGTGGCCCACATCGTCAGCGATGACGGCTACGGCAAGAACGATTACATCGAGACCGAGCGCCCGCTGGTGGTCATCACGGCCCCCGGCCCCGGCAGCGGCAAGATGGCGGTCTGCCTGTCCCAGCTCTACCATGAGTACAAGCGCGGTGTCAAGGCGGGCTACGCCAAGTTCGAGACCTTCCCCATCTGGAATCTGCCCCTCAAGCATCCCGTCAACCTGGCCTACGAGGCCGCCACCGCCGATCTGAACGACGTCAACATGATCGACCCGTTCCATCTGGAAGCCTACGGCAAGACGACGGTCAACTACAACCGCGATGTGGAGATTTTCCCTGTCGTCAATGCAATGTTTGAGCTGATCGCAGGCAAGAGCCTTATCGCTCTCCGACAGATATGGGCGTCAACATGGCAGGCAACTGCATCATCGATGACGATGTCTGCCGTGAAGCGTCGCTGAATGAGATCGTGCGCCGGTATTTCAAGTGCCTCTGCGACCAGAAGGCCAGCGGTGTTGTCAAGCCGGAACGTTTCAAGCTCGAGCTGCTCATGAACCAGGCGGGCATTGCCCTGGGTGAGCGTGAGGTCGAAAAGCGTGCCCATGCTATGTCCGAAGCCACTGACGGTCAGCCTGCCGCTGCGATTGAACTGGCCGACGGCACGATTGTCACAGGCAAGACCGGCCCGCTGCTGGGTGCGGCATCCTCGGCCCTGCTGAACGCTCTGAAAAAGCTGGCCGGCATCGATCAGGAGACCGATCTGGTTTCCGCCCGCGCCATCGAACCGATCCAGACGCTCAAGACGAACTACCTCGGCAGCAAGAACCCGCGCCTGCACACCGACGAGATTCTGATCGCCCTGTCCAGCTCGGTCTCCGAAAATGAATACGCCGCCAAGGCCATGGAGCAGATCCCCAACCTGAAGGGCTGCGACATCCATTCCACCGTCATCCTCTCCAGCGTGGATGCTGACACTTTAAAGAAACTCGGCATGTACCTGACCTGCGAACCGACCTATGAGGAAGACGACAGGATGTACCATAAAAAGTAAGCTATATAAATAAGTAGAGGAGAGGCCCGCCTCTCCTCTTTTGTTGTAGTGGAAAAATTCACCCCTCCCGCTCACCCTTCCGGTAAGCAACTAATTAATCAATTCACCACCCTGTAGGGGCCGGGCATGCCCGGCCCGCGCGCTTTCCGCCGCCGCCCGTTACTGCTTTACACACTCCGTCTCACCCCTACATCGTAGGGAGGGGTCTTGACCCCTCCGCGGGGCGTCGAGGACGCCGCCCCCTACAAAGATGGCCCGAAAC
>ENA-OQCG01000140-OQCG01000140.1-human-gut-metagenome-genome-assembly--contig:-NODE-140-length-13311-cov-1.764867_pt1 | contig 13311 bp, 13 predicted proteins | sample MGYA00242758_ERZ504577 | MGnify/ENA primary metagenome ERZ504577 (study PRJEB26092, sample SAMD00036248) | human gut metagenome | host: Homo sapiens | study: EMG produced TPA metagenomics assembly of...
CCACCACCATCACCATGATCACGATGCCGATGAGGTGTTCACCAGCTGGGGTGTCGAGACGGCCAAGAAGTTCAGCAAGGCAGACATCGAGCGTGTACTGACCGAGCTGGACGGCGGCAAGTACGGCATGATCCTGCGCTCCAAGGGCATCGTGGACGGCGGTGCCGACGGCTGGCTGGAGTTCGATTACGTCCCCGGCGAGTGGGAAGTGCGTCAGCGCGGTGCTGATGTGGGCGGCAAGCTGGTCGTCATCGGCTCCAAGCTGGACGAAAAGGCCATTGCCGCACTGTTTGGCTGCTGAGCTGCAAGTTGTGTAAGGAGAAAAACCGATTATGGCAAACGAGATCCCGGTTTACCTGTTTGTGGGCTTCCTCGAAAGCGGCAAGACCAAGTTCATTCAGGAGACCTTTGAAGACCCCAATTTCGACTCCGGCGACAAGACCCTGCTGCTGGTCTGCGAAGAGGGCGAGGAAGAATATAACGAGAAGAAATTCGCCTTCCCCGGCGTGACCCTGAAGGTCCTCGAGGATAAGGCGGAGCTGAACCCCCAGAATCTGGCCAGGCTCGAAAAAGAATCCGGCGCAGGCCGTGTGGTCATTGAGTACAACGGCATGTGGCTGCTGCAGGATCTGGCCAACAACCTGCCCGAGAACTGGATCGTCTACCAGTGCATCGCCACGGCCGACGGCACCACGGCCCTGACCTACGCCCGCGACAACTCCATGCGCTCTCTGCTGCTGGACAAGATCGCCCGCAGCGAGCTGATCGTGTTCAACCGCGCCGAGGCCGTGAACAACGATGCCGCCCGTCAGGAGCTGCACAAGCTGGTGCGTCAGGCCTCCCGCAAGTGCGATATCGCCTATGAGTTCGCCGACGGCAGCGTGGCATACGATGACATCCCTGACCCGCTGCCCTTTGATCTGAACGCCCCGATCGTTGAGATCGGCGCGGACGATTTCGGCATCTGGTATATGGACTGCCAGGACGAGCCCCAGAAGTATACGGGCAAGACCGTCCGGTTCCTGGCGCAGGTCTGCCAGACCAACCGCGCGGGCAAAAACAGCTTTGTGCCCGGCCGTTTTGCAATGACCTGCTGTGTGCAGGATATCCAGTTCGTGGGCTTCCCCTGCAGCTATGATGGCTACAAGGCACTGGAGCAGCGCGCCTGGGTCACTGTGACCGCCAAGGTCAATTACAAGTTCCACAACATCTACCGCGGCAAGGGCCCGGTGCTGACCGCCATTTCGGTGGAGCCCGCCGAAAAGCCGCAGAACGATGTCGTAACATTCTCTTAATCCTAACTTATACAGGGAGGACTTCACCATGAAAACTCTGTTTCGTGTTCTGGGCGCCGTTGCCGCTGTGGCTGTTACCGGTGCCGCCATCGTCGTGCTGGACAAAGTTCTGAACGACAAGGACCCGCTCCACGTCGAAAACGTGGAGTTCCCCGAGGAAGCTGAAAAGGACCCCGCCGAGGCCGAAAAGACTGCCGAAGCCTACGCCGAGGGCGAGGCCAGGGAGACCGCTCCCGGTGACGCATGGCCCCCTGCCTTTGAAAAGGCTCCTGCCGAGCCCGAGACTGCGCCCGCCGCCCCGGTGGTGGAAGCTGCCCGGGCAGAGGAGACTGCCGAGGAAAAGCCTGCGGCAGAGGAAACGACCGTGAATCCTGTGGAGGCAGGCCCTGCCGTTGCCCCCAAGGATGAGAACGGCAAGTTCGATACCACCAAGATCGCGGAGGCCAGCGATTTCACCGGCATCGAAGAGGAATCCGGCTGCAAGAGCTGAGCAAAGCAATAAAAGGACGCTGTGCCGCAGGGCACAGCGTCCTTTTTCTGTCTGGGTCATTTCCGCAGGGCTTTGGCGGCTTCGGTGCCCGCCACTGCACCCTCGTACACGGCCTTGGCGACCTGCAGCAGCCCGCCGGTGCAGTCTCCGGCGGCATACAGGCCGGGCAGGGAGGTCTGCATGTGGTCGTCCACTACGATCCGGCTGCCGTTCACCTCAGCCCCCAGCTTGCGGGCCAGGGCGGTGCTGCCCGCCACGCCCAGCGCCACGAACACGCCGGAGACTTCCAGCGTCCCGCCGTCTTTCAGCTGCACGCCGGTGACCGCTCTTCGCCGAGGATGGCTTCCACGGCTTCCGTTCGCACGGCCACCTCCGGCGGGAACTGTGCTGTCAGCGGGGCCCCGCCCGTGAGCAGGGTGACGCTGTGAGCCACGGGCAGCAGGGCCTGTACCTCGTGCAGGGCGTACTCTCCGCTGCCCAGCACGGCCACATCCCTGCCGCGGTAGAAAAAGGCATCGCAGGTGGCACAGTAGCTCACGCCGTGGCCCTCCAGCCCGGCAAGGCCCGGAATGCGGGGCGCTGCCCGGGAAGCCCCGGTGGCCAGAATGACGGCATCGGCGGGGAAATCCCCGGCCAGCGTCTCCACGGTCAGCTTGTCGGTGTAGGTCAGGCCCACGGCCTCGGTGGTGACGAACTCCACCCCCACGGCCTTGGCACCCTCGATGCCCCGGCGTTCCAGCTCGGCACCGGTGATGGGTTCGGCAAAGCCGTAGTAATTCTGGATGAGCTCGGCCCGGTCCAGTGCGCCGGGACCCTTGGTCAGAACGGTGGTCTGCACCCCGGCGCGCGCGGCATACAATGCCGCCGAAACACCTGCGGGGCCGGAACCAATGATCACAATGTTAGACATGGCAGTTTCTCCTTATGGTAGGTTTGCTTTTGTCCAACCTCTCAGTCTCGCATCCGCTCGACAGCTCCCCTAGTAGGGGAGCCATTGGCATTGCGTAAAGCCTTGCCTCTTTGCCAAGGCCTCTCCTACTAGGAGAGGTGGCATTGCGTAGCAATGACGGAGAGGTTGAGGACTGTTTGATCTTATGATAACTATTATACCTCAACTCCCCGCACTTTTCATCTCCGATGAACTGTGCTATACTGAAAACATCGCAAAAATCGACACCATGGAGGGGAAAAACCTATGTCCAAGCAGCGCCTGCTTTTTATCACCACCGGCGGCACCATTGCCAGCGTGCGCACCGCACAGGGGCTCAAGCCTGTTCTGACCAGCGAGGAGCTGCTGGCCCATCTGCCGGAATTGCAGCAGCTCTGCTGCCCGGAAACGCTCAACCTGTGCAGCATCGACAGCACCGACCTTGGCCCGGAGCACTGGCTGATGATGGCCAAGGCCGTGCAGGAAAACTATGCGCTTTACGATGGCTTCATCATCTGCCACGGCACGGATACGCTTGCCTACTCGGCGGCGGCGCTGTCCTACCTTATTCAGAATGCGGACAAGCCCATCATCCTCACGGGTGCCCAGCAGCCCATTTCCAACGAGATCACCGATGCCAAGAAGAACCTGCGGGACAGCGTGATCTGCGCCCTTGATCCGGGCAGCCGGGGTGTGATGGTGGTGTTTGGCGGGCACGTCATTGCGGGCACCCGTGCCAAGAAGAACAAGACCATCAGCTACGATGCCTTTGCGTCGGTCAACTTCCCGGCGCTGGCGCTGGTGCAGGGCGACCGGCTGGTACGGTATGTGGCTTCGCCCTGGCCCACCGGCCCGGTGGAGTTTGGCCGGGCGCTGAACCCCAAAGTGTTCCTGCTCAAGCTGACCCCCGGCCTTGGGCCGGAGCTTATCCCGGCTATCTTTCAACAATATGACTGTGTCATTGTGGAAAGCTTTGGCGTGGGCGGTATTCCCCAGCGGCTCATGGATGCCTTTGCCGAGGAGCTGGGCGATTACGACCAGACCCACAAGATCCTGATCCTGACCACGCAGGTCACTTATGAGGGCAGCGATGTGGGCATTTACGAGGTGGGCAAGCGGGTCAAGAACCGCTTCCGCTTCCTGGAGGCCCACGATATGACCATTGAGGCCGTTGTCACCAAGGTCATGTGGCTGCTGGCCCAGAACTGCGAGAACTTTGACCAGCTTCAGCAGCGCTTCTACCGGCAGATCAATTTTGATACATTCTATCATTGAAACAAACGGGAGATGCCCCACCGGCACCTCCCGTTTCTGTTATGCGAACACCAGATGCACTAACCCCCTGGATTGGTAGTATAACGGATTTCCGGGATTTTGCAAGAAAAATCCCGGGGCCGGATGTTTCCTGTCAATTTGAAAACTTTTTGTCCGTCACTCGTGGACTTTTGGCGAATCAGGACAAAGTTTTGCCAAAAGACTTGCACTTTGATGCTTTACTGTGGTAAAATCGAAGTGTACTTTCATTTGGAAAGACAAGGGGGAAAAAGTATATGACCAACATCTGCATCATCGCCACCATCATCATCTATCTGGTGGCAATGCTGTTGGTTGGGTTTGCATACAGCAAGTCCAACAACGACAGCACCGATTTCTACCTCGGCGGCCGCAAGATGGGCCCGCTGGTCACGGCCATGAGTGCCGAAGCCAGCGATATGTCCAGCTGGCTGCTGATGGGAATGCCGGGCCTTGCCTACCTCACCGGCATCGCCTCGCCCGGCTGGACCGCCATCGGCCTGGCGCTGGGCACCTGGCTGAACTGGCTCATCGTGGCCCGGCGGCTGCGGCGGTATTCGGCCAATCTGGAAGCCATCACCGTGCCGCAGTTCCTGTCCCTGCGCTTCCACGACCAGCGCAATCTGCTCAACGCACTGGGCGCGGTGATCATCATCGTGTTCTTTGTGCCCTACACGGCTTCGGGCTTTGCCGCCTGCGGTAAGCTGTTCCACAGCCTGTTCGGCGTGGATTACATGGCGGCCATGGTGGTCTCGGCCTGCGTCATCGTGGGCTATACCATCACGGGCGGCTTCCGTGCCGTTACCACCACCGACCTCATCCAGTCCATCGTGATGAGTCTGGCCCTTGTGGCTGTACTGGTGTACGGCATTGGCGCGGCAGGCGGCTGGGATGCCGTTGTGGCCAACGCTCAGAGCCTGCCCGGCTACCTGACTATGATGGCCAGCCACAACGCTGCCGAGGGCACGGCCACCTCGTACAGCCTGCTGGACATCGTCTCCACCATGGCGTGGGGCCTGGGCTACTTCGGAATGCCCCACATCCTGCTCCGCTTCATGGCCATTGAGGATGAAAAGAAGCTGGTGCTCAGCCGCCGCATTGCCAGCGTGTGGGTCGTCATTGCCATGACCGCCTCCATCATCATCGGCATGGTGGGCCTTGGTATGACCAAGGCAGGCGCGCTGGAATACCTGAGCGGCTCCTCCAGCGAGACGGTCATCGTCCGCATTGCAAACCTCATTGCACAGCACGGCATTCTGGCAGCTGTTCTGGCGGGCCTGATCCTGGCGGGCATCCTTGCTGCCACCATGTCCACCGCCGACAGCCAGATGCTTGCTGCCGCGTCCAGCGTCTCCCAGAACATCCTGCAGGAGTTCGGCCACATGAAGCTGACCGAACGCCAGAGCCTGTTTGCTGCCCGCCTGACCATCATCTGCGTCAGCGTGGTGGGCGTGGTGCTGGCCCGTGACCCCGATTCCAGCGTGTTCGGCATCGTCAGCTTTGCATGGGCCGGTTTCGGCGGTGCGTATGGTGCCGTGATGCTCTGCGCCCTGTTCTGGAAGCGCTGCAACTGGCAGGGTGCGCTGGCCGGGATGCTCGCCGGCGGCTGATGGTCTTTGTCTGGAAGTACCTCGTCAGCCCTCTGGGCGGCGTGTTCGGCATCTATGAGCTGCTGCCTGCCTTCCTGACCTCCCTGCTGGTCTGCGTGGTGGTCAGCCTTGTTACTCCGGCTCCTTCGGTGGAGATCGAAGCCGAGTTTGAGGCGGCGAAATAAGAAACAATAGCAAGGGCCATTGCACAGATTCTCGTGCAATGGCCCTTGCTTTATATGCGGCGCACAACGCCGTTCTCAACACGGTAGATCTTATCAAAACGTTTCATAAAAGCACCGGACACATCATGGGTAATAGCAACGACTATGCAGGGCAGAGAGAGCAGATTCTGCATCACCTGCTGGCTGGTTTCCGGGTCAAGGCTGGCAGTAATCTCATCGGCGATGATGAGGTCATACCGACGAAGTACCAACCGGGCGATGCCGATGCGTTGACGCTGACCGCCAGAAAGATTTTTACCGTTTTCGCTGATGAGAGTGTTCAGTCCATCCGGTAGGGTTTGCACCCAGTCGGTCAGACCGGCAGCTTCAAGGGCACCGGTTATCTGCTGTTCGGAGAACTTCTCACTCAGACAGATGTTGCTGCGCAGGGTATCATTGAACAGATACGTTGTCTGGGCAATATAGCCTGTCCGGTGGTAAAGACTGCTGCGGTCGATGTCCCGGAGCTGCTGGCCGTTGAACAGAATATCACCGCTGTAATCCAGATAATATTGGAAGAGCAGCTTGGCCAGTGTGGATTTTCCGCATCCGCTTTCACCCGTGAGACCAATCTTTTCTTGTCTGCTCACGGTCAGGCAGATATCCTTCAACACCGGAGCAGCTGCACCAGGGTAGGTAAAACTGGTGTTTCGGCATTCGATCCGCTCCAGCGATGCAACAGGCTGACCGGCAGAAGAAGGAGCTTCCGGAACGGACATGGCAGCTTCCAGACGCTGACGGATGCCCTTGGAGGATTTCACCTTGGCCCAGCACTGAGCGATTTGGTTGCAGGGTGTGATGACAAAGTTTGCCATGCTGGCGGCAGTGGAAACAGCACCTACGGTCAGGCGGCCGTCAAATGCAAGAAACAGACCCACGAGCATGACCACGGGAAAGATTAGATTGCTGATGAGGGATGTGTTGACTACCATGGAATTCAAGCTCTGCTGGTAGCTCTGCTCACTGGCGCACGCTTGTGCGGCGGTAGTGCGATGACGAGCGGTATAGGCATCCTCTCGCAGAAAGCTCCGGATAACTTCAAAACCGCCAAGAAGTTCCTTGAGCTGCTGGGTGTAGTCCGCCATTTGCAGGGAAAAGGCATCCCGGGCAACTTTAAGCTGTTCGTTCATTTTCCGGGGCAGTACCAACGGCGGAATCGTTACCAGAAGGATTGCAATAAGCATGACCGGGCTGAGATAGAGATACATCCCCAGTGCACAGAGCATGATACCGCCCCAGAATACGATATTGAAGATGGACATATAGTAGTCATCGTATAGGGTGCGCAGATCGGTAGTCAGTAGTGAGATGTAAGTACTGTCGCCCTCCTGCTGATACTGTGCCACCGGGCGGCGAAGCACTTGCTCCATGACCCTGCCTCGAACTTCCTCAACGGCACCGCAGGCCAGCTTGGTGAAAGAGCGGCGGCTCAGGCGCTCGAAAAACCAACTGGTAAAGGTAATGAGGAATACCAGCGCCATGTAACCGAGGGCTTCTTGCTTGCTTTTGGAATCAATGAGCCATTTGAGCTGAAAGCTTTTAAGCGGTGCAAAAAAGGAAACAGCGGCGGTAAAGCACACAAACAGGACGACCTTTGCCCAGTGTTGCCGGAAATAGTCGTTGGTAGTCGGCTTCATGAATAGCAGGCTCCTTTCCTTATGTAAGAAACGAATTTCAAAAAGATGCCATTCCTGACGCTTGGCCGGGAAGGAGACTGACCACCTGCATTTGCAGCACAGTGCCCGATGCCGCTGTTTTGCAGCAAATATAGAGTAACATAAAATTGGACTGAACACAATAGAGCAAAAGACTTTTGAAAAGAGCAGCTTTTTCAGTTGAAAGTAATCATCGCGAGTTCGCAGAAGGGAACGACGAAGCAACAGAAGAAGAAAAAGAGGTTCAGCGCAAGTTTGACAAGCCGGACACCCGGCGAAAGATGAGGAACGGAAAAATTAATTGCGGCTTCAAAAAGAAAAGATTCGGCTAAGAAAAAATATTTTGTATACAAGAAAAAGAAAGATTGTTTGTACAGAATTACGAAAATGCTGCATAGATTAAAGAATACAACAAGAAATACTTTCAAATCGTAAAATTTTTGAGCAATTTCGTAAAAATGTACTAACATTTTGGAAAGAGATGCCGTATCATGGATTTATAAATGAGCATACGGCTTGCGGGCCGTGTGCCAAAATTGTCCGGAAAGTTCAGGAAGGAGTATTTTCATGGGAAAATCAACAGTGGATGCGTCTGCAGGGTTTGGATTGCGTGATAAACTTGCATACGCAGCGGGTGACTTTGGCTGCAATATGAGTTTTGCGCTCAAAGGTTACCTGACGATTTATTGGACGCAGTTTATGGGGATCGACAACTACCTGATGGCATCCCTTCTGCTGATCGTGCAGATCTGGGACGCAATCAACGATCCGATTATCGGAGCAATGGTAGATGCGGATACGCATAAATACCGCCGGAACAAGTTCCTTGCCTATATCTGGTTCGGTGCGATCGGCCTGACCGTGGCGGGTGCACTTTGCTATCTGCCGTTCCCGCAGGCTCCCGGTATGGTCAAGAACATTCTGTTTGTGGCAGGCTATATGATCTGGGATGCTTTCTACACCGTTGCGAATGTGCCGTATGGCTCGATGCTGTCTCTGATCTCGGATGACCCGATCCAGCGTGCACAGCTGTCGACTTTCCGCTCCATTGGTTCTATGGGCGGTGGGCTTCTGACCGGTATGCTGATTCCGGTGATCATTTATGATAACCAGAACAACCTGCGCGGTGAGCAGATGTTTGTCATCGCTCTGATCATGGGCGTGATCGGTCTGGTCTGCTTCCGCTTTATGGTCACGAACACAAAGGTGCGTGTGGACACCACGATCACTCTGAAAGAGGATGCACCGAAGTTCAACGTCATGAAGGCGTTCAACAACTTTATCCATAACCGCCCGGCTGTGGGCGCAACGCTGGCACCTATCGCAACGTTTATTGGTATGTATGGTGCCTCTACTGCAGGCCAGATCCTGTTCCAGGCTTATTTCAAGAATGCAAAGATCTCCGGCCTTGTGGGTATGATCTCCTACTTTGGCGTTTTCATTTTCAGTCCTTTTGTGAGCCGTATCGTCAAGCGCTTTGGCAAGAAGGAAGCCGTGACCTTTGGTTCAGTAGTCTGTGCGCTGGCCTACGTCCTGATGCTGGTTCTGCCCATCACACCGGACGGCCGGGGCCTCAGCCTTTATGTCCTGTGTCAGATCATTGCAATGCTGGGCGGCGGTGTCGGAAGCTGCCTGAGCTGGTCTCTGATGGCGGATGCGATCGATTACAACGAGTGGAAATTTGGCGTGCGAGAAGAAGGCACTACCTATGCACTGCACTCCTTCTTCCGTAAGCTTGCACAGGGCATCGGACCTTCTCTGGGCCTTGTTCTGGCAACCAAACTGGGCTATGATGCATCTCTGAAGGCTGCACAGACGATCGAAGTGGCAACCCGGATGCGCTATCTGGTGCCGGTCATGTATCTGGGAAGCTATATCATGATGATCATTGCGTACGGCGTGGTGTTCAATCTGGATAAAAAGACGCTGGCGCAGATGGAAAGCGATCTGAAAGAACGCCGGGCAAAGAACGAAAAGTAAAGGATCTTAAAATCAGAGGAATATAAGAACGGAAACCTTCTGATAAGATGATAGAAAGCCCTCCTTTCGCCTGAGTGCGACAGGAGGGCTTTCCTTTTTTCAGTTGATCAGAATTGTCATCATCTCAGCGCAGGGGACCACGAAGCCGAACCCGAAGAAGAACAGCAGGTCGAGCACAAACTTCCAGAGCCGGACAGTAGGGGAGCAGAAGTTCATGGAGCGGGTGACGGAGGCACCTATCTCACCCCAGTGTCGGTAGTAGCCGGTCTGCTCAAAGTTGTTCCAGAGCTCCAGCGAGAGAAATTCTATCCCGACGAACAATGGAAAAAACACCCAGGAGGGAAGCCAGCCGTCTGCCTGCAGGTTCCCATTGCTCAGGGTACGCCAGTGGACGGCCATCCGGCCCGGGCAGGCGAGGATGCCCCAGATGGCCAGTGCGGCACTGAGCCAAAACAAAACTGCCCGTACCGAGCGCCAGTCAATGGATTGTTGACGGCGCAGCAGGGTAAAGAAATCTTCCAGCGGGACTTCCGGTGCAATATCTGCTTCCTGCGGGTCGCGGCAGTGCATCAGGTCGGCAAGGGTCAGCCCCAGCGCATCGGCCAGTGGTTCCAGCGTGTTGATGTCCGGCAGGCCGACCCCGCGTTCCCATCGGCTGACAGCCTTATCTGTTACATGCAGCTGCTGGGCCAGCTCTGCCTGTGTTAATCCTTGTGACTTGCGCATCCGGGCGAGAAATGCCCCGAACGTTTTCGCATCCATTGTGCTCACATCCTTTGGAAAAAGGATAGCATACCACGCACCAAAAGGCAATCGATGCTTCGTTTACAGACGCTGAAACGCAAAAACTCCCCACCCTGTGCTCGGTCAATGAGCACAGGGTGGGGAGCTTCTTTATATGGAGTTCAGAAGAAAAATGCTGGAATCAGAGCTTACAGCTGGGGGCCGGCAGAGACCAGAGCCTTGCCGTGCTCGTTACCCTCGTACTTCTTGAAGTTCTTGATGAAGCGGCCAGCCAGATCCTTGGCCTTCTCCTCCCACTGGGAAGCGTCGGCGTAGGTATCGCGGGGATCCAGGATGCCGGTGTCAACACCGTTCAGGACGGTGGGAACCTCGAAGTCGAAGTAGGGGATCTTCTTGGTGGGCACGTTGTTGATATCGCCGTTCAGGATAGCATCGATGATACCACGGGTGTCCTTGATGGAGATGCGCTTGCCGGTGCCGTTCCAGCCGGTGTTGACCAGGTAAGCCTTAGCGCCGCTCATCTTCATCTTCTTGACCAGCTCCTCAGCGTACTTGGTGGGGTGCAGCTCCAGGAAAGCCTGGCCGAAGCAAGCGGAGAAGGTGGGGGGTGGGCTCGGTGATGCCGCGCTCGGTGCCTGCCAGCTTGGCGGTGAAGCCGGACAGGAAGTAGTACTGGGTCTGCTCGGGGCTCAGGATAGAGACGGGAGGCAGAACGCCGAATGCGTCAGCAGACAGGAAGATGACATTCTTTGCAGCAGGTGCAGAAGAGACGGGGCGGACGATGTTCTGGATGTGGTTGATGGGGTAGGACACACGGGTGTTCTCGGTGACAGACTTGTCAGCGAAGTCGATGTGGCCCTCAGCATCCAGAGTGACGTTCTCCAGCAGAGCGTTGCGCTTGATGGCGTTGTAGATATCGGGCTCGGAGTCCTTATCCAGGTTGATGACCTTTGCGTAGCAGCCGCCCTCGAAGTTGAACACGCCGTTGTCGTCCCAGCCGTGCTCGTCATCGCCGATCAGCAGACGCTTGGGATCGGTGGACAGGGTGGTCTTGCCGGTGCCGGACAGACCGAAGAAGATAGCGGTGTTCTCGCCGTTCAGGTCGGTGTTGGCAGAGCAGTGCATGGAAGCCATGCCCTTCAGCGGCAGGAAGTAGTTCATCATGGAGAACATGCCCTTCTTCATCTCGCCGCCGTACCAGGTGTTGACGATGACCTGCTCCTTGCTGGTGATGTTGAACACAACAGCAGTCTCAGAGTTCAGGCCCAGCTCCTTGTAGTTCTCAACCTTGGCCTTGGATGCGTTGTAGACAACGAAATCGGGCTCAAAGTTCTCCAGCTCCTCAGCGGTGGGCTTGATGAACATGTTGGTGACGAAGTGTGCCTGCCATGCAACTTCCATGACAAAGCGGATGGCCATGCGGGTATCCTTGTTGGCACCGCAGAATGCATCCACCACGTACAGGCGCTTGTTGGACAGCTCCTTCTGAGCGATGGCCTTCACAGCAGCCCATGCTTCCTGAGAAGCGGGGTGGTTGTCGTTCTTGTACTCGTCGGAAGTCCACCACACGGTGTCCTTGGAGTTCTCGTCCATAACGATGAACTTGTCCTTGGGAGAACGGCCGGTGTAGATGCCGGTCATAACGTTCACAGCACCCAGCTCGCTGACCTGGCCCTTTTCGTAGCCTTCCAGACCGGGCTTGGTCTCTTCCTCGAACAGCTGCTCGTAGGAGGGGTTGTACACGATCTCAGTCGTGCCGGTAATGCCATACTTGGTAAGATCCAACTTTGCCATATTCGCTATACCTCTACTTTCGTTTGATCCATACGTCCTGTATAGAGCACAGCGTTTCCCGGCGGGCCGGGCGCTGCGCAGAAGGCTTGCAGTTTGTAAATGCAAATTCTCCTGTATACCATTATACATAAAAAGTATCCCGAAATCAATAAACGAATCGTGCTATTTGCAGAAAAGAAACAAATTTCATTAAGAAATTTAACTGCCTGAAACAATTTCAGGAAACAAAAGCAGGGGGCGAGACCTGAAAAAATAAGGTGGAAAGGCAGAAAAACAATTTTTTGATAAAATTTTGACGAGCTGGGATGCATGAAAAACCGAGCACAAAAACGGCCCTTCCCGCAAAACGGCGCGGCAGGGAAGATCGGAACAGGATCCACGGCCCGATTTGTGCAAAATTTACGAGATTTTGACGATTTTTATGACAAAGAAGCTTTGCCTGTGGTATACTGTATCTGACAAAAGGACAGCCCCGCTTTTTCTGTGTGCTACATATAAAAAGGAAAAAGATCATGAAGACCATCTACATCCTGCTCACCCGGTCGGGTACCCTGCTTTCAAACCTTGTTTACGCTGTTACCGGTGCAAATTATACCCACGCTTCGCTGGCTTTTGACGAAGACCTGAGCTGCCTGTACAGCTCTACCCGCAAAAACGGCTATACCATGTTCCCGGCAGGGCCCAGCAGGGAATACCTGAACCGGGGTGTGTTCCGTCTGCGGGAGAACGTGCCCTGTGCACTGTATGCGCTGGATGTGAGCGATGAAGCCTACACCCGTGCCCGCCGCCGTGCCGAGCACATGATGGCCCACGGCAGCCTTTACCAGTTCAACGTTATCGGTCTTGCGCTCTGCGGGATGCATATCCGCTGGAAGCGCCGCCGGCACTATTTCTGCTCCCAGTTCGTCAGCGAGGTGCTGGAAAAGAGCGGTGCCATGGAGCTGCCCAAGCACAGCACCCTGATGCACCCGAACGACTACACCCGGCTGGAAGAGCTGCGGTGCGTATACAAGGGTACACTGGCCGGACTGCCGCAGCGCCAGCAGATGGAATTTGACCAGAACGATACGGTGATCGGCGTATATCTGGGGCTGGCGCTGGGCCTGTTCCACACCGGCGCGGCCCGAGTGCGGAAGATTTTTTGAAAAAATTGAATTTTTGTGTTGACAAAGCAGGCGTGCTATGCTAAAATAGCCAAGTCGGGAGCGAACACCCGATGCAAAATGGACGTATGGCCCGTTGGTCAAGCGGTTAAGACAGAGGCCTCTCACGCCTTTAACATCGGTTCGATTCCGGTACGGGTCACCATTTTATAGTAG
>ENA-OQCG01000141-OQCG01000141.1-human-gut-metagenome-genome-assembly--contig:-NODE-141-length-13217-cov-1.768144_pt1 | contig 13217 bp, 20 predicted proteins | sample MGYA00242758_ERZ504577 | MGnify/ENA primary metagenome ERZ504577 (study PRJEB26092, sample SAMD00036248) | human gut metagenome | host: Homo sapiens | study: EMG produced TPA metagenomics assembly of...
CGCTCGCCAGCTCCCCCAAGGGGGGAGCCAAGAGCACTTGCCTCTCCCTTCGGGAGAGGTGGATTTGCGAAGCAAAGACGGAGAGGGTGAGCACGCTAAACAAAAAATGGAGTTGTTACACGAGATGTGTAACAGCTCCATTTTTTATGCTTGAATTTAATGTGCCGGGACAAAATCCTCCGGACAGACACAACCGTTCTGTGCCAGAACACGGTGTAAGACCTGCATGACACCGGCTTCCCGGTGGGAAGGCGCTAGAAAAGGAACCTTCTGGCGCAGCGGTTCGCTGCCGTTTTCCATCAGAAAACCATAGCGGACGGTCTGCAGCATCTCGGCATCGTTGTAGGTATCGCCAAAGGCCATCATGCTCTCAGACGGCAGGCCCCACAGCTGCCCCAGCGTTTGCAGGGCGGCACCCTTGTGGACACCGGGATTCATAATGTCCACCCAGCATTCACCGGCAACGGCTACGGAGTAGATGCTCTGCTGACTGGCATAGACCGTATCGTAGGCCTGCTGCGCATTGTGCTGTGCAGGTAGATGGTGAATTTGTCGGCAGGGGCGGCGACATCTTCCAGCCGGTCCACATATTCGATCTTGGTGTAGAAATGCCGCAGCACGGCATCGTGGACGGCGAACGGCCGCTCCACATAGGCACTTTCCAGACCGCAGAGAACCGCAATATCGCCCTGCTCCCGGGTCAGGCGGTTCAGCGCCCGCCAGCCTTCCGGAGACATCTCCGAAGTGAAGAGGTTCTGCCCCTTCCAGCGGATGGCACCGCCGTTATCGCCAATGAATACCAGCTCATCCCGCAGGGCGGGGAACAGTTCCTCCAGCGTGTACAGCGGGCGGCCGCTGGCCGGGGCAAACCGGATGCCCAGCTCTGCCAGTGCATAGATCGTCTCTTCAAAGTCTGCCGGGAGCTGACTTTGTTCGTCCAGAAGGGTGGCATCCATGTCGGATGCGATCAAGCGGATACGGTCCATAACTTAACCCATATAGCTGATGTTCACATCGATCTGGCCGCCGTAACCGGGGATGCGGGCGGTGCAGGTGCCCTGCCACATGTTGCAGGCAATGGGGCTGGAGGCCACGTTGTAGTGGGCGTTCCAGATGTAGTAGTTGGACAGCTGGCTCATATCCAGCCGCTTGCGGAACCAGGTGGTGGAGGCGTACACGCCGGGTTTGTAGCCCAGTGCCTTGACCTCTTCGCAGAAAGCCACAGCACACTTGGTGCGGTCTTCCACGCCCAGACCATCGGCACGGCCATTGCCTGCACCGGAAGCCTCGGTATCAAAGTAGATGGGGTAATCGAGCTGGCGGCCATTCAGCACATAGACGCAGGCCTGTGCTTCCTCGCGGGCCTCGTTCTCGTTGACGGCCTGGCTGAAGCAGTAGATGCCCACCCGCAGCCCGGCGTTGCGGGCGTTGGTGAAGTGCTCCTCAAACTTGGGGTCCTGCACCAGCGCGCCGGAGCCATAGCCGCGGTAGCCGATGCGGATGATGGCAAACTCCACACCTGCCGTTTTCACCTTGTCCCAATCGATACTGCTCTGATACTTGGAAACATCGATGCCGAAGGTGGCAGGCTGCTGCACGCCAGAGGCATCAAAATAATAGAGCTTGTTGTCGATGCTCTGGATGCCGGTGACGGGCTGGTGGGTGTTCTGGTCGTAATAATAGGTCTTGCCGTTTTCGGTGCGCCAGCCGGAATACTGGGGCGTTTCTTCCTCATCCTTGCCGAAGAAGAACTCCCACAGCCACTGCAGCAGGCCGTTTTCACCGGTCAGGCAGGTGGGGTCGATGCTCTCTTCGTCCAGCGTGCCGCTGTCCAGTGCGTCCCGGATCTCCTCAGGGGTCAGCAGAACGGTGCCGTTGATATCCTTGATCTGGGCTTCGGCCAGCACATCCTCGCCGTTCTCGGAAGCGGCAGGCGCTTCCTCGGCTACGGGGGCGGTCTCCTCCGTTTCGGGCAGGACGGCGGCCTCTTCGGGAGCGGCCATCGGGTCTTCGGCAGCCAGCGCCTCAGTCTCTGTCAGGAAGTGGGGGAAGGAGTTCTCCTTCTCGATCTCCGAAGCATCCCCGGCCATGGGGTCGGCGGGTGCGGCTTCCGGCTGAACGGCGGGCTCCGCAGCGGGGGCGGTGCTCTCTGCCGGGGCGGCGGCGGTGTTCTCCGCCTTGGTCACGGGTGCGGCAGGGGTGCTGGCTGCGGCCTGCTCCTGAGAAGAAGCGCTCTCCTCTGACTGGATGCTCTCGGCCTTTGCCTCGCTCCGGTCACTCTTATGATCGAATTTGGGCAGGGTGACCTGCCCTCAGTCTGCAGGGCGGCGGGTTCGACCGTCAGACCCGCAGGCTGGGATGCCAGCAGGAAGGTGGTGCCCGCACCGCCAATGGTGATGGCCGCCGCCATCACAAGGCACGCAACAGCCTGGCCGATGCTGCGGCCGGTGCCGTTCTTGCTTGATTTTTTGAAAGATGTTGGTTTCATGCCGCTTGCTCTGCCTCCAAGCTGGACCGGGCAGGATACACGAACTGCACCGGCCCGCCAATATAGTCTCGCATCATTGCGGATAAAGCTATTTTTACTCTCCCAGTATACACCCAAACCCGGGTCGCCGTCAATCAGTTCGCTGTGCTCCGGCATCGCGTCAGGCAGAAAAAGCGGAAAGAAAAACACGCTCCACAGTAAAAACGAGCAGGAAAGCAGAATCATTGCATCCAAAGCTGTGAAATTTGTCGCTTTGGACGAAAAACGCGGCCTCCTCTTGCTGTCTTGACAGGTGTATGGTATGATACTTGACACGGAAAGCTCCCGCGCAATGGGCCGGGAGAGAAAGGTTAGGAAGAGTCTATGTCAAGTGTAAAGGACTTTTTGAAGCGGAAGGATATCGTTATCACTCCGCAGCGTTATCTCATCGAGGCTCTGGGTGCCATGGCACAGGGCCTGTTCGCCAGCCTGCTGATCGGCACCATCATCAAAACGCTGGGCCAGCAGACCGGGCTGGAGGTGCTGGTCGATCTGGGCGGCTATGCCTCGGCCATGAGCGGTCCGGCCATGGCCTGTGCCATCGGCTGGGCACTGCACTGCCCCCCGCTGGTGCTGTTCAGCCTGATCACCGTGGGCTACTCGGCCAATGCGCTGGGCGGCGCAGGCGGCCCGCTGGCTGTCCTGATCATTGCCATTGTAGCTGCTGAGATGGGCAAGGCCGTGAGCAAGGAGACCAAGATCGATATCCTTGTCACCCCGCTGGTGACCATTTTTGTGGGCGTGGGCCTTTCCATGCTCATCGCGGCTCCCATCGGTGCCGCTGCCAGCCAGGTGGGCACCCTGATCATGTGGGCCACTGAGCAGGCCCCGCTGGTCATGGGCATTCTGGTGTCTGTCATCGTGGGTGTGGCGCTGACCCTGCCCATCTCCTCTGCCGCCATCTGCGCGGCTCTGGGCCTGACCGGTCTGGCGGGCGGCGCTGCTGTGGCAGGCTGCTGCGCTCAGATGGTCGGCTTTGCCGTGATGAGCTATAAGGAGAACGGTGTGGGCGGCCTGGTCAGCCAGGGCCTGGGCACCAGTATGCTCCAGATGGGCAATATCATCAAGAACCCCCGCATCTGGATCGCCCCCACGCTGGCCTCGGCCATCACCGGCCCGCTGGCGACCTGCCTGTTCCACTTTGAGATGAACGGCGCGGCGGTCTCCTCCGGCATGGGCACCTGCGGTCTGGTGGGCCAGATCGGCGTGTACACCGGCTGGGTGAACGATATCGCCGCCGGCACCAAGGCCGCCATCACCCCCATGGACTGGGCTGCCATGGTCCTGATCTGCTTTGTTCTGCCCGCTGTCCTGAGCGTTCTCTTCTGCGAGATCGAGCGCAAGCTGGGCTGGATCAAAGAGGGCGATCTGAAGCTGAACTAAACTCCCTCCGTCATCGCTTGCGCGATGCCACCTCCCTCAATGAGGGAGGCTAAAAGGCTCCCTCTCCGAGGGAGCTGGCACGGCAAAGCCGTGACTGAGGAAGTTATAAAGGTTTCCCGTCCAACACGGCTTCAGCCAGCGTATCATCTTCATATCGGAGTTTGAGCGAGAAAAAGGGTCTGTCCTCCTTGAGCAGGCGGAAGAAGATCTTGTCGCCCTCCCAGATGGGCAGCTGCTCCACCTGCTCTTTGGGCACCCATTCCAGAATGCCCTCGTTCCGGGCGGCATCCTTTACCAGTGTGCCTGTCCAGGCATCGGCGGTGTAAAGGAACATGTATTCGGTCAGCTCGCCCAGAAGAAAGGTCACTACGCCCCGGCAGCGGTAGGAGGTCAGGGTGAGGCCGGTCTCCTCCTGCACTTCCCGCAGCAGGCAGTCCTCCGGCTTTCAAACGGCTCAAACTTGCCGCCCACGCCGATCCATTTGTCGTGGTTCAGGTCGTTCTTCTTGGTCACGCGGTGGAGCATCAGGTAGGCATCATCCTGTTCCAGATAGCACAGGGTGGTGTTGCGCATGGGAAATTTGGAATCCATCAGCAATTCTCCGTTTCTGTCAGCATTACAAAAAGCGTCCCACAGGGAGCCCCCTGTGGGACGCTTTTATCGTTTCTTATTTCCGTGTGGCCCGGCCTTTTCCGGCGTTGTTCAGCTTCCGCACCAGATCATTCTGGTGCTTGCGCTGGGAGGGCGTTGGCTCCGGGTCCCGCTTTTCCTCGGCACGGGCGTTGGTCTGCGCGGTGTCGGGGTCAACGCGCACCAGGTTCCATTCCTGATTGCCGCCTGAGACGTAATTCCAGATCTGGGCCTGTGCACCGTTGGAGGTGTTCATGCCCACAAGGTCGATGTATTTGTCGGCCAGCACGTTGCGGATGCGGGTGCGGCCGTTCCGGGTGGACTCCAGCTCCCAGCACTGGCTCAGCCCGCTGGTGCGGCCCCACTGGTGCAGCCAGGTGCCCTCGACCACGCCGCCCAGGGCCAGATCGATGAACTTGCCTGTAAAGCGGTTCCTGATCCGCCAGCGTCCCTCGCCGGCATCCACGAACTGCCACTGCTGCCACGGATGCCCGGCGTAGTCCCACAGACGGATGGCCGCGCCGTTCTCCGTGTTGAAGTTCTTGATCTCCAACACCTTCCCATTGGGTGCCTTGATGAGGTAAAACTCATTTTCCAGTAAAACGACCTGAGATGCCTTTGCCATACGTCCGTGTCTCCTTTCCGGTAAAATCTGGTTTGACGCTTCTATTATAGCGGATTTCCCGGTACGCAACAAGATTGATTCTTGACGAATTTTTTTCTTTTTATTGTGCATTTTGCACTTTCCGCAGCTTTCGACAGAGCCACGGCCCGGCGTACCACAGCACCAGACAGACAAGCCCGATCAGCCGGATCTGTGTGTTGGTGCAGTGGGTGTTCAATTCCAGCCCGATGCTGAAGGAAAGGAGATTGGCGGTCAGCGCATAGAGGATGGGGTGAGGCTTTTTGCCCTCCGGCCAGGGCAGATACCGGTTGTAGACAAAGGCCTCCACGGAGAACACCAGTACCTCCAGTGCAAAATAAAGGAAATTGCCCAACATCGGCCCGAGATAGAGCGTGCCATAGCACAGCCCGAGGTTCAGGATGATCTGCGTGGCAAGGTTGACCTTGCCGATGAGAGCGCGCTGGGCGGGGCCGTGCAGCCCGAAAAGCAGGATGCCCCACGTCAGCTCTAAAATCAGGGTGATGAGCACCCGGGCGGCAAAGGAGGAAAGGATGTCGGAATCGTTGCGGTTGTGGTAGACCCGCAGGCCGTCTTGGGAATCGAGAAGCACCTGCCACTCGCTGGAAAAGGCATAGCGCTCCACCGGCTCCTCGCTGCGGTAGAATGTACCGGTCTCTATATTATAGAGCAGAACATAGAACTTGTTGGGCGGGTAGTAGCCCCAGACGAACTCTGCATCGGCATCGCCGGGGTATTCCTGGAAGTAGTCGAGGAAGTAGTAGCCTCCGGGGCGGGGTAGTTCCGGAACGCCTCCCAGGTCTCCCGGGAACCCATCCGCTCCCGGTACTGGTCTGCAGAGCCCCACGGCCCGCTGACCCTGGTATTGCCCAGCAGGGTGACCGCATAGCGTTGGCCCGGTGTGTAATAGAGCTTGAGTGTGACCGAGGGCTTGGGGCCCATGTCTGCAAAAACGGGCAGGGAAAGGGCCAGCACCAGCAGGGCCGAGAGGAAAAAAGCAAAAATTTTTTGCGAAAAATTTTCTTCATGGCGGTATCCTCACTTCAAAAAACAAAAAATTCCGACACGTCTTTCCTTAACCTGTAAACGAATGGAAAACAGCTGTTATTGCAGGGCGTTCTGCACAAAATTGCAGATGGAGCTTTGCGCACCATTTCCTGTTTTTTCTGCAAGGACAAAACGCCCGTTTCCGGCCTCTTTCGGGGCAGAATATGAACAATTTGTTTCCGGCTCACGGCCAATTCAGGACACTGACTTCACATTTATAAAGCAAAGCAAACTTTACTGCTTTATTTACATGAACAAAACGGCTTTCAAAAGAAACTTTAATTTGTTTCACGTTTTTGGATATTGACTTTATATCAAAACTGCGGTATAGTAAGGATGCGGAGAGCGGAAAACGCCCCGCCGACACATGAGCTTCAGGCGTAAGCCTGTGAGAAAAATATAGGAGGTTTGACTTATGTACTATTACATTCTGGGTTGCGGCATTGCTTGTCTGGTTCTGTTCGGCATCAACAGCATGGATACGGTGGATGTCAAGCCGGCCGAGATTCTGGGTAAGGTCATTCTGTGGCCCGTTGCCCTGATGGAAGCAGTTGTTCGTTACAGCTCCACGCATCACAACATCAAGACCGCGCTGTAAAACATCTCGTTCCAAACCAACGAAGAGCAATCAGGCGGCTGCGCTTTCAAAAAGGAAGGCGCAGCCGCCTTTTTGTTTTGCACTTTACGGCGTTGTATGGTACAATAACACCAGAACTTTTAGGGAGGGAAATTGCTATGACCAATGAGACCTTACATACCCTTGAGACCCGCCGCAGCTGCCGCGCCTACAAGCCGGAGCAGATCACGAAAGAGGAGCTGGAAGCCGTTCTGCGCGCAGGCACCTTTGCCCCCAGCGCCATGAACCGCCAGAGCGCAAAGATCGTGGTGGTGCAGGATGCCAAGACCCGCGCCCAGCTCACCCGGATGAATGCCGCCGTGATGGGCAACACGGGGGACCCCATGTACGGTGCCCCCACCATTCTGGTGGTGCTGGCGGATGCCAACGCCCGCTGTGGTGTGCAGGACGGCAGCCTTGTGATGGGCAACCTGATGAACGCTGCTGCCGCCATCGGGCTGGGCAGCTGCTGGATCAACCGTGCAAAGGAAGAGTTCGAGACCGAAGAGGGCAAGGCCCTGCTGAAGAAGTGGGGCATTGAAGGGGACTATATCGGTGTGGGCCACTGCATTCTGGGCTACCCGGCAGAGGAACCCCGGCCCGCCGCCCCCCGCAAGCCGGATTATATCGTATACGCATAAGGAGCACTATGAAACCCGATTACAAGCTGGTCGCAAAGGCCAAATACATTCACGCCAACGCTGACCTTGCCAGTGAGATCTGGCACGAGGTCTACAAGCGCTATTACCCTGCAAAGCAGCTGGACACACTGGTGGAAACGCTGCAGAGCGCCGATGCCATTGAGGCAGACATCGACAACGATGTGAACTATTTCCTCGTGGTGCTGGGCGGCAAGACCATCGGCTACTTTGCCTGGAAGATGGAGAACACGGCCCTGCACCTACTCCACCTCTACCTCAAGCCCGAGTACCGGGGCAAGGCACTGGGCCGGGATATCCTGGCCACCTGCGAGCGCCTGGCCCGGGGTGAGGGCCGGGGCCGCCTGTATTGCGAGGTGCACACCAAGTGCCTGCCGGTGCTGCAGTTCTTTAAGACCAAGGGCTACCGCGTGCTGGGCCCCGCCGAGGCAGAAGCAGCGGGCATTCCCATGCAGCTGACCACGCTGGAAAAAATGCTGTAAATTTCCCGTTGATTTTTTGCCGCGTTTGCACTACAATAAAGTAGTGTATTGAAGTGCCCCGCGCGGGCCAGACCCAACCTGAACGATAGGGGAGGAACAAGCCATGGCAAAAGATCATCCCACCGGAGCGTCCGGCCTGTATTCTGCATTGCTGGAGCTGAAAACGCCTGAGGAGTGCTACCGCTTTTTACAGGATGTGTGCAGCTACGCCGAGCTCAGTGCAATGGAGCAGCGGTATAACATCGCGGAAAAGCTGGTCAACAAGCAGAGCTATACCAGCATCATGGGCAACATTGGTGCGTCCAGCGCCATCATCAGCCGGGTGAGCCGGGTCATCAGCAAGGATGACAGTGTGCTGCGCCGCCTGCTGGAAGAAAAGGCGGAACAGCCCGCCGAAGAATAACACGGACCGCGCGCCGCGGGGCAGGGGAGCACCCGCCCTGCGGTGCGCTTTTTTAGAAGGGAGTCTGTAAAGATGAGTAAGGCCGTTGTATTTTTTGCCGATGGCACCGAGGAGTGCGAAGCGCTGCTGGTGGTAGACCTGCTGCGCCGCGCCAAGGTGGAGGTCATCGTGGCCTCTGCCATGGGCCGCAGGGAGCTGGTGAGCAGCCATAAGATCCACCTGACCGCCGATGCACTGGCCGAGGAAGTGGATTATTCCGATGTGGACATGGTCGTTTTGCCCGGCGGGATCCCGGGCACACCCAACCTTGCCGCCAACAAGACGGTCACCGAGACCTGTGCCGCCTTTGCCAAGGCGGGCCGGAAGGTGGCCGCCATCTGTGCCGCCCCCAGCATCCTGGCCTCCCTGGGCCTGCTGGAGGGCAGGAACGCCACCGCCCACGCTGGCTTCCAGGATCAGCTGGCCGGTGCCATCGTCCACGATGAAGAGGTCGTGGTGGATGGCAACATCACCACCAGCTATGGGCTGGGCGGTGCCATCCCCTTTGCACTGGAACTGGTGCGCCAGCTGGCCGGTCAGGCCGAGGCGGAGCGTATCCGGAACGCCATTGCGTATCGGCACTGAGAAGGGGGATACGGTATGCGCTTTATTACCTGCCGTTTGCCGGACGGCGTGGAAGACCCGGCAATCTTATCGGAGGATGGGCGGCAGGTCTGGCCGCTGAGCTGGCTGGGCCTGAGCTATGAGACCCTGAGCGAGGCCATCCCGTTTCTGACCCCGCAGGTGCGGTATGGGCTGTCGCTGGCCATTGCGGGCATTCCCGCTCTGCCTGTGGAGGCCGTCACGCTGGAAAGCCCCATCCCGGCCCCAGCGCAGGATGTCATCTGCCTTGGCATCAATTATATGGCCCACTCCGATGAGGCGGAGAAATACTCTGCCGCTGCCTTTGCCACCAAGCACGAGGATGCCATCTACTTTTCCAAGCGCGTGACCCGCGCCGTGCCGGACAACGGCCCCATCGAGGCCCACACCGATCTGGTGAAAAAGCTGGATTATGAGTGTGAGCTGGCTGTGGTGCTGGGCAGGGATGCCAGGGATGTGCCCGCCGGTCAGACCCGAGACTACATCTTCGGCTATACCATCCTGAACGATGTCTCGGCCCGGGATGTGCAGACGGCGCACAAACAGTGGTACTTTGGCAAGAGTCTGGACGGCTTTACCCCCATCGGGCCCTGCATCGTCACGGCAGATGCCTTTGCCGACTACCCGCCCAGGCTGGGCATCCGCAGCTTTGTCAACGGCGAGAAGCGGCAGGATTCCAATACCGCCCTGCAGATCTTTGACATCGACCATGTCATTGCCGAGCTTTCGCAGGGCATGACCCTGAAAGCGGGCACCATCATTGCCACCGGTACCCCGGCGGGCGTGGGCATGGGCATGGACCCGCCGCAGTTCCTCAAGCCCGGAGATGTGGTGCGGTGCGAGATCGATGGTATTGGTACGCTGACCAATCCGGTCAAGTGATTCCGAAACGCAATATCTAAGTGTAAATATCCGGATGGTTATATAATTGATGACAAAATTGCTCTTGTTCATATACTGTTCAAAATAAGTTCATTTGAAGTTCACACACTTCCGGTATACATAGGGCAACAAAGGCGCACACCGCGCCGCATCCCCTGTGCAGTAACAGCACGGCAGGCCGCAAAGGATGCCTGTTGTGTGAGAGGAAAGGAATTGGAACGCTATGAAAATTGGTTTTACAGAGCTGATCCTGGTGGCCATCGTGGCTTTCGTGGTCATCGGCCCCAATAAGCTGCCCGAGTACGCCCGCAAGCTCGGCAAGATGCTGCGGGAGCTGAAGAAGTACACCGGTGCCGCTTCCGAGGAGATCCAGAAGAATGTGGTGGAGCCCCTGAACGAGATCCAGGCCCCCATCAAGGAAGCCGTTGCTCCCCTGACCGACATCAAGAAGGACATCGACGACAGCATGAAGGATGTCACCAAGAGCTTTACCAACATCGGTAAGACCAGCAAGGAAGAAGCCAAGAAGGCCGAAGAGGTCGAGGAAGTGGCCGAGCTGGAGGATACCGTGGAGGAGCTGCCCGAGGAGCCCGCTAAGGCGGAGGAGCCTGCCGCTGAGCCTGTGAAGGCAGAGGAAAAGGCAGAAGAGCCTGCTGCAGAGGAAAAGCCCGAGGAGGCCCCCGCTGCAAACGAAGCCCCTGCCGAGGCTGCTCCCGCTGAGGAGGCTGCCCCTGCCGAAGAGGCAAAGGTTTAAGTACATGGATACACCCGCGCCCGCGGTTGTAGGATAAAAACTGGAATCCAGCCCGCCAGAGCGGCGCGGCAAGAGGAAAAAGGAGATTATTATTATGAGAATCGGACCTCAGGAGCTTATCATTGTTCTGATCATCGTTCTGGTCATCTTTGGACCCAAGAACCTGCCGAAGCTGGGCAAGATGTTCGGCAAGACCATGAAGAACTTTAAGGAAGGCATGGACGACGTGGATGAGAACGGCGATGCCAAGCCTGCCGAGACCAAGACCGAGGAAAAGGCTGAGAAGAAGGACGAGGAGTAATTTGTGGCTACCAACGTGAAGCGCAAAAAGAAAGCCGAAGTCATGTCGGACGACGGCAGCATGACGCTGACCGGACATCTGAAAGAGCTGCGGAACCGGCTGATCATCTGCGCGGCGGTGTTTGTAGTGGGCGTGATCGGCTTCCTGGCAATTTCGGATAAGCTGATCGACCTGCTGACGGCCATGGCAATGAATGCGAACTACACCTTCGTGTTCCTGGCCCCGCAGGAAAAGCTGATGCAGTATTTCCGGGTGTCCCTGATCGCTGCGGTGATCGTGACCATTCCGGTGGCGCTGTATCAGGTCTACGCCTTTGCAAAACCCGGCCTGAAACGGAGCGAGAGCTTCTTCTTCCGGCTGGTGCTGCTGTTCGGTCTGGCGCTGTTCTGCGTGGGTGTGCTGTTCGCCTACAAGGTCACCCTGCCGTTCATGCTGAACTTCCTCGTTACGCTGGAGGGTACCGATTACATCACGGCATCCATCAGCATCGAGAGCTACATCAACCTCTGCCTGACCATGTTCATCATCTTCGGCTGTGTGTTTGAAATGCCTCTGGTCACCATCATTCTGGCCAAGATGGGCATTGCAAACCCCGAGATCATGAAGAAGGGCCGCGGCGTTGCCATTGTCCTGATCTTCCTGGTCGCAGCCATCATCACCCCGCCCGATATCGTGTCGCAGTGCTTCGTGGCAGTTCCCATGTGCCTGCTGTACTTTATCAGCATCTTCCTCAGCGGCATTTTCTATAAGCCCAAGACGGATGATGACGACGAGGATGAGGATGACGAAGAGGAATCCTCTGACGAGGAGTAAGTTCTCCCAAGGCTTTCCGGCCCTCCCACTGCGGGAGGGCCTTTTGCTTTGCCAAAAATCGAAACGGATTTTCGGCTTTTTGCATAAATCCTGTTTCAGCCTCTGTCTTTTGCAAATGGATATGCTATAATAATAACGATGAGAAAACCGGCGGCCTGACCGCCGCAAAGAAGGGGTAAATGAATATGAAAGAGTACGCATTCGGCATCGACCTGGGCGGCACCACGGCCAAGGTGGGCCTGTTCACCACGGCGGGCGCTCTGCTGGAAAAGTGGGAGGTGCCCACCGACACCTCCAATGCAGGGGAACACATCCTCGGGAACCTGGCCAAGGCCGTGAAGGACAAGATGCAGGAAAACGGCATCACTGCCGAGCAAGTGGAGGGCGTGGGTGTCGGTGTGCCCGGCCCTGTGCTGGACAGCCGCATCGTGCCCATTGTCTGCGCCAACCTCGGCGGCTGGGGTGAGCGGAACGTCTCCATCCAGCTGTCCGGCCTGCTGGACGGCATCAAGGTGCTGGTGGGCAACGATGCCAACGTGGCCGCGCTGGGCGAGATCTGGATGGGCTGTGCCAAGGGCTGCCGCAGCGCGGTGATGGTCACGCTGGGCACCGGTGTCGGCGGCGGTGTCATCGTCAACGGCAGGATCACCGAGGGTGCACACGGTGCAGGCGGCGAGATCGGCCACATCACCGTCAACCCCCACGAGACGGCGGTCTGCGGCTGCGGCAAGCACGGCTGTCTGGAGCAGTATTCCAGCGCCACCGGCGTGGTCCGCTGCATGAAGAAGCTACTGGACGAGAACCCGGACACCCCCTGCACCCTGCGCGGCACCGACTTTGCCGCCAAGGATGTCTTTGATGCCGCCCGTGCAGGCGATGCACTGGCCGCTCGTGAGGTGGACGAGATGACTGACACCCTGGGCATGGCGCTGGCCTCTATTGCCTCTACCACCGACCCCGAGATGTTTATGGTGGGCGGCGGTGTCGCCCGTGCCGGAGATGTCCTCTTCAACCCCCTGCGGGAGCATTTCAAGACCTATGCCTTCAGCTCCTGCCGCGAGACCCCCATCGTTGCCGCTACCCTCGGCAATGATGCCGGCATCTATGGTGCTGTGCGGCTCATCGTGGGAGAGTAAAACCTGATATTTCATGGCCCCATGCCTGCACTCTGAATGTGTGGGTATGGGGCTTTTTATAAGAAGGAGCTGAATCAATGAACTATACCCCTATTACAGAGGAAAATATTGAAAAAGCAGCAACGCTTTACATGAATCACTACAACCAACATTCTGGCGGGTGCTGGACTTATGAAAAGGCATATAAGCGAATCCATCAAATGGTAACGATGGAGGATTCCCTCTGCCTGATGCAAGAAGATGACAACGATATTCCAACAGGGCTTGTCATCGGTTTTTGGAAAGCTACGATGATTTTA
>ENA-OQCG01000142-OQCG01000142.1-human-gut-metagenome-genome-assembly--contig:-NODE-142-length-13208-cov-1.873557_pt1 | contig 13208 bp, 14 predicted proteins | sample MGYA00242758_ERZ504577 | MGnify/ENA primary metagenome ERZ504577 (study PRJEB26092, sample SAMD00036248) | human gut metagenome | host: Homo sapiens | study: EMG produced TPA metagenomics assembly of...
GAACCTATCACATACACTTATTTTTAGTATATGAAAATCCTGTAATGTTCACAACCCTAAAGAACAAGTTTCCTACTGCGCACATCGAAGTGCCTCAATGGGGAAAAAATTCCGAAAACTATGCTTACATCCGTAAAGAGGGTGCTAAGTATAACAAGGATGCAAACGGTCACTACAAGTATACCGACTCCAAGGGAAAAGTACATGAAGGGATAAACTACTCTGACACGTTTGAAGAAAGTGGCAGTTTACCCCCTGACAGCAAGCAGGGCGACCGTAACGACTTACGGACTCTGTATGCACTGATTGCATCCGGGGCAGACAATGCGCAAATCCTGGGTGAGCACCCGGAATACCTGCGAGATATCTCCCACATTGACCGGACAAGGCAGACCATCCTGGAGGAGAAATACCGCAATGTATTTCGCCAGATGACAGTCACCTATATCTTTGGCCCTACTGGCACAGGAAAAACTAGGTCGGTAAAAGAAGGATGCGGATACTCAAACTGCTACGCGGTGCCTGACTATCACCATCCTTTTGATGGCTACCGGGGGCAGAAAGTGATGCTCTTCGATGAGTTCCACAGCAGCTTGCCCCTTAATAGCATGCTGCAATACCTGGATGGCTATCCTTTGGAATTACCCTGTAGGTATGCTAACAAGCAGGCTTGCTACACGGAAGCATACATCATTTCCAACTTGCCGTTGGAGAAGCAGTATGTTTCCGAGCAGCACGAAAAGCCGGAGGCTTGGGACGCGCTCTTGCGGCGCATCAACTGCGTTCGGGTTTTTGACCTCGACGGCAGTCACAAGGACTATACGGTTCACGAGTATTTTCACCCTTGCACCACACCGACATTTGAGCAAATAGAGATTGATGATTGTCCGTTCTAGCGGATGAAAGCTGTGCTATCAGGCTATACGGGCATTTATTTTGAAAGGAGATTTAATCATGCGTAATGATTCTGATCGCCTGCAATGGCAGACGGAAAAAAAATTATATCATGAATACGTTCCACAATGGGCTTAGACGTATTCAAACCGATTCAAAGACCGCACAGCAATATGTGCTACTGTGCCTCGCACTCGCAGTTGCCGCCCTGATTATGGTTTCGGGCGGCTCTGGCGAGGACGTGATTTCGGTAGTATTTAGACCGTTCGTTAATTTTATTCGGGTAATTGCATGGCTGGCAGAGTGCCTTGCGTCATTTACCTCTTTGGTTATATCCCCCACAGTTGGTCATATTACGACGATTTTTCGCGTGCTGGTATCTGCAACCAGGCGCATGAAGCACCACTGCTAGTTAAGGCCAACAGGATGGTAATATTCAACAGCTTACTTTCAGCCTTAAAGGCTGCCCGCTCGAATACTGGGAAGACAATCGGACAACAATCGAATCCGCACTTAATGTGACCGTCCTCTCTATCACTCAGGGCAGCAACAACCAGCTCTTTGACCTTCGTGTTGTTGCCGGGTGCAACCTTATGGGGCGGCTAATCCCGTGGGCAGATACATATATGGACGATAGCGACACAAAAATCGTCTTGGGCATCAATGCGGCAGGCATTCCCGTTAGCATTGATTTTAGCCAGCTGCCTCATTGGCTTTTGGCTGCTGCCACCGGCATGGGTAAGACGCAGTTGGCACTGTTGATTCTCTACCAGCTGTCGCAAAAAGGCTACGACATCTACCTCGCCGATTATAAAGGTGTGGACTTCGGCCCCGAATATCGTAAGACGGGGCATTATGCAGATGATGATGCTGCCCTTGAGCAGATGCTTGACAGTGTTGTACATGAGCTTAACCATCGCCGTACAGAGTTTTCTATCGCTGGCTGTGCAAATCTTGAGGAATATGTCCAGACGACCGGAGAAGAACTGCATCGAATCGTCGTTATCCTGGATGAAACCTCGATGATTCTCGATACAACTGGACGTGATAAAGATGGCAAGGCAGTAGTTGCCTCGATTACGAACAAGCTCCTCGCCATTGGCCGTCTGGGCCGTGCGCTCGGTATTCATCTGCTTGTGGCAACTCAGCGCCCCGACGTAGGGTCTGTTCCGGGTAGTCTTAAAGCACAGCTTGACGGTCGTATTTGCGGCCACACTGCCGATGCACAGAGTTCCATTGTTATCTTGGATGACGGCAGTGCCGCAAAGCTCCCTGCTATTCCCGGACGCTTCATCATCCGCAATGGCAGTGGGTCGGACGAAATTATTCAGGCTTACTACTATCACCAGTGACCAAGGAGTCGACTATGAAAAATCCACCTCTACAACAGGGCCATGACGGCCCGCGGGCACCACCGTTGCGTCCTTATCAGGCTGACACCCTTCAGCGTATGAAATCCTACGAGGGAAATGCCGCCCTGTGCGTTATCGCAACCGGCCTTGGCAAGACACGAATTTTTGCTGAGTACATCCGCTGTGATGTACTGGAAAATGACCACCACATACTGATTTTATCTCACCGGGAAGAACTCGTGATACAGCCGTTGGAATACCTCAAAGGCCTTCCCTGCGGCATCGAGCAGGGAACCACACATGCACACGGGGAACCCATCATCAGCGCTTCGGTGCAAAGCCTTGTGGGGCGGCTCGACAAGTACAACCCCTACAGTATCGATACCATCATCATCGACGAGGCCCACCACAGTGCTGCACCGACCTACCGCAAAATTTTTGAGTACTTCAAAAATGCCGTTCGTTTTGGCTTCACTGCAACCGCAATCCGCGGTGATGGTGTCGGCCTGGATGTGGCTTTTGACGACATTTTGTGCGAGTATAACACCCTATACGGCATTGAGCACGGGTATCTTAGTCCTATAGAAGCTTGTCAGGTTAATCTCAAGTATGACTTGGGGACAGTGCAGTACCGTGAGGATACTGGCGATTATGATGCCGCAGATATAGCACGCGTTATGTCTGGCACAGCAGCGGGTATCGCGGAGGCCTACACCTCAAACGCACGTGGGCAGACCATCATTTTCGCACCATCCATTGAAGAGGGCAAAAATGTGACAGCACTGCTCAATTCCCAGCATGGTGCCAGTACCGCGGCCTTTATCGATGGCACTACTCAAAATAGAGGACGTCTGTTGGAGGCCTACCGTTTGGGCCTAATTAAAGTACTTGTCTGCTATGCTGTCCTGACGGAAGGTGTTGACCTGCCGATGACAGAAACCGTTCTGCTGGCCCGCCCGGTTGCCACAACCAATGTCGGCCTGTATGCGCAGATGGTAGGTCGCGGCCTGCGGTTGCATCCGGGAAAAAGTGCCTGCAAGATTATTGATTGCGTGGGCATTTCCAGGATGCCGATATGCACGGCAGCAACGCTAATCGGCGAGGAACCGCTAGCTCCCAAACCTAAAAAGGAGCAGGTGGAAAAGTTGCCGGAGGAAACCGAACCGATAAAGGTACTTACAGGTGCGGACATTCCCGATACCTGGATACAAAATCAGAAGGAGGTAGACGTTATGGCACTTGGCGAAGGTGTTACCACCCATGATGTCGCATGGATTACACTCAAGGATGGCGGCTATATACTGCCTATCCCGACCGTAACCTACCGCATCAGCAAACCGCTGACTAACGGCATGGTGTACCTGCGGAAAAATAAAGCGTGCTCCAAGAGTGCGGTGCCATTACAATTTGCATTAGACTATGTGTATCAGGACTTGAAACAGAAGCATGCTAAATATCAACATATCTGGGACAAAAAAACAGCGCTATAAGTGGGATAGACAACCCATCACCAATGAGCAAATTGCCCTTATCCACAAGCTGGCCCCGGATTACAAAATTGACACCCATAAAATGACACGAGGGGATGCCTCGCGGGCGATACAACTGCTGACCTACAAGCCGGAAGAATGGACGCCCCAAACGACACCCTCGGAGGTGCAGGACGATGCCAAGAAAAGCCCGTAAACTTTCGTCCTGCGGCGTGTATCACATCATGATCCGTGGAATTAACCGCATGACCATCTTTAATGATGATGCCGACAATCTGAACTTTTTACATATTCTCGATTTTTGCGCAGATGAAAATTTTATCATCATGGCATACTGCCTGATGGGCAACCATCTGCATCTGCTCGCGAAGGATTGTAACGATTCCTTGCAACACATGATGAAGGCCATCGGGGTACGGTACGTTGCCTACTACAACCGCCGCTACCAGCGGACAGGCCCGCTCTTCCAGGGCCGTTACAAATCCCAGCCTGTCACAACCAAAGGCTACTTCCTGCGGGTACTGCGCTATATCCACCGCAACCCGGTCGCTGCCGGAATGGTGCAGGATATGCAGGACTACCCGTGGAGCAGCTACATTGACTACTTTGCTAGTCGAAAAAAGCCGTTATGTCATGTAGACACAAGCTACGCGCTTGCACTGCATGATTTAGATTGGCTGCGGCACTACCACCAGCAGCCAGAATTAAATGCCCGCGGCATTCTGGAGGATTCTCCGCTGCCTGCCTTTACGGATGCTGAGCTTTGTGACTTTGTACGTGCAACGGCAGGCATGGAATGCCACGAAATCCAGCTTTACCCCGAATCCACCGCAACCCCGCTGCTGCGCCGTCTGGTAACACAAGAGGCGTCAGCATTACACAACTCTCACGGCTTACAGGGATGGCACGCGGAGACATCCGCCGCCGTCTGCTGTGAGCGGTGATACAACTCTCAAAGGAGAAATCCCATGAAGAAAGAAAGCTTTATTTACAGCACTCTCACGATTGGCGGTTCGAAGGAACAGGTCAATGAAGTAATGAAGTACATCTGCGATGACATCTATGACATTGGGAGCTTGATTTGAATAAAATCTGTGCTGTGCCGGTACACCTGAACATTGGCCCCGATGATGAAGTTTCTTGCGGCGAAAAGCTTTACCGCCATTATCTTGATTTAGTTCCTTACCCTCAGAAGAGGAAGAAGAAAATTTTCTTGCTGTTCTTAGCCGTGCAGATCAGCGCCGGTTCCTTTTGGGAAAAATGGCTGTGCTGAACCGGAAGGAATACGGCTATCCTACTTATACCGGCTGGTGCACGGAACACTGGGGTACAGACGAAAACGTGATATCTTTTGAAGAATGTAATGAAAATAGCATTGCATTTCTCACCCATAGCGCACCTGCAAGTGAGGCTATTCATACGCTCTCAATTCTTTTTCCTAAAGTAAAACTTACTTTCGCGTGGGAGGAAAACAAGGTCGCCCTTATGGACGATGAAGTAGTTTTACATTATGAAGTATATCGTTACGGGGAGCTGGCAGAATCCAAATCTGCCATTGCCGGAAAGACCCACTGGCAATATAACGGCAGCTTTAAAAAAAACCGTTGTCTGCAACGCCCCAAGAAGATAATGATTATGGGGAAATCCCTGAAGGAATTTCTGCGGAGGATTTTGAGGAACCGGACGCTATGCCTTTCTAACCCTGCCTCGTTTGAAAAGTAAACATCAAAAGGACGACAGCCTTTATTGGCTCTCGTCCTCTTTTTGTTGTCTAGTCTCAATATTGTCAAATAAAGGGCTGTCCCAAAAAGTTTTAAATGGGATTCCTAACCCCACACATATCCGTGCAACTATTTCAGTTGAAGTATTTTTAGTGGTAGCATAAGGCTTGACAGTCTTTTTAAGGACAGATGGTGCAATGCCGGAACGCTCAGCCAGCTTGTTGACACTGTAGCCGCTCTCGTCTGCAAGCTCCAAAATGCGCAGCTTAATTGCCTCCTGTAGTAGCATTTGCCCTCACCACCGTGTACAATAAAGTATATTTATTGTACCGATTTGCTAAGGGAAAAATCGTCTACCTGGAGACGATTTGAATCTTGCTCTTACGTGCTGATGTGCTATAATATAAAAGGAAGGTGATAAATGGATGCAAAAACTATCCCACACCGCACCGTACATAGCCTATGCTGTGGCAACTGCTGGGATGGCTGTGCTGCTACTCCTTGGCAGCTCGCCGGGAGCAATAGTTGCCCGCAGTTACCGGGCGTATAATGGGCGCGCTGTTCCCGGCTACACAGAATATACGTACCGGGATGTTAATCTGTCCTTCTCGGTGCCGCTATCACCTGTGACCGCGGTGGAAGCACGCGCGAAAAAAGACGGTTATATCTTGTTTGCCTATCCGCGCTGTCCCTACTGTCGCAACCTGCTCCCTGTGCTTGCCGCTGTTGCTACAAGTGAAGGGGTCACGATGGACTACTGCCAGGTAGACCTATATCGGGATATATACACCTACAACTCGGATACTGCCGCACCAGTGCAAACCAAACCAGCGGGGGAAGGCTACACCGAACTGCTAACCTGGCTGGATGACTACCTGGCCGAGTACACCGTCTCCGACCCGGAGAAAAATGAAATTGATGTCGGGGAGAAGCGTATCGGTGCACCGACCATCATCAAGGTGGAAGATGGCAAGCCCGTGTCAAAATGGCAACTATCGGATGCTTCAATATTTGTAGGCGGATACCCGGAAAACAAATACGCAGTCTGGGACAATTCCATACAGGAAGGAGTTGCAGATTCCTTGCGGGAGTATCTGGAAACTGCGTGATGTATCGGGGACGGTGAGTCGCGCAGCGATCTCCCCCGTCCCCGATTTAAAAGAATCCAAAGCCGCCACTTATCAATAGAGTGGCGGCGGCAAAATTAAAGAGTAGCCTCGGCGCTAGATGCCGAGAAGGAGTGTTTTTATGAAAAAGAATATCGTATTGGCAGTTATTGCGACTGCGGCTATGGCGCTCAGCCTGGTAGGATGCGGCGTTAAGGTCACGAACATCTCGGTTCCGGATGCTGCGATTCTCGAAAAGGGCGAGAGCATCACGTTGCCGGTGAATTTCGGCACGGAGGATGCACCTGCAGAAACGCCTGTCATCGCAACCGGTGAGTCTGCTACAGCAGAAACTGCTGCACAGGATGAAAAGATTGCCAAGGCGGCTGAGAAGCTGACGCTCGCGTGGACTTCTTCCGATGAGAGTGTTGCTACGGTTGATGAGACCGGCACCGTTACGGCAGTCGCAGCCGGTGAGGCTGAAATCACCGCAGCGGTCAAGGATACTGAGATGCAGGATGTCTGCGTCATCACCGTCAAGGTATCCGCGAAAGAGTTGAAGGTTCCCGATACCCTGGAAGTCAAACTCAACGATACCGATGAAACCGCAATCGAAGCGAAATGCGAGCCGGAAGATGCGTCCAACATTTCGTTTGATTTCGCTTCCAGCGATGAGGAAGTCGCCACCGTCGATAAGGACGGCAAGGTGAAGGTCCTTAAAGCAGGTGAGTGCGACATCACCACGACCCTTATGCAGGATGGCGAAAAGGTCACCGAGAAGACGACTCATGTGAAAGCGTTCTATGAGGTTGAAAGCATCACGCTCGATTCCAACGAAGGCAAACTGACGGTCGGTAACTCTCACACCATTAAGGCAACTGTTGCCCCCGAAGAGGTTGCCGCCGAGACCACCATCGAGTGGTCGTCCAGCAACGAAAAGGTCGCTACCGTCGATTCCAATGGGAAGGTAACTGCCATCTCCTCTGGGAATGCAACCATCACGGCGACTGCTGGTGAGGAGAGTGCCAACTACGAAGTGACGGTTGAACAGCCGAAGAAGGCTGCAACCAGCAACAAGACCTATACCAAGAGCAGTTCCAGCAACAGCGCTGCTGTGACGCCTTCCAACCCGGCACCTGTTACACCGACCGCGCCAGTTACGCCGTCCGCTCCCGCTACGCCGGTACAGCCCAGCAATCCGGAGCCTGCTGCTCCGGCTCCTGCACAGCCTGACCCGGCACCGGCACAACCCAGTAACCCTGAGCCCGCACAACCCTCTCAGCCGAGCGGCGGTGATAGCGGCAGTACGGAAAACAAGCCTAACGGCAGCGGTGGATGGGAATGGGGCGGTCCTGTAATTTCCACTCCGACTGATAATGGTTGCCCTCCTGAGGATGTTGGCATTCTTTGCTGATGGCTTTTTGAAAAATAGTAAATTATAAACAACCGGCAACTCGTAGAGGGAAACACTCCTCTACGAGTTTGCTTTTTGAAAAGCAGTGCCTATTATAATAATGTAGGGGTTAGCAAATGAAAGAAAAATGGGGACGGTTCCTAAATTGAGAAGTTGACATCAAAACCTCAAAAACGGGGACGGCGCAGTCGTTTTAACGACCTGCACCGTCCTCTTTTTGTAAAAGCATTCGCTCGTAGAAACGTAGAAAAGAACCGGTGAGGTAACAGCTTGTTACCCCACCACGAATAAAGTTGACTCGTTTTGAATAGTAGACATCAAAATGGAGTAAGGCCGCTTGCGGCCCGAATTTTGCAGCAAAAAGCCGGGAGCTTTCACTCCCGGTTCTCTTTATTGTGCGGTCATCATCATGTCGCAGTCGGCACATTTTATGCGCACAACCTTTGTCCCTCGCACGCTGTTGTGACAGCAGGGGCAAACATACTTGATGCTGTGGCTGTTGGGGTTACTTCCTGTCGGCTTGCCCGTGGCGTCCCCTGCGCCCTTGCCACGCGGGGCGTAGAAATCTTCAATGCGGTTCATGCTGATGTCCTGCCAGTCTTGTTCCAAAATGAACTCACACAGCGCGTCGGTCGGCTCGGTGATGCTCCATCCAACGCGCGGGTCGTAACTGATTTTCAAATCGCGGGCCTCGGCGGCCTCCTTAAATTTTTTGTTGTGGTATGCGCCGCCCCTGCTGCAATCCTGTATGCCGTTTTGAAGGTTCCACAAGTGTACACACTCGTGGAGGGTGGTCGCCACCACGTTTTCTATGGGTCGTGCAAGCGTCCCAGCGCCGATGTTAAGCTCATGGCGGGTTGTGTCTCCTCTCTGCCATGCCTTGGCTACGGTGACGTGTCCGTAGGCTCTGGGCGTGCTCTGTATCGTGATGATAGGCTCCTCCAACTCACCGTTGAAATACTTTACATTCAACGCGCGGAAAATTTTCTCCAAGTAACCAGCCGTCCGGGAAGTCTTAACAGTCTCTTTCATTTTCGTGTCCTCACTTTCGTTTTCCCAATCTTTGCCCGTGTTATCCCACCGGGATAAGGGGTTGCGGGTTGTTCCGCGATTAGCGGACAAAAGTGAGGTTGGATAGTTGTCAAGGTGACTGTGGAATACCGCAGCCATAATTTTAAAAAGCGAGGATATGCCGCAAAAGCTCCTTTACAATTTTCCAATCCACGCTTTTATAATTTTTAAGGGAACAACAAAAAACAGGATTGCCACGGCTATAATTTACTCCGCGGCAATCCTGTTCCCATGTTACAGGGCTTGCGTTTATTTTAAAAGTGTGGTACGATTGTGGTACTTGCAAAAAGGGTAATAAAAAAGCTCCTAATTTTCAACGCATCATCGAAGAAAATCAGAAGCTTAGTTTGGTGACCCGTACGGGAATCGAACCCATGTTACAGCCGTGAAAGGGCCGTGTCTTAACCGCTTGACCAACGGGCCATATAATACAAGATTTCGCTAAAACAGCAAGCAACTTATCGGCTACTATTGCAACCGACCCCCAAGTATTTTAGCGAAATCCTGTATCATGTGGTAGCGGTAACTGGATTTGAACCGGTGACACTTCGGGTATGAACCGAATGCTCTAGCCAACTGAGCTATACCGCCACATTTGTCGTCGCGCTCTTGAGAACGCTATATTATTATAGCCGACATTCTCCCCTATGTCAAGTAGTTTTTCCCGATTTTTTTCAAAAATGCAAAAAATCCCGCATTGCGGGTGCAATGCGGGGAAAAACTCTAAAGGCTTCCCACGAGGGGCTGCGCCCGCAGGCGCGTGTCGGAGCGCAACCGCCGAAGGCGGCTCTTAGCGCGGAGACTGAAGCTGTCCGCAAAGCGGACTGATGAGGGGCGAACTTACGGCAGTTACCCGGTTATGGGCGGCCACGGTTGCTTTCCCCTCATCCGGCCTCGGGCGGGGCCTCGGCCACCTTCCCCCAAAGGGGAAGGCTCTTGCAAAATTACTTCTTGTTGGGCACCAGCACGGCCTTGCCGCCCATGTAGGGGCGCAGGACCTCGGGGATGGTCACAGTGCCGTCGGCCTGCAGGTGGTTCTCCAGGAAGGCGATCAGCATACGCGGCGGGGCCACGCAGGTGTTGTTCAGCGTGTGGGCCAGCTGGGTCTTGCCGTTCTCATCCTTAAAGCGGATGTGCAGGCGGCGGGCCTGGGCGTCGCCGAGGTTGGAGCAGGAGCAGACCTCGAAGTACTTCTGCTGGCGCGGGCTCCACGCCTCGATGTCGCAGCTCTTGACCTTCAGATCGGCCAGATCGCCGGAGCAGCACTCCAGCTGGCGGACGGGGATCTCCATGGAGCGGAACAGCTCGACGGAGTTCTTCCACAGCTTGTCGTACCAGTCCATGCTGTCCTCGGGCTTGCAGACGACGATCATCTCCTGCTTCTCGAACTGATGGATGCGGTAGATGCCGCGCTCCTCGATGCCGTGGGCGCCCTTCTCCTTGCGGAAGCAGGGGCTGTAGCTGGTCAGGGTCAGGGGCAGCTTGGCACCGTCCAGCGTCTGGTCGATGAAGCGGCCAATCATCGTGTGCTCGGACGTGCCGATCAGGTAGAGGTCCTCGCCCTCGATTTTGTACATCATAGCGTCCATTTCAGGGAAGGACATAACGCCCTTGACCACGTCGCCGTGCATCATGAACGGGGGGATGACATAGGTAAAGCCCTTGTCGATCATAAAATCGCGGGCGTAGGCCAGCACAGCCTCATGCAGGCGGGCAATGTCGCCCAGCAGGTAGTAGAAGCCGTTGCCGGAGACGCGGCCTGCTGCGTCAAGGTCGATGCCGTCGAAGCTCTCCATGATGTCCACGTGGTACGGGATCGGGTAGTCGGGCACAACGGGCTCGCCGAAGCGCTGGACCTCGACGTTATGGCTGTCGTCGGGGCCGATGGGCACGCTGGGGTCGATCATCTGGGGGATCGTGTACATGATTTCCTGGATCTTGGCCTGCAGCTCGGTCTCCTTGGCCTCCAGCTCCTTCAGGCGGTCAGCCTGGGCCGTGACCTGCTTCTTGATTTCCTCGGCCTCGGCAGCCTTGGAGGGGTCTTTCTTGGCCTGGCCCATCAGCGCGCCGATCTGCTTGGACAGCTTGTTGCGGTTTGCGCGCAGGTCGCTGGCCTCACCGATGGCGGCGCGGTACTCGGCGTCAAGCGCGATGACCTCATCGACGAGGGGCAGCTTGGCGTCCTGGAACTTTTTCCTGATGTTTTCCTTGACGGCGTCCGGGTTTTCACGGACAAAACGAATGTCTAACATAGTGGTACTCCTCTATTCAATATTTGCTTTTGTAGGGGCCGGACATGTCCGGCCCTCGGCTTTACAAATAAATAGCATTTTATGGGTAGGCTGCGGGCGGGGCATGCCCCGCCCCTACAGATTTCCGGGCTGCTCACCCTTCCGGGTCATACATTCCCAGCAGGCTCACGAACTTTTGCAGCATATCATCGCTGTAAAAGTCGATTTTCAGCGAGCCCTTGCCGTCCTTGTAGTCAACATGGACCTCGCTGCCGGTGACCTCTTTCAAGGCCGCCTCCACCTCCACGGCGCGCTTCGGGCGGGTGAAGTTATCATCCTTCGCCTTGGGCGGCTTGGCGGGCTTTGTCAGCTTTTTGCACAGGGCCTCGGTCTGGCGCACGTTCAGATTCTGCGCCGTGACCTCCGCCGCAGCCTGCCGCATCAGATCCTCATTGGGCAGCCCCAGCAGGACCTTGGCGTGGCCAAAGCTCAGCTTACCCCCGCTGACCATACGGCGCACATCCTCGGGCAGGGCCAGCAGGCGCAGGCTGTTGGTCACGGCGCTGCGGCTCTTGCCCAGCTTTTTCGCGGCAGATTCCTGCGTTAAGCCGTACTTGTCGATCAGCTGCCGGCAGCCCTCAGCGACCTCGATGGGGTCGAGGTCCTCGCGCTGCAGGTTTTCAATCAGCGCCAGCGCGGCGGCCTGCTCGTCGGTCACATCCTTGATGATGACCGGCACCTCGTCCAGCCCGGCCAGGCGCGCGGCACGCCAGCGGCGCTCGCCCGCAATGATGATGTACCCCGGGCCGACCTTTTTGGGCCGCACCGCAATGGGCTGCAAAAGCCCGTTCTCGGTGATGCTGTCGGCCAGCTGGTTCAGCGCGTCGTCGTCAAACCGCTTGCGGGGCTGCTCGGGGTCAGGCTCGATTTCCCGCAGCGGCAGCGTTGAGTTGGACGCTTCGCTGCCGGTATCGTCGGACAGGTCGGCAAACAGGCTGTCCAGCCCCTTGCCAAGCCCGCCCATCTTCTTTTTGGCCATCGGCGTCCCTCCTTATCGTTCGTTGTTTGCCAAAAATTCCCGCGCCAATTCCATGTACGCCTCGCTGCCCTTGCCGTTCGGCTCATAGAAGTTGATCGGCATACCGAAGCTCGGGGCCTCGCTCAGGCGCACGGTGCGCGGAATGACGGCGCGGTAGACCTTGTCGCCAAAGTACTTTTTGACCTGCGCGACGACCTGCATCGTCAGGTTGAGCCGCCCGGAGTACATCGTGAACAGCACGCCCTCGATGTCTAAGTACCGGTTGTACTTTTTGCGCACGGTTTTCAGGGTCGCCATCAGCTCGCTCAGGCCCTCGAGTGCGAAGAACTCGCACTGCATCGGGATGATGACGGTGTCCGCCGCGCAGAGCGCGTTGACGGTCAAAAGGTCGAGCGACGGCGCACAGTCGATGAAGATGTAGTCGTACAGCGGCACGACGGGGGCCAGCACGGTGCGCAGGCGCATTTCCCGCCGCGGCACCGACACAAGCTCGATGGGTGCGCCCGCCAGCTGGGTGTTGGACGGCAGCACATCGGCGTTGTACTCGCTCTTGATGATGGCCTCGCGGACGTCATCATCGTCGATCAGGCAGGTGTAGGTGTCGGCCTCCACCTTGTTTTTGGAGATGCCATACGCCGATGTGGTGTTGCCCTGCGGGTCCAGATCGACGATGAGGACCTTTTTGCCGAGTGCCGCCACACAGGCGCTCAGGTTGACGGCGGTGGTGGTTTTGCCAACGCCGCCCTTCTGGTTTGCTATTGCGATGACTTTTGCCACGCCGTACCTCCCCTGTTTTTGCGTTTTTTGGCGGCTTTGGGGCCGCTTGTATTTATTATAGCACAAACAGAAGGGATAAAAAAGGGGTTTTTCCAACAAAAAAAGTCCGGCAG
>ENA-OQCG01000143-OQCG01000143.1-human-gut-metagenome-genome-assembly--contig:-NODE-143-length-13175-cov-1.438535_pt1 | contig 13175 bp, 12 predicted proteins | sample MGYA00242758_ERZ504577 | MGnify/ENA primary metagenome ERZ504577 (study PRJEB26092, sample SAMD00036248) | human gut metagenome | host: Homo sapiens | study: EMG produced TPA metagenomics assembly of...
CGGAGATCTCGGCGACGGGTGGGCGGGTTGACCATCATGGCTGTCCAGGCATCTGGGTGGCAGTGACGATGGGCTTGCCGAAGGAGAAGGAGCGTCGATGATGTCCTTCTGGATGCCGGGCAGCTCGGTGAAGTCGATCTCAACGCCCAGGTCACCACGGGCCACCATGACGGCATCGGCTGCGGAGAGGATGCTGTCGATGTTGTTCACACCCTCGCGGTTCTCGATTTTGGCAATGATGCGGATGTTGGAATCGTACTCATTCAGCAGGTTGCGGATGTCGTACACATCCTGTGCGGTGCGCACAAAGGAAGCAGCGATGAAGTCAAAGCCATTCTGCACGCCAAAGATGATGTCCTCACGGTCCTTCTGGCTCAGGTAGGGCATGGACAGATGCACGCCGGGCACATTGACACCCTTTTTGGTCTTGATCTTGCCGCTGTTCAGCACGGTGCAGATGATGTCGGTGTCGGTGACCTGCTCAATGTGCAGCATGATCAGGCCGTCGTCCAGCATGATGGTGCCGCCGGGCTGCACGTCCTGGGGCAGATCCTTGTAAGTGACGGAGCAGATCTCCTTGGTTCCCTCCACCTCGCGGGTGGTCAGGGTAAAGGTCTGGCCGGCTTCCAGCATCTCCACACCGTTCTTGAACTCCTTCAGACGGATCTCGGGGCCTTTGGTGTCCAGCAGGGCGGCAACGGGCTTGCCCAGCTCCTCACGCAGCGCCTTCAGCTTTGCCAGACGGCCGCCGTGCTCCTCGTAGGAACCGTGGGAGAAGTTGAAACGGGCCACGTTCATGCCGTTTGCGATCAGGTCGCGCAGGACATCACCCTTATCGGTAGAAGGGCCCAGGGTGCAGATGATCTTCGTTTTTTCTCATAAAAATACCTCCAATGTTCACGCTATAATGCTCTCTATCTTGACGCAGCAGCCCAAGCTGGCTGCTCTCTGGCGGGCAGTGATTGCTTTGCGCCCGCGGCGGCAGTATACGCCAATATGGCTGTTTCAACAAACCATACTGCTATACATTATAAGCTCTTGGATACAATAGCGCAAGAAAAATCTTTGCAAAGAAACTGTTAAGATTTCATCAGGTTTGAACAAAAATCTTTCCACCACAAAGCGCTTGCATAACCGGTGGGATTTGCTTATAATGAAGGTAAGCAAAAGTGCGACTGTTCCGGGGGCAGCCCCGGAGGAAAATGGAGTGAAAACATATGGAAAAGCGTGTATTTCTGATCGTGCTGGACAGCTTTGGCATCGGCGCGGAGCCGGATGCAGCCGCCTTTGGCGACGAGGGCACCAACACGCTGGGGGCCATTGCAGGGCATCCCAATTTCAACTGCCCCAACCTGAAAAAGCTGGGCCTGTTCAACATTGACGGTGTGACCGCGGGCGAAAAGACCGACGCGCCCGCCGGTGCCTTTGCCCGCCTGCAGGAGCAGAGCATGGGCAAGGATACCACCATCGGCCACTGGGAGATCGCCGGTGTGGTCAGCCCGAACCCGCTGCCCACCTTCCCCAACGGCTTCCCGGAGGAGCTCATTCAGGAGTTTGAGGCAAAAACCGGCCACAAAGTCCTCTGCAATCTGCCCTATTCCGGCACCGAGGTGCTGAAGGACTACGGCGAGCAGGCCATGAAGGAAAATGCCCTCATCGTCTACACCAGCGCCGACAGCGTGTTCCAGGTGGCTGCCCACGAGGAGCTGGTGCCCGTGCACGAGCTTTACCGCTACTGCGGGATCGCCCGCGAGATGCTGAAGGGCGCGTACGGCGTGGGCCGTGTCATCGCCCGGCCCTTCCTGGGCAGCAGCGCCGAGACCTTCTACCGCACCACCAACCGCCACGACCTGAGCCTGAAGCCGCCCCGTGCCACCATGCTCGACCTGCTGAAGGAGGCCGGCAGGGATGTCATCGCCGTGGGCAAGATCTTTGATATCTTTGACGGACAGGGCGTGACCGAAAAGATCAAGACCACCGGCAACACCAATGGCATCGCCTTCACCAAGGCATTGCAGACCCGGGATTTCGAGGGTCTGGCCTTTGTGAATCTGGTGGATTTTGATATGCTCTACGGCCACCGCCGCGACGTGCCCGGCTATGCCGCCGCCGCCACCGAATTTGACCGCTTCCTGGCCGACTTCATCCCCGGGATGCGGGAGGGTGACCTGCTGATGATCACCGCCGACCACGGCTGCGACCCCTCCTACACCAAGACCACTGACCATACCCGCGAGTATGTGCCGTATCTGGTCTGCGGCAAGGGCGTGAAGCCCGGTGTGGACCTGGGCACCCGGCTCTGCTTTGGCACCATTGCACAGACCGTGTGTGAATATCTGGGTGTGGATGCTTCCAGCCTGGACGGCCACAGCGTGCTGCAGGAGATCCTGAAGTAATATCGGCCCTCTCAGTCATGCGACAGCGTGACCGAGAGGGCTATTTTTTGTGTAAAGTCTTGAACAATATAGTCAGTTGTGGTAGACTAGCACATGCACGCCCGGTGCGTACAAAGTTTACGCCGGGCGCAGGAATTGATATGGTTTCAGAATAGAAGGAGACTATCACATGAGAATCAATCGTACTCTGGGTCTGGCACTGACCGCTGCTGTGCTGGCTGTTGCCATGACTGGCTGTTCCAATAGTGCATCCTCCACCGCATCCTCCGCTGCTTCCAGCGAGGCTGCTTCCTCTGTGGCCGCTTCCAGCGAAGCTGCCGAGAGCGAGGCCGCTGCCGCCAGCGTTGTCAGCACCGAGGATCTGGATGTGAACGGCACCACCTACTCCGCTGACTGCTACGGCGAGTTCACCCTGTCCAACGGCGACACCATGAAGCTGTGGAAGGTGAAGGACGCTTACGCAGACCTGAGCGCTCTGCCCATGAAGGGCATGGCCGAGGAGTTCCCCATCGAGGCCGAGGCCGAGCAGATCTATGTTGCTGACGTGACCAGCAACGGCGAGACCACCCGCCAGTATCTGCGCACCGACAAGGCTGGCCGCAACGGCACTGTCTCTGTCAAGACCTTTGAGCTGGGCGACGCTGAGTAATCGCGCTTCCCTGTAAAATCAGCAGACAACAAGCCCCGGACCTTTTGCAAGGCCCGGGGCTTGTGCTGTTTTATCCTGTTTTATTCTCCGCTGCTGCTGGAGCCAAACAGGGCATCCAGCACGGTGGAAGCGGCCTGATGCAGGGAGTTGGCAGCAGATTCCACCTGCTCCTGCGTGGGCAGAGAGATAGAAGGTGCTTCTGCTCCGCCGGTGGATTCACTGCTGGCTTCACTCTCGGCAGGTGCTTCGGTGGAAGCCTCGCTCTCAGCAGGCGCTTCGGGGGTGGGTTCTGCGGGCTGCTCATCGGCAGGCTGTTCCACAGGCACGCTCTCGGCAGGTTCCTCCACAATGACGCTGTCGGGCGATTCCTCCACAGAGGTGCCCGCGTTGGGATCAGCCGTGGGGGTGTATACCTCGGTCTTTTCAGGGGTCTGCTGGGTATCGCTCACGGTGCCCTCGCCGCCCAGAACGGATGCGATCAGTTCCTTGGCTTGGCTGACGGAGTTCTCATCCGGCTTCATCACATAGAGGCTCTGACCCTTTGCGGAGTAGCACTGGGAGCTCTTGCCGCCGGTGCCGGTCACGGTATAGCTCTGGATGTCCCAGTCAGACAGGCTTGCCAGCTGCATCCGCACCAGTGCGGAGATCTGCTCCTGAGAAAGGCTGGTCACAAAGCAGTCGGACACAGCATCCATCAGCTTGGAGAAGCTCATCAGCACGGTGGGGGATTTGATCTTGTTCATCATAGCATCGATGACTTTCATCTGGTTGATGCCGCGCTGGATATCGCCGGAGGCAAAGGCATGGCGCTCACGGGCAAAGGCCAGAGCGCTCTTGCCGTCCAGATGGTTCCAGCCCTCGGCAAAGGTGGTGGGGTCATAGTAGCCGGGGCTGCCCACCGAGGTGAACGCCTGATCGGAGTAGACATCCACGCCGCCCACGGCATCAATGATGCTGATGAAGCCCGCAAAATTGATGCGGAGGTATTGATCCACATTGACCCCGTACAGGTTGCCCAGGGTTGCCATGCTGGTCTCCACGCCGTACAGACCGGCATGGGTCAGTTTGTCCTTGCTGTTGGTGCCCGCCAGATCAACGTAGTAATCACGGGGGGTGTTGATGAGCGCCACCTGTTTGGTGGAGGGGTTGACCACGGCGAGAATGTTCACATCGCTGCGGGCCTTTTCGGTCAGTTCGCCGCGGTTGTCCACGCCGCTCAGGTAGACCACAAAGGGCTCCTTGGTGATCTTGTTGGCCTCGGTTCCGGTGACAAGGCCGGAGGTCACGTTGTCCAGTGCACTCAGGCCCTGCTGAGCCCAGACACAGCCCAGCGCCAGAAAGGCGCACAGGAACACCGAGAACACCCGGGATACCTTGCGGGGGGCGCTGTACTCCTGGCAGCGCTTGACCAGCAGCCAGAACAGCACCAGCAGCGCCGCAATGATGACCAGATACAGTGCGGGCAGCATCTGGGTGCGCCAGAGCTGGAAGAAGGCCGCAATGCTCAGAATGGCTTGTAGGATCAGCAAAACAGTACCTCGTTTCGGGTTGGCCGCGCCGGTATCTGCATCCGGCTTGCGGCGGGGGGGCTTTGACTCCGGGGCAGGCCCGCCGGAATGCTTCGGCGGCTTGGGCGGTGCAGGCGGCGGGGTGGGAGCGGCAGTTTCCGGCGCAAAAAAGGCCGCGCTGTCTACCTCCACAGTCTTTTCTTCCGGTGGGCGGTGACCCCGGTGGATGTGCCGGGTGCTGTCATCGTCCGTGTGGGAACGGGAAGTTTCATCAAACATAGGAATTCTCCTTTTTGACATGTCCTCAGGCAAGGGGCACGATGGTCAGAACGGCCCGTGCCGGCAGGCAGGTGGCCGTCTGATCCTCCTGCGAGATCCAGCCAAAGCTTTCGCAGATGTGGTCAGGGCAGGGGGAATCAATGAACCGTGCCGCGCCGTCCCTGACCTCGATGTGCACCGTCAGATAGCCGGTGTCGATGTCATAGACGGCATCCTTGTCCAGAGAAATCTTCTGCACCGTGTTTGCATCGCCGTAGATCAGCTCCGCGCCCAGGGTGCTGCCGCTCTGCCCGGCACTGCGGAGGTAAAAAAGCACCCCCGCGATCACCAGAACAACAGCGGCGAACAGTAAATTGACCCAGAGATTTTTTTTTCTGCTTCATGGCTCAGGCATCCTTCTGGGGGAACAGCTGTTCCAGCTCGGCCAGCCACAGGGCGGCGCAGGCATCGCTGGGCATCCGCCAGTCCCCGCGCGGCGAGAGGGTCACGCTGCCGATCTTGGGGCCGTCGGGTAGGCAGCTGCGCTTGAACTGCTGGGCAAAGAACCGCCAGTAGAAGTTGCGCAGCCACTTGTAAAGCACCGCGTCCGGGTATTCCTCCCGGCCCGCAAAGGCTGCCCTGGCCAGCCGGAAGATCTTTGCCGGGCCAAAGCCGAAGCGGAGCACATAATAAAGGTAGAAGTCGTGCAGTTCATAGGGGCCCACCAGATCCTCGGTGCGCTGTGCGATCTCGCCGTTGTCCTTGGCGGGCAGCAGCTCGGGGGACACAGGGGTGTCGAGGATGTCCAGCAGCACCTCTTTCAGGGCCGGGGTGGCGGCAATGTCGGCTTCGTACCGGACAAGGTGGCGCACCAGCGTTTTGGGCACGCCTGCGTTCACACCGTACATGCTCATGTGGTCGCCGTTGTAGGTGGCCCAGCCCAGTGCCAGCTCCGAAAGGTCGCCGGTGCCCACCACCAGGCCGCCGGTGCGGTTGGCGGTGTCCATCAGTTCCAGGGTGCGCACGCGGGCCTGGCCGTTCTCGTAGGTCACGTCCAGCACGCTCTCGTCCTGGCCGATGTCCCGGAAGTGGCTGTGCACCGTGGCGGCAATGTCGATCTCGGTAAAGCTGACGTGCAGCTCGTCACAGAGGATCTCCGCATTGCTGCGGGTGCGCCGGGTGGTGCCGAAGCAGGGCATGGTCACGGCCAGCACATCGGTGGTGGGGCGGCCCAGCTGCTTCATGGCGCGGACAGCCACCAGCAGGGCAAGGCAGCTGTCCAGACCGCCCGAAATGCCGATGACGGCTGTTTTGGCGCGGGCGTGCTCAAGACGCTTGGCCAGGCCATCGGCCTGCATCTTCAGAATCAGCTCACAGCGCTCGGCGCGCAGCTGCTCGTTGTGGGGGATAAAGGGGGTGGGGTCTACCCAGCGGGTCAGCACGGTGTCGGTCGGGGCCAGGTCGAACTCCACGGTCTGGTAGCCCTCGGTGCTGGGTTCAAAGCTGGTGTTGCGCGCCCGCTCCGATTCCATCCGCTGGCAGTCCAGCTCCGTCTCGGCAAGGCCGCCCGCAAAGGGCTTCACCTCGGCCAGCAGGGTGCCGTTCTCGGCGATCAGGTCGTGGCCTGCGAACACCATGTCCTGGGTGCTCTCGCCGTGGCCTGCCGAGGCGTACAGGTAGCCGCAGAGCAGGCGGGCAGACTGGTTTTCTACCAGTGCCCGGCGGTACTCAGCCTTGCCTACCGTTTCATCGCTGGCCGAAAGGTTGGCGATGACGGTAGCACCTGCCAGTGCGTGGAAGGTGGAGGGCGGCAGGGCACTCCACAGGTCCTCGCAGAGCTCCACGCCCAGCACAAAGCTGGGCATCTGACGGCAGCGGAAGAGCAGGGAGGTGCCAAAGGGGACATCCTGCCCGCAGACATTCACCCACTCCACCTCGGTGGAACCGGGGGTGAACTGCCGCTTTTCATAGAACTCGCCGTAGTTGGGCAGGTACGTTTTGGGAACCAGACCCAGCAGCTGCCCGCGGCAGAGCACGGCAGCGCAGTTGTACAGCTTGCCCCGCACCATCAGGGGCAGGCCCACAAGGGCCACGGTGTCCAGCTCCCGGCTGGCATCCAGCAGCTCCTGCAGGCCGGTCAGGGCTCCCTGCTGCAGGGTACGCTGCAAAAACAGGTCGCCGCAGGTATAGCCGGTCAGGCAGAACTCGGGGAACACGGCCAGCTTCACGCCGCGGGCGGCGGCGGCACGCAGCTCCGTGAGGATCTGCCGGGTGTTGTAGGCGCAGTCCGCCACCCGAAGCCCGGGCGAGAGGGCTGCTGCTTTCAAAAAACCATCTTTCATCGGAGGATTTCACATCCTGTCTCTCTTGTTTGCCCACGGCGAACAACTGTGCTCCCGTGGTGAGGATAGTATACCACACTCTGGCCAAAACGAAAAGAGGGCTGTTATCAACCTTCTCTGCCCCTGCGCCTGACGGCGGGGCAAAGAAGGGTTCTAACAACCCCCTGCAGATACACCAAATGGAAAACGAGATGGACCGTAAGCCGGGTTCTGTATTAAACGACGATCTGTCTAGGCCTGCCATTGCTGACAGGCTCATGCCGCCTTCGGGACACGCGAGCAGCGCTGTACGTCCCATATAGGCGTTGCTTCCGGTAGGGTTTACAAAGCCGCATAGTCACCCATGCGCTGGTGAGCTCTTACCTCGCCCTTTCATCCTTACCGCATTGCTGCGGCGGTTTCCTTTCTGTTGCACTTTCCCTGAGGTCACCCTCGGCTGCCGTTAGCAGTTACCGTGCTCTGTGAGGCCCGGACTTTCCTCAGAGCGGTCAAAGCCGCCCCGCCGCCGTATGTTCCACTCGTTTTCCGTTCCCCATGATACCATAAAAAAACAAGATTTGCAAGTGACGATGAAATTTGGTATAATAAATCTAAATATGGCGTGAAATTTTTGGGAGGGACAAAGGATGCAGCTGCTTTTCAATGTCCCGCCCGAAGCCGATGGCGTGCTGCTGCGCGGCTTTCTGCGCCGATGTGCCGTCTCCACGGAGCTGGCCCGGGCGGTCAAATTCCATGGCAGCGGCTTTTTTGCGGACGATGTTCCCATTCTGGCCAACCGCCGTGTGCAGGCAGGGCAGGTGATCCGCTTTGCGCTGCCCGCCGACGGCCCAGGCGTGGAGCCCCAGCCTGAGATCCCGGTCAGAGTCGTATACGAGGATGCCTTTGCCGTGGTGCTGGAAAAGCCGCCCCCATCTGGCGGTCCACCCCACCCTGAACTACCCCCGGGACACCCTGGCCAATGGCTATGCCGCCTGGGCGGCTGCCCACGGCGAAAGCCCGGTGTTCCGCCCGGTGAACCGGATCGATAAAGACACCAGCGGGCTGGTGCTGGCCGCAAAGAACGGCTATGCCGCGCCCCTGCTGGCCGAGGGCGTAGAGAAACTCTATTACGCCATCGTGGAGGGTGAACTGCCCCTTGGCCCCGGGATCATCGATGCCCCCATTGGCCGGAGAGGGGACAGCATCATCGGGCGGTGCGTGACCCCCGAGGGCAAGCCCAGCCGCACCGAGTATACCATATTAAAGGCAGAGCATGGCCTGAGCCTTGCCGCCTGTGTTCCCGTGACGGGCCGTACCCATCAGATCCGGGTGCATTTTGCGTCCATCGGCCACCCGCTGGCCGGAGACGACCTTTACGGCGGGCACCGTGACCGCATTGCCCGGCAGGCGCTCCATTGCGCCCGGCAGAGTTTCCGGGTGCCGGCTTACACCGAGGTGCCCGGCGGCATCCGGCTGGAAACGCCGGTGGAGGAACACGCCCGCACCGTTGCAGTGGAGAGCCCCCTGCCCGAGGATATGCGGGCATTGCTGGACGCTGAAATATGAAAATAAAGTGAAACCTCTGTGAAAGCTCTGCCCAAATTCTGTGACAAACCTTGTATCAGCCCGGGCAGGGTGTATAATTGATATAAATTTGTAACTTTCGACCCAAAACGTCAGGAAGGAGCAACCCCTTTTGATCGAAGAAAAAACAAAGGAGCCGCAGAGCCAGGCTCTGCAGCGCCGGTGAAGGGCAGAGAAAAACTGCGAAGCTTCTGGGCAAAGGTCCAGATCTCCGGCCTGCTGCGGCGGCACCGTTTCCGCCGCAAAACGCAGCGGCACATGAATGATGTGGCCAAAAAGCTGCGGGCCAGTGCCGTGGTGCTGGAAGTTGGCGAGGCACTTTATGCACTGGGCTTTGCGGCAGAGTACATGGTGGTGCGCACAGGGCGCGGCATTGCCGCCGTGGCGCGCAAACTGGCCCGCTGGTGCAGGAATGCCCTGCATACCATCATTGCAACAGCCTTTCCCGGTGCGGCGCAGATGTTCAAGGATCTGCTGGCACCGCTTTACCTGTTCTTCAAGGGCCTCGGCGCTGTGGCGGCCCACGCCAACGATGTGCGCCGGGAGCGGGGCTTTGGCGCTTCCGTAAAAGCGGCCGGGCGCTATTTTGTGGGCGGGCTCAAGCGCAACCTGAGCCTGCTGCCCCGGACAGCAATGTACATCCTGCCCCTGTGTATGCTGGCCGTGTTCGTCACGGTCTGGAACAGGACGATGGCTCAGCCCTATGCGCTGGCTGTGCAGGTGAACGGCCAGACCGTTGGCTATGTGGCCAATGAGGAAGTGTTCAACCTTGCAAAAGAGGATGTGATGCAGCGCATCAACTACGCCGGTTCGGACAAGACCGAGCTGACCATTGAGCCGACCTATACCATCACCGTGACCCACAAGACCATGGACGAGAGCGAGACGGCAAACGCCATTCTGCAGAGCGCCAGTGACCAGATCAGTGAGGGCACCGCCCTGTATCTGGATGGGGAGCTGACGGCAGTCTGCTCCGATGGTGACACCCTGCGCGGCTATCTGGAGAGCCTGCTGGCCCCCTACGAGGATCAGGCAGACGAGAATGTCAGCGTGGGCTTTAGCAAAAATGTGACGCTGGAAGATGGAGTCTATTTCAACGACAGCTTTGAGGATGACAATTCCATTGAGAATATGCTGACCGGCGTGCAGCAGCAGGAGAAGATCTATACGGTCAGGGCGGGCGATACCCTGTGGGCCATTGCCCAGAAGAACGACCTGACCTTCCGGGAGCTGTGTGCCCTGAATACGAATTTCAAGGGTGCTCCCCTGGCCGAGGACTCCAATATCCAGGAGGGCGATCAGCTGATCGTGACCAAGCAGGAGGCTCTGCTGGAAGTCCGCATCACCAAGGTGGAGACGCGGGAGGAGGAGATCCCCTTCAGCACCGAGACCACCCAGTCCAACGAGTACACCAAGGGTACCACCAAGACCCTGCAGGAGGGCGAGAACGGCCTGCGCCGCGTCACCATGCAGAACGTCTACGATACCAACGGCGTGCTGCTGGAGCAGACCATCCTTTCCACCGAGACCATCCGGGAGCCGGTGAACAAAAAGGTGGTCGTTGGCACCAAGAAGGTCACGAAGAACGGTGCGGCGGCATACATCGGCGGCAGCGGTCAGTTTATCTGGCCTGTGCCGGGTTACCGCAACTGCTCGCGCTGGTATGGCAGCGGCCATAAGGGCGTGGATATCTGTGCCTCTGCCGGTACGCCCATCTATGCATCGGCGGGCGGCACCGTGACCAAGGCGGGTTATAACAAGGCCGGTGCCGGTACGGGCTATGGTTATTCTGTGATCATCAGCCACTCCGGCGGCTATACCACGGTCTATGCCCACTGCCTGTCGCTGGCGGTCAGTGCGGGCCAGACCGTGCGGCAGGGCCAGCTCATCGGCTATGTGGGCAGCACGGGCCGCTCTTCCGGCAACCACTGCCACTTCGAGATCCGCCGCAACGGCTCTTACATCGCACCGCAGAGCGTGTTCTCCGGAAAGCGATAAATCAGAACAGAACCTCTCCGGTAATGCTTCGCATTGCCGCCTCTCCCAATAGGAGAGGCAAGAGAGCAGAGGCATAAACTTGGCTCCCCTATCAGAGGAGCTGGCGTGAAGCGCCTGAGAGGTTTATTTTACAAACAAAAAGGAGAATGATTATGGCAACACCCCACATCAGCGCTGAAAAAGGCGATTTCGCAAAGACCGTCTTGATGCCCGGCGATCCGCTGCGGGCAAAGTTCATCGCGGATACCTTCCTCGAGGATGTCCGCCAGGTCACCGGTGTCCGTGGTATGCTGGGCTTTACCGGCACCTATGAGGGCCGCCCCATCAGTGTGATGGGCAGCGGCATGGGAATGCCCTCCATCGGCATCTACTCCTACGAGCTGTACAAGTTCTACGATGTGGACAACATCATCCGCATCGGCTCTGCCGGCAGCTACACCGACAAAGCCAAGCTGTTCGATGTGGTGCTGGCCGCCGGTGCCGTGAGCGAGAGCAACTATGCCTGGGTCCAGAGCGGCTTTGAGGGGGACCTCACCCTGCCCAGCCAGACCCTGAACGACAAGCTGCGCGCTTCCGCCGCAAAGCAGGGCATCCCCCCTGATCGAGGGCAACATCCATTCCTCCGATGTGTTCTATCGCCAGCCCTCCGATGAAAAGCCCACCTACTGGGAAAAGCTGCGGGATGAGCGCGGCTGCCTGTGTGTGGAGATGGAGAGCTTTGCCCTCTTCGCCAACGCTCAGGTCCTGGGCAAGAACGCCGCCTGCCTGCTGACCATCTCCGACAGCTTTGTCTCCCCGGAGATCACCACCGCCGAGCAGCGTCAGACCAGCTTCACCAACATGATGAAGGTCGCACTGGGCGCGGAGTACTAAGTTTTATTTTTGAGAGTGAAAAGAGGGCTGTTGCCAAAAAAGCAACGGCCCTCTTTTCAGGTGTCAGTATAGTGCCCAAAGCAATCTCATTTAATCTACCTCGATCAAATCGTGCTCAGTGAGCTTGGCTTTTCCTGTATCGATGTCGTGGACGATCTGGCGGAGATGATTGATGTTGCTTTCCGAGTAGAACGGGTCGGCGGAAACCTCAAAGGGAATGCGGTGCTCCCGGGAAACTTTTTTGGCGAAAATCGTGAATGCCGTTGTCATAGAAAGTCCCATCTCGGCGCAAACCTCTTCCATGCTGCGTTTCAGGTCTGGGTCCATCCGGAAGTTCACATTGACTGCATTTGCCATTCTAATACGTCCTCCTTCTTGATTCTATTATATGCGTCTGTAATGAAAAATGCAAGAACTTTCGTTACATAATAAATGAACAACGAGAAATCTCTTGAAGAATTTGAGAACACGCCGTATAATTGAAGTGCAAAAGAGGGGATGAAAGATGAACGACTTTCAACCAAATCAGGATATCTGCCTTGTACCTTATTACCCAGCCTATGAAATTGCCCTTCCGTGGTATCAGGACGCAGAACTGTGCCATCATGTAGATAATCAGAATCGCATTTATGACCTGTCTATCCTGAAAAATATGTACCAGTATCTGGATAGTCATGGTGATTTATTCTACATTGAATATAAGGGCATTCTGTGCGGAGATGTATGCTTGCAGACAAGCGGAGAAATTTCGATTGTGGTCTGCAAAGAGTATCAGAATCGGCACATTGGGAGAACAGTGATTGGGAAGATTCTTGCACTGGCAAAAGAGAAGAAGTATCCGCAATGCTATGCAGAAATTTATTCTTTCAACAAGCAGTCCCGTAAAATGTTTGAAAGTATAGGATTTGTTCAGAAAGACGCAGAAACGTTTGTTTATACTTTAGAATAAAAAGGAGACCCCTATGACCAATCTGACTTTAGACGAAAAGAAAGCCCTGATCCGGATGGCGCTGGAAGCCCGGGAGCAGGCCTATGCGCCCTACTCCGATTTCATGGTGGGTGCCGCCCTGCGGGCCGAGGATGGCCGCATCTTCACCGGCTGCAATGTGGAAAACGCCGCTTTCACCCCCACCAGCTGCGCTGAGCGTACGGCCCTGTTCAAGGCGGTGAGTGAGGGCGTGACCCGCTTCACCATATGCGTGGTGGCTCCCGCCGCGGCGAGGTGAACAAGCAGATCACCTCGCCCTGCGGGGTCTGCCGTCAGGCGCTGTTTGAGTTCGGCGGGCCGGAGCTGAATGTCATCATGGCAAAGACCCCCGATGATTTCATCGAGCGCAGCATGGACGAGCTGCTGCCCTTCGGCTTTGGCCCCTCCAACGTGGCGGGCAACAAAGCGTGGAAGAATGAGGCGGGAAGCGGATATTTTGCCAAAATTGGTGAAGCAGTACGACTTTTACGCGAATTTTACAAAAAATCTGTAAAGATTTTGTAATCGGAAATGCCTTGCTTTCCTCACATGACCCGGCTATACTTGGGTCAGTAAATGTGCAAGTGTGCGCATTCCCTTTTTTAAAGCGCAATTTTTAAT
>ENA-OQCG01000144-OQCG01000144.1-human-gut-metagenome-genome-assembly--contig:-NODE-144-length-13077-cov-1.232432_pt1 | contig 13077 bp, 9 predicted proteins | sample MGYA00242758_ERZ504577 | MGnify/ENA primary metagenome ERZ504577 (study PRJEB26092, sample SAMD00036248) | human gut metagenome | host: Homo sapiens | study: EMG produced TPA metagenomics assembly of...
CCTATATTCAATCCGCTGCCGGTGAGTGCTGCGCTGTACACGCCGGTACGGCTGCCGCATTCCTGCGGGTAGACCGGGCTGTTCTGGGCAAAATCCTGCCGGACATTGTAGCTCCAAGCGCCCATCTTGCCGCCTGCGGTGCGGTCGGCGGTGGTCTCCCGGGGGCCAAGACCCAGATAGGATACCTTGGTCAGCTCCCGGCGCATCGGGAAGAGCAGCCCGAACTCCGGCAGCTCCGTCTTTTCGCCCTGCCATGTCATGGTGATATCGCAGCGGCCTGCGCCGTCGATGGCAAACTCAATGGGCAGCGTCTGCCCATCTGGTAGGGTGTAGTTTGCGCGGACGATGACGAACTCATCCTTTGCTTCGGCAGTCAGGTTATCGCACCGGGCGTAGAGACCGGCGGTTTTCCAGAAGGCAAATGCAAACGGCTCTGCGCAGCCCTCGTCGTTGTTGGTGGGCGCACGCCAGAAGTTGGGGCGCACGGTATCGTCCAACAGCTGCACACCGTTGTAGCGGATGGACACCAGCCCCTTGCCGCGACCAAAGATGTACTCGAAGCCATCGCCCTTTACGCCGATGTTGCAGTCCATCTCCACCAATTCCGGCGCGGCAACGGTCAGCCGGGCGGCGGCGTAGTTGTGCCATACCTGCCCAAAGGCAGCTTCATAGCCCGTCGGGATGCCGGGCTTTGCAGCCCGCTGCACTGCGGTAACGGTCATGCAGGCAAGCCCTGTCTCCGGCAGAGGGAACGGGAACGCGATGTGCGCAGTCTTGCCGGGTGCGCAGTCTGCCCGCAGCACCGCGCGGCGTTCCGGCTTGCCGTTGACCGAAGATGCAAACACAAGGTCGTAGGCGCTCAGGTCGGTAAAGAGGTTCCGGTTTTCAATCACGACTTCGGTGTCGGTCAGGGTGATTTTCAGCGGTGCGTAGGCCGCCTTGACTGCATCCATCTTGGGAGTATTGCGGCGGTCGGGCAGCACAAGGCCGTCCACGCAGAATTCCCGGTCGGTGGGGCGGTCGCCAAAGTCGCCGCCGTAGGCAAAGCCGGGCTTTCCGTCCGGGCTTATCACTGCAATGCCGTGGTCCATGTACTCCCAGATAAACCCGCCCTGATACAGCGGCTCTTCGTAGGCATACTCGGTATAATCTGCGATGCCGCCGCAGCTGTTGCCCATAGCGTGGCTGTATTCGCACATGATGAAAGGCTTTTCCGGGTGCTCTGCCAAAAAACTTTTTTAATGTCTGCCACCGGGGTGTACATCTGGCTTTCCATATCGGAGGTGGCGGGGTATTCCCGGTTCCAGAAAATGCCCTCGTAATGCACAAGGCGGCTGGGGTCGGTGCGGCGGAAATACTCGCTCATCTCCCACAGGGTCTTGCCGCCGTGGCTCTCGTTGCCGCAAGACCAAATGAGGATGGCCGGGTGGTTTTTGTCCCGTTCCAGCATGGCTTCGGCGCGGGCAAGCACATTCTCCCGCCACTCCGGGCGGGCACCGGGCAGCGTCCATTCATCCGAGCCGTCTGCACCCCAGTTTCTGCCATGTACCATGCGTTTCAAGGTTCGTTTCCCCGATGACATACAGGCCGTATTCATCGCAGAGCTGCAGAAAATACGGGTCGTTCGGGTAGTGGCTGGTGCGCACGGCGTTGACGTTGTGGGCTTTCAGGTACTTTACATCCCACAGCATTTCTTCCCGGCTGACCGTGCGGCCGGTGCGGCAGCTCCACTCGTGGCGGTTGATGCCCTTGAACACGATGCGCTTGCCGTTCAAAAGCATCTGGCGGTCCTTCAGTTCAAATTTGCGCAGACCGACTTTCAGGCTGGTGCGCTCTGCCAAATCACCCTCGCGCAGCAGGGCAATTTCTGCCTCGTACAGGTTCGGCTGCTCGGCGCTCCACAGAGCGGGATGCTCCACCGTAAAGGTGAAGGAGACATCCTGCACGTCCTCTTCCACGTCCGGGTCAGCCTCGCCCTTGCCGAACACCACGCCGCTGTCGTACTCGGCAGGCTCGCCCACCTCAGCAGACTGCTGCTGCCCGTCAAACACCACCGAGATGGTGCCCGCGCCGCTGACCCTGCAATCAAAGGTGACAGTAGCGCTGGAAAAGTCCGGGGCAAACTCCTGCTTCACAAAGGCATCTTCCAGATGCAGTTCAGGCTTCGTAAACAGCTCCACCGAGCGGAATAAGCCGCTCATGCGCCAGAAATCCTGATCTTCCAGCCAACTGCCGGAGGAGAAGCGGTACACCTGCACGGTCAGGGTATTTTCGCCGGGGTGGACGGCGGCGGTCATATCAAATTCAGCGGGGGTAAAGGTATCCTCGGTGTAGCCGATGTAAACGCCGTTGCACCAGACGGCGGCGGCGCTGTCGGCACCGTTCAGGCGCAGGTAGCAGCTTGCCCAGTTTTCCGGCAGGGTAAAGCTGCGCTGATACTCCCCGATGGGGTTATAATCCTGCGGAATCTCGCCGGGGTGCAGCTTTTCGTGGCCGTCCCACGGGTACTGGGTATTGACGTAATGGGGCGTGCCGTAAGGCCGGCCGGGCTTTTGCAGGCTCTGCATCTGGATGAAGCCGGGCACAGTCAGGGTGTCCCAGTCCGTAAAGGGTGCAGTCAGGTTTTCCGCGTAGCGGAAGTTCCACTCGCCGTCCAAGCTGATGGTCAAGGGCATTTCCGGGCTTGTCTGGTCCGCAAAATGGGCGTGAAAAGGCAGCCGGTTCTGCTGAAAGATCTCCGGGTCAGCCAGAAGCGCCGGGGTAATGGGATGATTCAAAGGCATAAGTGTCACCTCGCAGTATTTTCTGCTCTCATTATAGCACAGGATATAAGAAAAACAGCCGCACAAAAACGACTGTTTTTCTGGAGAGAAGCGGCATCAGTCCGCTTCGTCAATGATCTCGGTATCCAGCACCGTGTGTCCCTTGGGGATATGGTACTTCACGGCGGGCAGATGGACATTTGTGAAGTACAGGCTGGTGTTGGGGTCGCAGCCGATGACTACCGCTTCGCCTCTGCCCGTCACAGTGCAGCGCAGTGCGTCGCAGCGGGCTTCGGCGGTGTTGTTTTCCACATCTTCGGCGTAGCCTGGTGCAAAATTCGGCACGGCAAAGCCGCAGTCATAGGCATCGCAGTCGAAGCTGCTGTCGATCTCATGGTGACGGCGGTGGCCGGTGGCCGTGGGGGTGATGGTGGTGGTCACTTCGATGCCGGGGAAAGGCGACCACTGCGCGGTCACAGCTCCGGCTTCAATTTCCCACGTTTTGCTCACCTTGCGCACGAACACGTTATCGTCGATGACAAAGGCCAGCATACTGTCCGGTGCGGCCTGATGGAGCACCTCCCGGCTGCGGGAAGCGCAGAAGCCAAAGCGGGTATCGTAGGCAAATTTTGCGTACTTTTCCGGGAACTGTCCGTGTCCGTGGCCCTCGTTAACACCGGCGGCGTAAGCCGTTACCCGACCCGACCGGCGCTGCACCAGCATATTGGCGTAGGGCATGGGCTTGAGCCGCTCCAATGCGGGCATCGGTGCGGCCTCGGCAGTCCAGAAGGGGTGGTCATCCGGCAGGGCCAGCAGCAAAAAGCTCTTCATACCCCAGTAGGGGCTGCCCGGGGCGTTGTACCGCTCGGCCATGTACATCTGCGGGTAGCAGTAGCCGATGGTGAGGATGCCGTCCCGGTCAAACATTTTCTGCCCCAGCCACCAGTTGAAGTTGCGGACGATGAGTCCTTTCATCACCGGCAGGGGCAGCGGCTCCAGCCCCGCCCAGATGCAGGCGGCCCAGAAGCTGTTCTGGGCAAAGCGATAGGTCAGGCTGCGGCCAAAGGGCAGGGCCGCGCCGTTGGCATCGAACCAGTAGACGAACTGCCGGGCAAACAGCGTGGCCCGCTCCCGGTAAAGGGCAGACCGCCGGGGGTCGGGGTCGGCGGCAAACTTGGAGTACAGCAGGCCGTAATACTGGATGGCCCAGGGGATGTAGTAATCCTTCTGCACGGAAGCCCCATCGGTAGACCAGCCGTCACCGCTGTAATAGCTGTCAATCTTGCAAAGGCCGTCCTCCAGCAGCTCCGGGCTGTAGGGCAGGCCTACGCTTTTCAGGGCAAGGTTTACGAGGATGCGGAAAAACTGCCAATTGCAGTCCGGGATGGTGTGGGCATTGATCTGCCCCAGCCATGCGGCAAGGTTCTGTTTTTCGGTATCAGAAAGCGGCATCCACAGCTTTTCCGGGGCGGTCAGGATGCCGCAGGCAATGGCGGCCATCTCCACATAGCACTGGTCGTACTCCCCGGTGGTGCCCCAGTATTCGGGGTTTTCCGGGTCGGTGCCGACGGCAAGGCCCTTGCGTATATCGCTTCAAATTCCGGGTCGGAGCCGCCGCCTACCCAGAAGGGCACCAGCGCCCAGAGCGGGCGGCTGAAGGCTTCCAGCTCGATGGCGTTCTGGTTGTAAGTGACACCCGTTTCGCCCAGATGCAGCCGGGCGCAGCCTGCGGAATAATAATGCTTGAGGGGGGCGAGAAATTTGTGCATCAGCACGGTAAAATCCGCTTTGGTCTGTAAGTTCATTACCAGTACATCTCCCAGTCTTTGGTCAGGCGGGTCAGCGCCTCCATGTAGAAATAATCGCCCCAGCTCGTGCATTCATCCACGCCCTCCGGGGTGCAGGTGTTGTAGGGGCTTTTTTTGCTGTAAGTGCCGTGCAGCAGCTGGCCGGAGCCGAGGGTGCCGGGCTTGACTGCGTAGTTTGCGGTCAGACTAGCCAGCATCTGCCGGGCAAGGGTGCGCCACTGGGCAGCTTCTTCCTCTTCCACATACTTGGCGGCTTCCAGCAGGCCGCAGGCCACGATGGCGGCAGAGGAAGAATCCCGCGGCTCGCCGCTTTCCGGGGCGAAGATCATGTCCCAGCAGGGGATCAGATCCTCCGGCAGGCGGGAAAGATAAAAGTCCAGCGCCCTGCGGAACACATCGAGGAACTTTTCATCGTGGGTGTAGGTGTAGCCGATGGCGCTGCCGTACACGCCCCATGCCTGACCCCGTGCCCAGAAGCTGTCGTCCTTGTAGCCCTGACAGGTGCGGCCGCCCTTGGGGGTGCCGTCCGGGTTCATAAAAAAGGTGTGGTAGGTGCTGCCGTCCGGCCGGAAGGAGTTTGCCAGTGTGGTAGCGGTGTGGGCGGCGGCGATCTCACGGTAGTGGTCGCTGCCGGTCACCTGTGCTGCCCAGTAGAGCAGCGGCACGTTCAGCATACAGTCGATGATATAGCGGTAGTTGTCCGGATCATTCATGGTGCCCCATGCCTGTAAAAATTTTCCGCTGGGCTGGTAGCGGGTCAACAGCTGATCGGCGGCGGCGATAGCGGCATTTTTGCCTTTTCGCTGCCCACCAGTTTCCACGCTGCCACGCAGGTGGGGCTGTACAGAAAGCCCATGTCGTGGTGGTCCACCTCCACCTTGCGGGCAATGCGGTCGGCAAAGCTGTCCACCTGAATGAGGGCGGCGGTCTTGAATTTTTCGTCCCCGGTGGCCTCGTAGGCCAGCCAGATCTCCCCCGGCCAGAAGCCGCAGGTCCACTGGTTATTGGCACAGCCGGGGTAGATGCCGTTTACACTGGAATGATTCTGGCACTGCCAGGTGTACAGGGGCAGATTGGTTTCCACCTGTCTGCAGGCATCGGCCAGTGCCTGCTTTGCTTCGGTGTCGGTCATTGGGTGATTCGGATAGGTCTTCATAAGCAGCTCCTTATCTCAAGAAGATTCTTTTTCCTCTTTGCCAAGGGCTCCCCTATTAGGGGAGCTGTCTGCGAAGCAGACTGAGAGGTTTATTTGAAGTAAAACGTTGGAATGTCCTTCCAGCGTTCTCTCAGGAAGTGCGCCCCCAGCTTGGGGCGGCGGTCCCGGGTGAACAGACCCTTTTTGTTGCCGTCCACACGCATGGGGCCCTGCACAGTGTCGTAGTCTGCAAAGTTCCAGACAAATTCTCCCACGAACACGGCGCTTGTCAAACTCCGCATCGAGACGGCGGTAGAACTCCACCTGAAACTCCTCGCTGAACATCTCCGCTCCGGCAGTGTGCAGACCGGCAAGGGTGTCTGCGCCGTATTCGCTCATCATCACAGGCTTGTGCTGGTCTGCCCAGAAATCCAGCTCCTGATTCAGGCCATAGCAGGCGGCATCCAGATCGCCGGACAGGTTGTACCAGCCGTAATAACGGTTGATGCAGACGATATCCATCGTGCGGGTAGTGATGTCCCTGGTGTAGTCGTTCTGGCAGCAGACCAGGGTGACGGGGCGGTCCTGCGGGTCCAGCTGATGCGCCAGCTCATATAGCGGATGCCAGTAGTCGTAGGCATCCTGCGGGAAGTGCTCCAGATCCGGCTCGTTGCCCAGACTCCACAGCACCACGCAGGGGTGGTTTTTGTCCCGATGGATCATCTCGGCAAGCACCTGCCGGTGATGTTCCGCAAGGGGGTATTCCTTGTAGGGGTTCACCGCTGCCCCGCCGCCGATGCCCACCGCCGGGGTCTCGTCCATGACCAGAATGCCCTCCCGGTCGCACAGGTCGTAGAATTCCTCGGCATAGGGGTAGTGGCTGGTGCGCACGGCATTGGCGTTTGCCCAGTGGATGAGGTTTACATCTTTTACATTCAGCACCGGGTCAAAGCCGCGGCCATGGGCGGTAAAGTCCTCATGCTTGCAGAAACCCTTGAAGTAAAGGGGCTTGCCGTTCAGCAGGACCTGCGTGCCCCTCACCTCGACGCTGCGCACACCAAAGGTCTGGTCATAGACATCCGCCCCGCAGGTGATGTGCAGGGTATAAAGATAGGGCACGCCGGGCTTCGGCTCCCAGAGATGCACTTCCGGTATGGTCAGGATGCCTTCTGCGCCCTCTGCCCGTGCCACGGCGTTGCCGTCCGCGTCCAGCACCGTGACATGGACAGGCGCACTGCCGGTGGTTTTGACCGCGTACTGCACCGTTCCGTCCACGGCAGACACTACGGTCACATCCTCGATGTACTCTTTGGGGGTGGTATAGAGCCACACCGGGCGGTGGATGCCCGCATAGTTGAAGAAATCAAAGTTGGGGCGGTTCTGGGGTGCGGCAATGCGCTTTGCAGCTTCTACGCTGGGGATGCCCGCATTGTCCGAGCCAAAGAAGGCCAGCTGGCGTCCTCGTTGCCCACCGGCAGGGTGCTGTGGTTCACCCGGTTGTCACAGGCCACGGTGAGCAGAGCCGTTTCGCCGGGTTGCAGCAGCGCGGTGACATCGGCTTCAAAGGGGGTAAAGCCGCCCTTGTGCTGCGCAATGAGTTGACCGTTCAGCCAGACCTTTGCGGTGTGGGTCACAGAGCCAAACCGCAGCACCACCCGCTGCCCTGCACAGAAGGCGGGCAGGGTGACTTTGCGCTGATACCATGCCCAGCCGTAGTGGCGGCGCAGGGCGGTGGTCTGGTCGTTCTGATCGTTGTAGCTGGCAGGAACGGCGATGGGCTGTGAGCCGGGCAGGGGCTTTGCGGGGTCGAACTGGGTTTCATCGCAGCTGCCAGCGCAAACTCCCATGTGCCGTTCAGGCTCAGTTTCAGGCGTGCTTCATTCTGTTCCGGATATAACATAACGCTTACCCTCTATTCTTACCAAAAAATGCGGGGCGCGGGGACTGCCCGCACCCCGCTTACGGGTGTTATTTTAGCCCTTGATACCGGTGGATGCAACACCCTGCACAAAATATTTCTGCAGGGAGAGGAACACGATCAGCACAGGGATCAGTGCCACCACAGAGGCCGCCATGATCAGGCCGTATTCTGCGGAATACTGGGTAATGAACATACGCAGGCCGATCTGGATGGTCTTGAGCTCGGTCTTGGTCAGGTAGATCAGGGGGCCAAGGAAGTCGTTCCAGGTGTTCACGAAGGTGAAGATGGTCAGGGTAGACAGGGCAGGCAGGCTCAGGGGCAGCATAATGTGCCACCAGATGCCATACTCGCTCAGGCCATCGATGCGGGCAGCCTCACACAGCTCGGTGGGCACGCCCTCGTAGAACTGCTTCATCAGGAACACGCCGAAGGCGCTGAAGGCCTGCAGGCACATAATGGCCAGATGGGTGTTGTTCAGATGCCAGGAACTCATCATCATGAACTGGGGCACCATGTAGGCCTGCCAGGGCACTGCAATGGTGGCGATGTAACCCAGGAACAGCACATTCTTGCCCTTGAACTGCATCTTGGCAAAAGCGTAAGCTGCAAAGGACGAAGTGAACAGCTGGAGTAGGGTAACGACAAGGGTGATTTTGACCGTGTTCTTCACGAAGGTCAGCAGCGGGATCTGGGTCCAGATGTCCACATAGTTCTGCCAGCGGGGATTTTTGGGGATCCACTGGATGGGGAAGCCGAACACGTCCTTATTCAGCTTAAAGGAGGAGGACAGCATCCACAAAAAAGGCAGTAGCATACAAGCTGTGATGACGATGAGGAAGAAATAGATCAGGAACTTGGAGATGAAATTGCGGCGCTTCTGGGAAGCGTGGTCTTTAATAACAGCGGTTGCCATGGTTTCTTCCTCCTTTCTCAGTTATCGCCCTTGGAGCCGCGGAACTGGATGATGGTAACGATCAGCACCAGTACGAACAGCACCATGGCAATGGCACTTGCGTAGCCGTATTTCGGGGTATTCACGAAGGCAACATTGTAAATATAGTACACCAGCGTCATGGTGGCTGTGCCGGGGCCGCCCTGGGTGATCATATACATCTGATCGTAAACCTTGAAGCCGGAGATGGTGAGCATGATGACCACAAAAAAGGTGGTGGGGCGCAGCTGCGGCAGGGTGATGTGCCAGAACTGCTGCCAGCGGTTTGCACCGTCCAGCTCGGCGGCTTCGTTCAGGTCCGGGTTGCAGCCCTGCAAGCCGGCCAGATAAATGACCATATAGTAGCCCATGTTCTTCCACACACTGAACAGGATGACCGTCAGCATGGCGGTGTCCTTACCGGCAGCCCAGCGGGGCAGGCTTTCCACTGCCACGCCAAAGAACTGGTTCAGGATCATATTTATGGGGCCCATGGAGGGGTTGAAGATCATGTTCCACACCGCCGCCACCGCCACCAGCGAGGCAACATAGGGGAAGAATGCCACGGTGCGGAAGAAGTTGCGCAGCTTCACATTCTGATTCAGCAGCACAGCCATGGCCAGCGAGCAGGCCAGCGTCAGCGGCACAGTACCGATGACATAGACGATGGTGTTTTTCAGCGCCGCCTGAAAAATTTTATCGGTGGTGAAGAGCTTTACAAAGTTCTTCAGGCCGATAAATTCGATGGCGTGGCGGCCGTCCCATGCGCAGAAGGCCAGCGCAATGGCAAACACCATGGGCACCAGCGTAAACACGCAGAATCCAATGAAGTTTGGCGCAATGAAGGAATACGCGATCAGAGAATCGCGCGTGGTTTTTTTTAGCACTTTACGGGGAGTTTTATTCTGGACAGCAGCACTCGCCATAAAAGAGCCTCCTTTCCGTTAACAAGGCGGGAGGGCGGGCAATCGCCCGCCCTCCGGTGTTTTATGATGAAGAAGGAGATGATGAGAAAGCAGTGGGAGACGATCAGCCCAGAACGGCAGGGACCTGATCGTTCATGTTCTGGATGCCCTCGTCCACGGTCTCGCTCATGGTCATAATGGCATCGTGCTCGGCGTTCAGGATGGTCTCAATATCCGATGCGTACTGGGTGTAGGGCATCTCCAGATAGACGTTGCTGGTGGTCAGTGCATCCACAGAATTGCTGTCCTCGGGGAAGCCCTCGGTGGACTTGATGATCTCGGCGGTAGCAGCGGAGCCGCAGGCCGGGAAGGTGCCGGTCTTGGCAATGGCCTGTGCGCCCTCTTCAGAGACACACCAGTTGATGAAGTCGGCAGCGGCCTCTGCCTTGGGAGAATCGGCGTTGATGGCCAGGCTGGTCACAGTGCCCAGCGTAGAACCAGCCTCTGCACCAGCGGGGTGCGGATACTTGACGATGCCCCAGTTGAACTTGGTCTCAGCATCCTTCATGTAAGCTTCCAGCGTGGAAATGAACCAGCTGCCCATGTTGACCATTGCGCACTGCTGGTTCTCAAAGGCTGCGGAGTAGTGCAGAGAAGAGGTCTTGAGGTAGCCGTAGTCCATGCAGATGCCGTCCTTCTGCTGGGCAATGACCATATCGTAGGTGGGCTTCATGAAGTCGTATTTGCCGTCGATGATGGTGTTCTTGCCGTCCAGAATGGAGAACAGAGAAGCGGCGGAGCGCCAGGTGTGGTAGTGGCAGCCATAGACCTTGGTGTCGCCGGAGCCGCTGGTCATCTTGCGTGCCAGAGCATCGTAATCTTCCATCGTCAGGTCATTGGAGGGATACTCCACACCGGCCTTATCGAACAGATCCTTGTTGTAGTACAGCACCCAGAAGTCGCTGCGGAAGGGCACGGCGTAGAAGTTGCCGTCGTCGGTGGTCAGCTGCTCGATGGTGCCGTTGAAATCGCCAGTGTCGCGGGTCAGTACCTCGTTCAGGGGCTTGAGGTAGTCCAAATTGATCAGGTTTGCGTAGCCGGGGATATCCTTGATGGTCACGATATCCAGATCGGCGCTGCCAGCCAGCTGGGTGGCCAGAACGGTCATGTAATCGCTGGAGCCCAGATCCACCATCTCGATGGTCACGTCCTTGTGGCTTGCCATGTAGCCGTCGGCCATGGCCTGCCAGTAGGGGGTGGACTCCTTATCCCACACCGACCACTGCAGGGTAACAGGGCCTGCGGCTGCGGATGCAGCGGTGGAGCCGGCAGTGGAGGAAGCAGCGGTGGAGCTTGCGGAAGAGCCGCCGCAGGCGCTCAGGGCAACAGCAGCGCCGCAGGCTGCGGCAGCGGTAAGGAACGAACGACGAGAGATCTTTTTCATAAGTGTGTCCTCCTTCAGGGCAGTGTGTGTATTTCGTGCAGCGTTCTCCCCCGTGCCGGGGAGCCGCTCGCTTTTGTTGACACTAGGATACCGCACAAACGCAAAAACCGGAATGGAAAAATTCCGGGAAGAGTTGCAGTTTTTCTGTATCTTTTAAAAAAAAGATGCACTTTCTTACACTGGAGTCTGCACTTTCTTGTTCTCTTGCACAGTTTACATCCATGGCACAAGAAAAAAGCGTATAAAGTACACAATTTCCATGAAAAAAGTCGTTGACAAACCGCGCCGGAATCAGTACTGTATAAAGGAAAGAATGCAAAATATTACCGGAAAGGAGGCTCCGCTATGAAGAGCAGCCATCGTTTCCCGCTGCGGCGGCAGATTGTGTGGGGGATGCGCTTTTTTACCATCCTTACCTCGCTGGCTGTGGGCGCGGCGCTGTTCACCCTCTCCAACCAATATGTGCGCGCCAACTCCCTGCAGGCGGCAGAGTTCAACCTGCGGCTGGTGGCTACCTCCATCGAGACCAGTCTGGACAGCGCCGATGCTCTTTTGAACTGGGCTTCCATCGACAGCACCGTGCGGCGGTACATCACGCAGGAAAATATCAACGGCACCCAGACCATTGCCGCCTACGAAGCCATGCAGGAAAAATACTATTCCAGCACCCTGTACAGCCATATCCTCCGCTTTTTTGTTACCAATGAGAACGACCGGCATTTGCAGTTCGGCCCGCTGAACGCCTCGGCGGCGCTCAACCGCACCAGCATAAAGCAGTTTCTCACCAAGGGTTACGGGATGCAGTTCACTACCGACCCGCTGCTGCCCGGCAGTCCGGGCTGCATCGCCCTCAGCCAGCCTGTCCGCTGCGGCAAGGGCACCTTGCACCGGGGCAGCACCTACCTTGCGCTGGACACCGCCATTATCACCGACCCGGCCGCGGGCTACAGCCTGACCGACGGCAGCGCGTTGTACTGGGAGATGGCAGCCGCCTGTGGCAGATCGAAAACGGCAGCCTGACCGAGACTGAGAACCGCCTGCGGGAGGTGGACTACACCCTGCGCACCGGCAGCAATAACGGCGTGACAGAGCAGACCGCATGGCAGGGCAAGGTGCAGCTGGACGACCAGAAGTATTATGTAGTCAAGGTAACACTGAACGGCCGCAGCGCGGCGCTGGTGCAGCTTTTGCCCGCAAATACCTTTTTGCTGCACTACGGCGTGTACCTGTGGCTGGTCGCCCTTGGCACTGCCATCATCTGGGGACTGAGCTTTTTGATGCAGCACTGGCTGGAGCGGGTCATCACCCGCCCGGTGGAGGCGCTGCAAAAGCGCATCGAGACCGTGGGCAGCGGCAACTTTGCCCCGGACCGCACGGTGGAGTGGAACAACGAGCTGGGCGACATCGGCCGGGGCATCAACCAGCTGGCTGAAAACGTGGACAGCCTGATGACCCGCCGGGTGGAGGACGAGCGCCGCAAGCAGGAGCTGGAATATCGGATGCTGCAAAACGAGGTGAACCCGCACTTTATCTACAACACCCTCAACAGCATCCGCTGGATGGCTACCATCCAGCACGCACCCGGCATTGCCGAGATGGTCACCGCCTTTGCGCGGCTGACCAAGAGCATCTCCAAGGGCACCCAGAAGCTGGTACCTTTGCAGGAGGAGCTGGCACTGCTCAACGATTACTTTACCATCCAGCAGTACCGCTACGGCGGCGACTTGGAAATTGAGGTCTCCCGCATTGAAAGTGAGACCCTTTGCCGGGACTGCATGATCCCCCGGTTCACCTTGCAGCCGCTGGTGGAAAACGCCATCTTCCACGGGCTGGAGCCCAAGGGCGGCCACGGCAGCGTGCTGCTGGATATCTCCACCGACTCGGATACCGGAGACGTACTGCTGCGCATTACCGATGACGGCGTGGGCATGCCGCCGGAGCTGGTGGCTCACCTTCTGGACGAGCCCGCCGAGGGTGCCGAAAAGGCTGAAAAGTTCCGTCATGTCGGCCTGTGGAACGTGAACCGCCGCATCCGGTATTCCTTTGGCGAGGGCTACGGCCTGACCATTGAAAGCGAAGAGGACGTGGGCACCGAGGTCACCATCCGGCTGCCCTATCACAGAAAGGAGACAGCCATGCTGCGGATATTACTGGTGGATGATGAGCCGCTG
>ENA-OQCG01000145-OQCG01000145.1-human-gut-metagenome-genome-assembly--contig:-NODE-145-length-12910-cov-1.484002_pt1 | contig 12910 bp, 13 predicted proteins | sample MGYA00242758_ERZ504577 | MGnify/ENA primary metagenome ERZ504577 (study PRJEB26092, sample SAMD00036248) | human gut metagenome | host: Homo sapiens | study: EMG produced TPA metagenomics assembly of...
CCCGCGCATCCTGTACCATATTTGCGAGTAGCAGCAATAGCCGCGTCGATGATTCTCTGATCATGAGTCAGACCCATATAGGAATTTGAACCGAACATCAATACTTTCTTTCCGTCCATCATTACCTCTGTATCCTGGGCACTGTCTATTTCACGAAAGTACGGATAGACACCTCTTTCCATGTACATCTGAGGTACTCTGAATTTACTTAATTTTTCTTGTAATAATCCCATATTCTAATATCTGGTAAGCATCCCAGCTTACATTAAACTTCATTACTTTTGCAACCGTTTCGTTACAACATTTTCATTAAGAACGTGCAAAGATACAAAAAACTCAAAATTTCCGATACGAATCCCTGAAAAAAAATAACAAGAGTATCAATTATAGGGGCAATTTGCCCTAAACTATGAAAGATAATATTATTTTTGTACTCCCAAATTTTAAGGAAACAGGTTTTATGGAGACAAAAAAGCGAATCACCTTTGTGGTAAACCCCATATCCGGTACTCACGGAAAGGAATTCATCCTACGACTTATTGAAAAAGAACTGAATCATTCTATATATGATTATTCTATCCGGAAAACGGAATATGCAGGTCACGCTTCCGAGATAGCCGCACAAGCCGCCGCCGAACATACGGACATCGTAGTGGCCATCGGCGGAGACGGTACCATCAATGAGATAGGACGGGCGCTTATCCATACCAATACTGCGATGGGAATTATTCCATGTGGTTCGGGAAACGGACTTGCACGCCATCTGCATATACCTATGGAACCGAAAGGGGCCATCAATGTGCTCAATGCTGGAAATGTGAAGACGATAGACTACGGTATCATTGACAACCACCCCTTCTTCTGTACATGCGGAGTGGGATTCGATGCCTTCGTAAGCCTGAAATTTGCCGATTCCGGGAAAAGAGGTCTGCTGACCTACCTGGAAAATACCCTGCACGAAAGCCTGACGTATGAACCGGAAACGTACGAAATAGAGAACTCTACAGGTACCGTACGCTACAAGGCATTCCTGATAGCCTGTGCCAATGCATCGCAATATGGCAACAATGCCTACATCGCCCCGCAAGCCTCGCTGACCGACGGCATGATGGACATCACGGTGCTGGAGCCGTTTACCGTGCTGGATGTACCTTCTCTTTCATTCCAGTTGTTCAACCGGACACTCGACCAGAACAGCCGTATCAAAACGATGAAGGACAAGAGCATCATCATACACCGTGCACAGGAGGGAGTATTCCATTTTGACGGAGACCCGATGATGGGCGGGAAAGACCTGAAGGTGGAAATCATTCACCAAGGGCTACACGTCATCGCACCGATACGTCCCAAGCAGATGCCTTCCCCCCCGCTGAACATTCTCCAGCACTTCACCGACTTTATCGGACGACGTCCCATCACTTCGGCCATCGCCCAGAAACACAAGCTACTCCTGATGCTGAACCATCACATTCTGAGACGCTTGTCGAAAAAATAATCATTTCATCTTACAAGGCCAGATAGAAATCTCTGGCCAGATCACTAAACTCCGGTGTATAGACATGACGCTCCGTCTCGATGGGAAGGTGCGTGATTTCCGTCTGCGCACAAGGATGCTTCACGAACGCCATCAGCACACGCTTGGCGGGCAATTCCTGGCGAGGATGCACCCAGGTCTGGCGTGAAAGATACAGGCCTTTCCCGATGGCTAAGGCCACAAAATCGGCCGAGGCCGTAGCCGGAAGCACCACCGAAAAGCTACCTTTTTCGGACAACAAAACCGAAACTTTCGATAACAAGGCGTCAAAGTCCAGTTCATCGGTATGGCGAGCTGTATTTCTCTGTGCCTGAGGGCATTTCACAGACTCCACAAAGTACGGCGGATTCGACACGATGGCGTCAAAACACCCGTTCCATTCTTCCGGTGCCTTCCGTATATCAAGTCGTTCCACCTCCATCCGGTCAGACCAGGGCGTACGGGCCACGTTTTCACGAGCCTGCTCCACGGCCGCTTCGTCAATATCGACGGCGGTTACAAAGGCATCCGGATTCCGCTGGGCCAGCATCAAGGCAATCAATCCGCTTCCGGTACCAATGTCAAGCACCTTCCGTGCCCCGTCCACTTGCGCCCATGCGCCGACCAGCACGCCGTCGGTGCCTACCTTCATGGCACACTTATCATGAAAAACTACAAATTGCTTGAATTGAAAATATGGATTTGGCATAACTTATGTCTAAAAATTTACGCCAAAAATAGTGAAATCCCCATAGAAAACGCTTCAACCTGCCATTATTTTACATAATAAAAGAGGTATTTGACACAAATAGTTTCCAAATTACATGCGGAATGATTAACTTTGTGCCGTTTTTGAGTAATAAAAAAGCTTCTTAATTCAGAAGAGAAAACAAGTATGGTAAAAAAGACAAAAAACAACGAGATTCTGGTAAGTGCAGAAGGTAATGACATTCCGATGATGGCAGAAATTGAAACGCTTCCGGTGGACAATGCAACGGATGACCTCACGGGAGAATTGCCCGTCATGCCCCTGCGCAACCTTATGATATTTCCCTCTATTGTCATGCCCGTCAGCGTAGGCCGGCAACCCACATTGAAATTAGTCAACCAGGCACTTCAAAGCAAAGAGCCTATCATCATTACCACGCAGAAGGTGAGCGAGGTAGACTCGCCCAAGCAGAAGGATTTGTTCCCCATTGCGGTAATCGGTAAGGTACTCCGGGTGTTCGAAATGCCGGGAGGAACCATTACGGCCATCCTTCAGGCTACGGGTCCGAAGGTACAACTGGAAGAAATCACTTCCACCCGTCCCTTCCTGAAGGGTAAGGTTTCGGTGATTGAGGAGGACATGAAGGACGAGAAATCCGATGAATTCAAGACACTGATTGACACTTGCAAGGAGTTGAGTGCCAAGGTAATTGAATTATCCGATGAAATTTCGCCCGACACTTCTTTCGCCTTAAAGAACCTGGACAACAACGAGGTGCTGGTCAACTTCATTTCCGGCAATTTCCCCTTCCCTATCAATGAGAAGTACGAATTGCTTCAAACGAACAATCTGAAAGATCGGTTGTACCGCCTTATCCAGTTGCTGAACAAGTACATCCAGCTGGCCACTCTGAAACAGAGCATCCAGATGCGTACACGCGAGGAACTCGACCGCCAGCAACGTGAGTACTTCCTCCAGCAACAAATCAAGAACATTCAGGATGAACTGGGCAACGGACAGGATGACGAAATTGACGAACTTCGCAAGAAGGGAGAAAAGAAACGCTGGAAACCGGAAGTAAAAGAGACTTTCGAGCGTGAGTTGTCCAAACTGGAACGTATCAACCCGCAATCGCCCGACTATAACGTGCAACTGACTTATCTTCAGACATTGCTCTCACTTCCGTGGGGCGTGTATACACAGGATGTCATCGACATTCCGAATGCCAAGAAGATACTCGATAAAGAGCATTACGGACTGGAGAAGGTGAAAGAACGTATTCTGGAGCACCTGGCCGTGCTGAAGCTGAAAGGTGACCTGAAGTCGCCGATCATCTGCCTCTACGGTCCTCCGGGAGTAGGAAAGACTTCTTTGGGACGTTCCATCGCCACGGCTCTGAAACGGAAATACGTACGTATGTCACTGGGTGGCGTGCACGATGAAGCCGAAATCCGCGGTCACCGCAAGACGTACATCGGTGCCATGCCGGGACGTATCATCAAGAGCCTGATCAAAGCGGAAACATCGAATCCGGTCATCATTCTGGATGAGATTGATAAGTTGAGCAGCGATAGCCACGGCGACCCGAGTTCGGCCATGCTGGAAGTGCTCGACCCGGAACAGAACAACACGTTCCACGACAATTACGTTGACATTGACTACGACTTGTCGAACATCATGTTCATCGCTACGGCCAACAACCTGGGTACCATCCCATCGCCGTTGCTCGACCGTATGGAGCTGATTGAAGTGAGCGGTTACATCACCGAAGAGAAGATTGAAATCGCCCGCCGTCACCTCATTCCGAAAGAGATGGAGAAGAACGGACTGAAGAAGGAACACGTGAAGTTCAGCAAGGCGGCCATTGAATACATCATCGAGAACTATACCCGTGAAAGCGGTGTGCGTGAACTGGAAAAGAAAATCAGCAAGGTGATGCGTAAAATCGCACTGGAAATTGCCAGCGATGAGTTTACCGGCACACATGAGCTGAAGCCGAAAGACATCGAGAAGTTCCTCGGCGCACAGGAATATTCCCGCGACAAATACCAGGCAACGAATATGCCGGCGTAGTGACGGGACTGGCCTGGACGGCCGTAGGCGGTGAGATTCTGTTCGTAGAAACCAGCCTGAGCCGTGGAAAGGGACAACTGACCCTGACCGGTAACCTGGGCTCGGTAATGAAGGAATCGGCCATGCTGGCACTGGAGTACCTGAAAGCACATAGCCACCTGCTGGATTTGCCCGAAGGTATCTTCGACAACTGGAACATCCATATCCACGTACCGGAAGGAGCTATTCCGAAAGACGGACCTTCTGCCGGTATCACCATGGTTACTTCATTGGCTTCTGCACTTACCCAGCGCAAGGTGAAAGCCAACCTGGCCATGACGGGCGAAATCACCCTTCGCGGAAAGGTACTTCCCGTAGGCGGTATCCGGGAGAAAATCCTGGCGGCCAAACGTGCCGGCATCAAGGACATCATCCTGTGCGAGGAAAACCGCAAGGACATCAATGAAATCCAGCCGATGTACCTCACCGGAATGACTTTCCACTACGTGAAGGACATCAAGGAGGTGCTCCGCCTGGCACTGACCGACGAGAAGGTGGCCGATGCCATCGACTTTACCATCAAAGAAGATAAAAACAAAGAAAACCCTGCACAATGAAATTTGAATTACAATATACGGACCCCAAATCGAATGCCCGCGCTGGTCTGATTACAACAGACCACGGGCAGATTGAGACCCCTATCTTCATGCCGGTGGGCACACTGGGTACGGTGAAAGGCGTGCATCTTCACGAGCTGAAGAACGACATCAAGGCTCAGATTATCCTGGGAAACACGTACCACCTCTACCTGCGTCCCGGACTGGACATCATCGAGGGGGCTGGCGGACTCCATAAGTTCAACGGATTCGACCGTCCGATGCTGACCGATAGCGGCGGCTTCCAGGTATTTTCTCTTTCTGGCATCCGCAAGTTGCGCGAAGAGGGCGTGGAGTTCCGCTCGCACATTGACGGCTCGAAGCATTTGTTCACTCCCGAACGAGTGATGGACATCGAGCGTACCATCGGTGCCGACATCATGATGGCTTTCGACGAGTGCGCCCCCGGTACTTCCGACTACAACTACGCCAAGAAGTCCATGGAACTGACTCACCGCTGGCTGGACAGATGTTGTGCCCGCTTCAACGAAACGGAGCCCAAGTACGGCTACAACCAGTCACTCTTCCCCATCGTGCAGGGATGCGTATATCCTGACTTGCGCCGCCAGTCAGCCGAATATATCGCCTCGAAGAATGCCGACGGTAATGCCATCGGCGGACTGGCCGTGGGTGAGCCTACCGAGAAGATGTACGAGATGATTGAGGTGGTCAACGAGATTCTGCCTAAGGACAAGCCCCGCTACCTGATGGGTGTAGGTACTCCGGTCAACATTCTGGAAGGCATCGAACGCGGTGTGGACATGTTCGATTGCGTGATGCCGACCCGTAACGGACGAAACGGCATGCTCTTCACCAAAGACGGTATCATGAACATGCGCAACAAGAAATGGGAGAACGACTATTCGCCCATCGAAGCTGACGGAGCATCTTACGTAGACACGATGTACAGCCGTGCCTACCTGCGCCACCTGTTCCACGCACAGGAACTGCTGGCCATGCAGATTGCCTCTATCCACAACCTGGCCTTCTATCTCTGGCTCGTAGGCGAAGCCCGCAAGCACATCATCGCCGGCGATTTCTCTACCTGGAAACCGGCCATGGTGAAACGTTTATCTACCCGATTGTAATTGTAGTTTACGACGATAAATATGAAACACAATGTGTTCCAGTTGTTCCGTTCCTACCTGCAAGCCGGAAAGGAACAACTGAAAAATTTAAAAGGAAACCCGTTCAAGAAGAAATGGTTGAAACGGCTGGACAGGTACATCATCGTGAAGTTCCTGGGCACCTACTTTTTTGCCATCGCCCTGATTATCTCCATCGCCGTGGTGTTCGACATCAATGAAAACATTGACGACTTCATCAACAACAAGGCGCCTATCAGTGCCATCATCTTCGACTATTACCTGAACTTCATTCCTTATTACACGAACCTCTTCAGTCCGTTGTTCGTATTCATTGCCGTGATTTTCTTCACGTCGAAGCTGGCAGAGAACTCCGAGATTATCGCCATGTTCTCCACCGGAATGAGCTTCAAGCGCCTGATGGTGCCCTACATGATTTCGGCCGCCATCATCGCACTGGTCACCTACGTGCTGAGTACCGAGGTGATTCCTACCGGTAGCGTCACCCGACTGAAGTTTGAGCAAGTGTACAAGAACAAGAAGCGGGCAGACTATGTGCGCAACATCCAGCTGGAGGTAGATACGGGTGTCATTGCCTACATGGAGCGCTACGAGGACTACAACAAGACGGCTTACCGCTTCTCGCTCGACAAGTTTGAAGACCACAAGCTGGTATCGCACCTCACGGCCCGCCGTATTACGTACGACACCACCACCGTGCACCGCTGGATAATCAAGGACTACATGATTCGTGAGATGAAGGGCATGCGTGAAACCATTACCCGAGGAGAGCGTATGGACTCCATCATCAACATGGAGCCGCAGGACTTCCTCATCACGCGCGGCCAGCAGGAAACGATGACCAGTCCCCAGCTACGGGAATACATCGACAAGCAGAAGCAACGAGGCTTCGCCAACATCAAGGTGTTCGAAGTGGAATACTACCGGCGCATCGCCACCTCGTTTGCGGCCTTTATCCTGACGGTCATCGGGCTCTCGCTTTCGGCACAAAAACGGAAAGGAGGTATGGGACTTCATCTGGGAATCGGTATCGCACTGAGCTTCTCCTACATCCTATTCCAGACCATCTCGTCCACCTTCGCCATCAACGGAAATGCGCATCCGAACCTGGCCGTGTGGATTCCGAACATCCTGTATCTGTTCATTGCGATTTATCTCTACCGCAAGGCACCGAAATAAATACAAAATCTCCTCACAAATCACCACGATGCATGGGTTTGTGAGGAGATTCTGTATTATAAAGATTCAATCGCTTCTATTGAATGAAGTTATTAACCTGACTCTGCGGATTAAGAGGAGTCTGATCCGATAACACCAGCGTTTTGATCATGTGCCTTGTCCCTTGTTTATATTTCTGAAAATGCTCCGATGCAATATGTAATTTATAAGCCTGCTCACTTGCATAGGTTTCAAGAATCGTAACCTTACACGGATTTTCCTTTTCGGCAACGGCATACATGGTCAATACCCCCGGTTCAGTGCGTAATGAAATCTCACCCACTTCCACCGCACACTGCATATATTCCTTTATAAACTCCGGATACACTTCTATTTTCGATAACCTCACAATACCATCGGGCGACATCGGAAGTTTGGCACACATGCCAGGCTTCTTGTCTAAGTTCAAACACTTGCCGATTATTTCTCCCGTGGCAAGATACGAGTACGTCGGAAACTCAAACAACACAGGTTTCAATCGGGTATAATCCAGTTTCCCATCTTGACCGAGCACTTCTGGAGCTGCATAGGTATTAGCTATGGAACAAATAAAATTGTCAAATCCCTCGGTTTCATAAATATCCACCACCTCGCACTCCATCGTGAGCGGCGATGCGTCGATGACGGGCGTACCGTATTCGCCAGTGTGGTAGGCGAAGACTTCCGACTTATCGACCATCGCACCGCTTACGCTTCCTACATAATCGGCCTTCGGCAACATCTCACGGCTCACGAGATTGACGGAAAGCCGTTTCGATTGCTTGATACCTTGGTTGGTGTAGTGGCTTTTGCTCATGCTGACCAGTATCCGGTCATGGTCGATAACGCCCGTGTGTCCCACCACGAGCCAGTTTACTTTCCCTTCGACCTCTGCCCCGACTACCGTCATCGGCTTGGGATAGAGTGCCAACAGGTTTCCGAGATTTTCTTGTTCGTTTCCATAATATCGGGTTGAGCGGTGTTCTCCTTCACGACCGTACTGCACGACGACATGACAAGCAGCGACAGAACACCCAAAATCGTTTTTACCATAATTGATTTCCTTATTTATCTATTTGACTTTCGGTGAACGGATCGGCACGATGCCCCATAAGGTCTATTTGTGCATACTCCCTCTCAAATTCCTCCATCTCGTAAGCCGTAAGCCGCACATGAGCCGCCCCCAGGAAATCATCGAGGTGGTTCGGATTCGTTGTGCCAGGGATGGGAGCAATCCATGACTTACGCGAAAGCATCCACACCAAGGCAAACTGGGCAGGAGTAATATTCTTTCGAGCTGCCCATTTACGCACAAGTGACACAAGCGGCATATTATGCTTCAAGGCTTCAGGCGTGAATTGCGGCAATGTGGCCCGCCTATCAGGTTTCTCAAAACGGCTTTCCTCATGAATCACTCCCGTAAGAAAGGCCCTTCCCAACGGACAATATGGAACGAAACCAATGCCCAGTTCTTCCAGCGTAGAGAATATTTTGGTCTCCGGTTCGCGCCACCAGATGGCATACTCGCTCTGTACGGCCGAAAGCGGACAAACGGCATGTGCCCGACGAATAGAACGTGCACTGGCTTCCGACAATCCCCAGTGCAAGACTTTTCCTTCCTGCATCAGCTTCTTTACCGTGTCTGCTACCTCCTCCATCGGCACCTTCGGGTCTACTCGGTGCTGATAAAGTAAGTCTATGTGATCCGTACGCAAGCGTCGCAATGAACCTTCCACTGCCCGACGAATATGGTCAGGCCGGCTATTCAAGGCCGTGGGCTGTTTCTCTTCCACCCCGAAACCAAACTTTGTACCGATTTTTACTTTGTCACGAAAAGGAGCAAGTGCCTCGCCTACCCACTCCTCACTGGTATAAGGGCCGTACACCTCCGCCGTATCGAAAAAAGTAACTCCCTGATCATAAGCCCGACGAATCAAGGCAATCATATCCTTCTTTTCATACCGTCCGCCGTAGTAACCTACCATGGGAAGGCATCCCAGCCCGATAGCCGATACATCCAGTCCGCCCAAACTGCGATGTTCCATATCTCCACGTACAGACTGATCCTTACTATCCGATGACTGGGAGAAAACCTCGATACACCGGTCCATGCACATACCGCAGAAAAAGGCGGCTACAGACGACATCTTCAAAAAATCTCTTCTATCCATAATCTGAATCTTTTTTACGAGCCACTACGGCTCAACAACCCTCGTAAAATTTCCATTTCGTTATCCGTGAGGCGGAAAGGAAAGTTCTCCTTTTCGGGCGCAGGAGCCCCGGCTTCCTGCACTAAAAAACATTGCATCACTCTTTCCGTAGTCGTGCGATAACGGTCGGCCATGAAGCAGACCACTTCATCCTCGTATAAATTGGCGGGAATGTCTATTGGTTTATCCATCTTTCTTGTTTTCTTGATACGGCAAAATTACCCCTGCACGGGCAGAAGGCCGTAACAATACCACGGAAGGTCGTACCGTTTTTACGGATTTTGCCTGCTCACGTGCGGCCAATTGGCTGAGATAATGTATTTTTGTGAAGGGACATCCCGACGAAAACAAAAGAATGGTTATGAGCAAGATTTTGAAAATAAGGAATGTAGGCGACTATAGCCAGTGGGTGGGACACACGGACACGCATCCGCTGGTCAGCGTCATTGACTATGCAGAAGTGTCTCCCGTACGCCATTGCCTGAACAACTATAGCGTGTATGGCATCTTCTTTCACGACGAGGCGAACATCGACCTGGCCTACGGTTGCGGAAAATACGACTACAAGGAAGGAACCGTCATTTGTGTGGCTCCCGGACAGATAGGAGGAAAGGAAGACAACGGCGAGCTGGTCAACCTGACGGGATGGGCCTTGCTCTTCCACCCCGATTTGTTGCAGGGCACGGCACTGGAGAAGCACATCAGGGAGTATTCATTTTTTGACTACCGCGTGAACGAAGCCCTGCACATGACCAACGAGGAGCACGACATCCTCGTGTCGCTGATGCGCCAGATAAAAGATGAGCTACAGAAAAAGCACGATGCGCTTCAGGATGCCATCCTCGTGGGCTACATCGAACTGATGCTGAACTTCTGCCAGCGTTTCTACAACCGCCAGTTCATCACCCGCAAGCTGGTCAATTCGGACATGCTCATGAAGTTCGACCAGCTCCTGCGCGATTACTACGAGGAGAAAATCCAGCTTACCTCGGCATGCCCACCGTGCAATACTGTGCCGACAAGCTATGCATGTCGGCCAACTATTTCGGCGACCTTATCAAGAAGATGACCGGAGACACAGCCAGCAACTACATCCGCCAGGACCTCATCCAGCGGGTGAAGAACGAACTTGCCAGCGGGGCAAACATCTCGCAGGTGGCCTACGAATTAGGCTTTGAATACCCCCAGCACCTGAGCCGTATGTTCAAGAAGTTCTGCGGATATACCCCGACCGACTACCTCAGACAGATACAGAAAAAGCCCGGCTGCTGATTGTTTCGGCAACCGGGCTTTCCCGTCTCTGTACACATGGCACATCACTTCAGGTACCTCTGGAAGAAGTGCGTAATTTTATCAAAAGGAATCACATCCAGCCGGTCGTACAGGTCGACGTGATTGGCTCCCGGAATAATCAGCAACTCCTTGTTGTCGCCCTTCAGCTTCTTGAAGGCATCTTCGCTAAAGTAGCGCGAATGGGCTTTCTCTCCGTGAATCATGAGCACGGCACTACGTATCTCGTCGCTATACGACAGGATGGGCATGTTCATGAACGACAAGGAAGAAGTCTTGTTCCACCCGTTGTTGGAGTTCAGCGAACGCTTGTGATAGCCGCGCGGTGTCTTGTAATATCCGTAATAGTCTTTCACAAACTGGGGAGCATCGTCGGGAAGCGGGTCTACCACCCCTCCTGCCAGCGCATACGTGCCCTTGCGGTAGTCTTCCGTACGCTGGGCGTTGAGCTGCTTGCGAAGCTCATAGCGCGCATCGGCATCCATGGCATCGAAATAGCCGTCGGCATTCACCCGGCTCATGTCGTACATCGTAGCGGTGACGGTAGCTTGATGCGCGTGTCGATGGCCGCCGCATTCAGTGCCATGCCTCCCCATCCGCAGATGCCCAGTATTCCGATACGGTCGGCATTCACCTGCTCGCAGGTAGAAAGGAAGTCCACCGCCGCACAGAAGTCCTCCGTATTGATGTCCGGAGACGCCGCATAGCGGGGTTCGCCCCCACTCTCACCGGTGTACGAGGGGTCGAAGGCAATGGTCAGGAATCCGCGTTCGGCCAGTGTCATGGCATACAGGCCCGACGATTGTTCCTTCACCGCTCCGAAAGGCCCGCTCACGGCTATAGCCGGAAGTTTTCCTTCGGCCTGCTTGGGCACGTACATGTCGGCCGCCAGCGTAATGCCATAGCGGTTGGTAAAAGTCACTTTCCGGTGGTTCACCTTGTTGCTCAACGGGAACACCTTGTCCCATTCGTGTGTCAAATTCAAACTCTTTTCCATCTTCATCTCCGATTTTAAACCGTCCGTTGTGGCAAGCAGGCTGCCCGTAGTCAGAAGCCAGGCCGCCGATGCCGCGCACAACGTCTTCCACAATATATCCATATAGTTATCACTCTATTATTCTACGAAGGCAAAAATAACACAAAAGCCCCACAGAGACATTTCCGTGAGGCTCAAATATCGTTTCTGAAAAGTTCAAATGCACGAGGGAGCGGCCAGTGCCGTGGGCGGAATGCCGTAGCGTTTCTTGAAGGCCGTAGAGAAATGCGAAGGGTTCTTGAAGCCCACCTCCGCATAGACATCGACCACCTTCCGCCGTTCTTCCTTCAGCAGGTGATAGGCCACTTCCAAGCGCTTGCGAATCAGCCATTTCTCGGGTGTCAGCTCGCTCACCTTCTTGAAGTCGCGCTTGAAGGTGGCCAGGCTACGACCCGTGTAATGCGCCAGCTCCTCCAGGGTGAACTCGTACATGTAGTTCTCGTTCATGAAGTCAAGAATGTCCATCTTCCACGGTGTGCTGAAGTCGAACAACGCGGTCATGAAGCGCTTGTCGGTATGAAGCAGGGCCAGCAATCCTTCCTGCAACTTCAGGTGCATCACGTCGTCCTGCGGTTTCACTTCCGGATTGAAGTAAGGAGTCATCGAAGCAAACAGGCTCTCAATCTCGGCCGAAGGTGGGAGCTTCATCACGCCGGGCACGAACTTCTCCACGGGCTCTACCGTGTCCGTGTGGCGGGCATACTTTCCGTACATCTCCCGAAGGAAGGAGCGGGTGAAGCACATGTAAATTCCGCAATACTGCTCCCCGCCCGAGGCTTTCTTGTACATGGTCACACGATGGTCGCGCGGAATGAACACGCACTCTCCTTTTCCCACGTGTATCTGCCGGTGCCCGTCGTCGAGCACCATCTCGCCCGACAAGACATAGTTCATGGCGTATTCCCTGGAACGGTGCACGCACGCATCGGCATCGTCATAGAAAAAGCTGAAGAACACATTCTGGTAATTGAATATGACTTTCATGGGGTTATGCCGTGAGGTTGTAGGTTCTGTAGTCATCTCTCTTCTCGTTTTTCGTGAATGGGGTCTGCACAAAGATACAAATAAAAACGTCGCGGTTATCATCACGGCGGGGCAAAACAAAAACTCCTTTGCGTGGCCGGAACGATGCCCGCAAAGG
>ENA-OQCG01000149-OQCG01000149.1-human-gut-metagenome-genome-assembly--contig:-NODE-149-length-12841-cov-2.512506_pt1 | contig 12841 bp, 11 predicted proteins | sample MGYA00242758_ERZ504577 | MGnify/ENA primary metagenome ERZ504577 (study PRJEB26092, sample SAMD00036248) | human gut metagenome | host: Homo sapiens | study: EMG produced TPA metagenomics assembly of...
CGGCGTGCTGAATCTGGCGGACGGCTTCACCATGCCGCGCTACAGCGCCGAATGGGACGCCGCGGTGCAGCAAATCGAGGCCGCGCTGACCGAGAGCCGGTCCGCTGTGATGAGCGCCGACCCTTGGGACAGCACCGTGGCCTACGCCTTTGGCGACCCCGTACACTGCGGTCTGCTCTACGGCGTGCCGGACGGCATGGGCATCCAGTTTGACGAGGCCGCCTACCTGACCGACCCGGCCCATGAGATTCATTCCCGCTACGTCCTGACCGCCGCCGACACCCCCACCGCCGCCCGCTTACAAGCCGACGGCTGGACGGTGCTGTACGAGAGCGACAGGGGCGTGCTGTACGAGCACGGCACAATGTAGGGGCCGGGCATGCCCGGCCCGCGGCCTTCCCACAGGCGTCCGTCCTATAGCCGTGGGCCGATGCAAGCATCGCCCCCCCGCACCGTAGGGGCGGATTCCATATCCGCCCGGGCCGTCTGCCCAAAACAACGAGGTAAACCCATGAACACACCCACTCTCCCCGTCCTGACCGGCACAGCGGTCACGCTGCGCCCCATCACCGACGCCGACACGGACCTTATCGTCAAGTGGCGCAACACGCCGTCTGTTGTGCAGAACTTCATTTTCCGCCAGACCTTCACGCCGGAGATGCACCGCAGCTGGCTGGCGACGAAGGTCGCCACCGGCCAGGTCGTGCAGTATATCATCCTCGACAACGCCGACGGCAAGCCCGTTGGGTCGGTCTATTACCGCGATATTGACAACCACAACCGCAGCGCCGAGTACGGCATCTTCATCGGTGAGGAAAGCGCCCGCGGTAAGGGCATTGGCACCGAGACAGCCCGCCTGTTCACACAATTCGGCGTTGATACGCTGCACCTGCACCGCATCAGCCTGCGCGTGCTGGCCGAAAATGCCGCCGCGCGCCGCAGCTATGAAAAGGCCGGCTTTGTGCAGGAAGGTGTTTTCCGCGATATGGAGCTGCTGGACGGAGCCTACCGCGACGTCGTCTTTATGGCCAAGCTGGCGGAGAACTGACGTGAAAAAACCGATGCAGAAAATCCGAACCTGCCTGCAAAAGACCCCCAATGCGCTGCTCTGCGCGTTGGGGGCAGTCGTGTTCCTTGCGGGCTTTTACTTTTTGTGCTACCGCACGCCGCTGAATGAGGTCTGGCTGCCCACCACGATGAACAACGACGAGGCGCTCTATAACCGCCAGGTCGTCAGTGTGCTGACCCACGGCGGGCCGCAGGGGTATTTCGGCTATCAGGAATCCACCGCGGATATTGGCCGCTACGGTACCTGGGGCCCGCTGCTGATTTGGGCCTACGCGCTGCCGGGTCTGCTGTTCGGTGCCAGCGTAAACGTCGTGCTGTGGTGCAATTTACTGCTGATTGCCGTGGGCATCGCGGTGTTTGCCCGCTGCGCGCGGCTGAATTACTGGCAGTGCATCGCGCTGTGCGGCGCACTGTTCAGCATCATGCTGCCGCTTCGCTCCTGCGTCAGCGGCGCGTCGGAGGCCATGCACTACATGCTGGCGCTCCTCATCGTCGGCACGGCGGCGGCCCTGCACCGCAGCGGCAAGACTGGCTGGCTGATTGCCTGTGCCGCGGCCTGCGCGGTGGAAACGATCTTCCGCCCCTACGCGCTGCTGTTCTGGGTGTTCCCGTTTACGGCGGTCTGGCAGAATAAGCGCCGCCGCGCGGCCTGTTTGGGCACGGCGGCGGGCGGGTTCGCGGTTTCGCTGTTCGCCATGGCCAAGCTCGCTGCGCCCTATTTCAGCGACGGCGGCATGGACTTTGACGGCATCCGTCTGTTATTGCAGCTCCATCCCGTGGCGGCGGTCCGCTATGAGTGCGCCCGCGCCGCGGCCCTGCTGCACGCGGCCTGGCGGGACGATATTCTGCCCACACTCCACGGTGAGACGACCTACATCGGCGGCGGCTGTGTGACGTTTTTTGGCCGTTGTGCTCGTCGCGGTGGTCTGCCTTGTCTGGGATAAGCACAAAGGCCGCCCGCTGGTGCTCAAGGGCTGTGCGCTGTTTTGCAGCGCGGTCATTGCGCTGGTGCTGCTGTTCATGTACAACATCGACCCGCGCCACATGATGCTGCTGGCCATCCTGCTGCTGGGGGCCGTCGTTGTCGAGGACGCCGCGCCCGCTGCCGTCTGGCTGCCGGTGCTCGTCGTCCTGCTGCTGCCGATGAACTTCCAGCGCGGCAGCCTGCCCGAGAAAAACGCCGAAATGGCCGCCCAGATGCAGACCGTCGAGGCCGCCCTGATCGCCAGCGTGCAGGATGCCGGGGCCGACCCCTGGGACCACACGCTGGCCTACGCCTATGACGACGGGGTGTTCCACGGCTATCTCTACGCCGTGCCCGCGGTATGGGCATTGAATTTGACAAAAACAGCTACCTGTGGGATGCCGAAAACCCGATCTATTCCCGCTATGTCATGTGCGGCCACGACACCCGCGTTGCCGCCCGTCTGCTGGCCGAGAACTGGCAGCAGGTCGTCTCCACCGAGGATCTGGTGATCTATAAGCGCCCGTGAGCGCAGAAGGAAGTACACAGCTATGCAGAAAATATCTTACGTGATCCCGTGCTACCGCTCCCAGCATACGGTGGGCGGCGTGGTGGCGGAGATCGCCGCCACCATGCAGACCCTGCCGCAGTATGACTACGAGGTCATTCTGGTGAACGACTGCTCACCGGATGATACCTTCGGCACGATCCGCAGCCTTGTGGCGGCGGACAGCCATGTCGTGGGCGTCGATCTGGCGAAAAACTTCGGCCAGCATGCGGCGCTGATGGCGGGCTTTCACAAGTGCAGCGGCGACATTGTCGTCTGCCTCGACGACGACGGCCAGACCCCGGCGGACGAGGTCGGCAAGCTGCTGGCAAAAATTGACGAGGGCTATGACGTCGTCTACGCCAGCTACGACACGAAGCGTCAGGCCGGCTGGCGCAACCTGGGCAGCTGGGTCAACAGCAAAATGACCGAGATCATGCTGGGCAAGCCGCCGGAGCTTGTCGTCAACAGCTACTTTGCGGCGCGCCGCTTCATTGTGGACGAGATGCTGCGCTATGAGCACTGCTACCCCTACGTCATCGGGCTGGTGCTGCGCTCCACCAAGCGCATCTGCAACGTGCCGGTGCACCACCGCGCCCGTGAGGAGGGCCGCAGCGGCTACACGCTGAGCAAGCTGCTGAATCTCTGGATGAACGGCTTTACGTCGTTTTCCGTCAAGCCGCTGCGCATTGCGACCTACATCGGCACACTGTTTGCCGTGGCGGGCTTTCTCTACTTTATCTATATCATCATCGACCACTTTACCCGCGCGGCGGCCCCCATCGGGTGGGCGTCCACCACGGCGCTGCTGCTGCTGCTCGGCGGCATGATCCTGGTCGTACTGGGCATTATGGGCGAGTACGTGGGCCGCATCTACATGTGCGCCAACGCCGCGCCCCAGTACGTCGAGCGCGAAGTCATCCGGCATGAGGAGAACGACGCATGAAGCAGGCGAAATGGTTCCTGCTGCTGCATGTGATCCTGGGCATCTATGCGGGCAGCAGCGTGTGCAGCAAGCTGGCCGCGCAGCAGCCGTTTTTGAGCGCGGCGTTTATCGTGCTGTACGGCCTGATGCTGTTGGCGCTTGTCACCTATGCGGTGGGCTGGCAGCAGGTCATCAAGCATCTGCCGCTGACGACGGCCTACGCGAACAAGGCCGTCACCGTGGTGTGGGGCATTCTGCTGGGTCTGGCCGTTTTTGGTGAGGCCGTCACGCCGCGCCGGGTCATCGGTGCGGTCATCATTATATGCGGCATCGTGCTTTTTGTACGGGCCGACAATGAGGGGGAGGGCGGCGAATGAGTCAGGCACAGCTGCCCTATGTGCTGCTGTATCTGTGCAGCACGTTCCTCTCCGCGGTCTCGCAGGTGCTTTTGAAGAAGGCCGCGCTGCGGGAGCACAAGTCGGTCTTGGCCGAGTACACCGACTGGCGGGTGATTTTAGGCTATGCCCTCTTTGTGGGCTGCACGCTCTTAACGATGCTGGCCTACAAGGGCGTACCGCTCAACGTCGGGCCTGTACTGGAAGCAACAGGCTATATTTACGTCACGATTTTTGGCGTTACGATCTTCCACGAGAAGATGAACCCCAAAAAAGCTCGCCGCACTGGCGATGATTTTGGTCGGCATCCTTGTATATGCGCTGTAACTAAAAACGTCCTGCCTGCAACATTGCGCAGACAGGACGTTTTTTATTTGGGCATTTGGAATTTCTTGTTCTTTCTTTGCAAGAAGAACAACCAGATACCTCTTGTTTACATGCCTCCTCCGGCACGCGGCGCTCGCGGCGCTGCACCGGGCTTCTCTGCAAAACGGTGGCGGCTTGATCCAGCAACAGCGCCAGCAGCAGACCAAACACCACGTCAATGACACTGTGCTGCTTGAGCAGTATCGTGGACAGCGAGATCGACACACACAGCACCATGGCGGCGGGGCGCATCCAGCGGCGGCGTGGGGCATCAAAGATTGCACTGCGGTAGTACGCCAGCATCAGCGTGACCGAGTTGAACACATGGATGGACGGGCAGACGTTCATCGGCGTGTCGCTGCGGTAGATCATCCGCACAAGCTGCGCAAAAATGTCGGTGCCCGGCACGTACTTCGGGCGCAGGGCCAGACCGTTAGGCACAATGGCATAGAACAGAAGCGTCATCGTCATGCCGGTGAACAGCGGAATGCACAGCCGCCAGAAATCCTCCCGCGGGGCCTTATACAGCAGATAAAACAGCGTAAACGGGATCCACGGAAACCACAAAATATACGGTACAATGGCATATTTGCAGAACGGGATCAAATCGTCCAGCCGGCAGTGTACCCACAGATCCGGTGTCTGGATCGTGCGCTCCAGCAGCGCAAAAAACGATAAGTAAAACAAAGCATAGAGCGCCATGAACCAGACCGGATGGCGCGAACACCAGTTACGCATACATTTACACCCTTTCGATGATGTACTATTATACGCCGCACGCGGCGCACAAAACAAGCGACAATCCGCACAATTCGCAGCTGCGTTTTCGACAGGATATTGTGGAGATTTTGTCCCTGCCGCCTTCTGTATACTAATACGAATAGCCGCGCGGGAATAATGCGTTACAGATGTGAAAGAGTTGTAAACAAACAAATGGCGGAGCGGTAAGGGCCGCAAAAAGGAGCCCGTCACTAAGGGACGAGCTCCTCGGCTTATACTGTATTTTACTCCCCCAGCACCGCGGGATGGCCGGTCGGGGTGTGCTCGCTCTGGAACTTCAGCGCGGCGGCGATGAAGCCCTTGAACAGGGGGTGCGCACGGTTCGGGCGGCTCTTGAACTCGGGGTGGAACTGCGCGCCCAGATGGAAATCGCGGCCCGGGATCTCCACAGCCTCCACAAGGCGTCCGTCCGGGCTGGTACCGGCGATGACCAGACCCTTCTCCTCGAACTCGGCGCGGAACTCGTTGTTGAACTCATAGCGGTGGCGGTGGCGCTCGTCGATCTCCGTCGTGCCGTAGCAGTCGGCCATCTTCGTGCCCGGCGTGATGACGCAGGGGTACTTGCCCAGACGCATCGTGCCGCCCTTCGTCTCAACGCCCTGCTGGTCCGGCATCAGGTCAATGACGTTATGCTGGCCCTCGGGCGTAAATTCGCTGGAATTGGCGTCGGCGTAGCCCAGTACGTTGCGGGCGTACTCCATGACCATGATCTGCATGCCCAGGCAGATGCCGAAATAGGGCACGTGGTTCTCACGCGCGTACTGCGCAGCCTGGATCATGCCCTCGATGCCGCGGTCACCAAAGCCGCCCGGCACAATGATGCCGTCCGCGTCGCCCAGCTCGTCGGCGCAGCAGTCCTGGTCGACGAGATGCTCACTGTCGACCCACTTGATCTCGACCTTGCTCTCGTTCTCAAAGCCCGCGTGGTACAGGCTCTCCATGACGCTCAAATAAGCGTCGTGCAGCTTGACATACTTGCCGACCAGCGCAATCGTGCAGGTCTTGCTGCGGGTCGCAATGCGGCTGATGAGCGCCTTCCACTCGGTCAGATCGCTCGGCGGGGTCTGCAGGTGCAGCTGGCGGGCCACGACGTTCGTCAGACCGGCGGATTCCAGCATCAGCGGGCACTCGTACAGGCTCGGCATCGTCAGGTTTTCAATGACGCAGTCGGGGCGCACGTTGCAGAACATGCTGATCTTGCGCTTGATGTCGTTGCCTACAGGGCCGTCGGCGCGCAGGACGATGATGTTCGGCGCAATGCCCATGCCCTGCAGCTCCTTGCAGGAGTGCTGCGCGGGCTTGGACTTGTATTCGTCGGAGCCGGAGATGTAGGGCACCAGTACGACATGGATATAGCAGCAGTTTTCGGGGCCCTGCTCCAGACCGACCTGACGGATGGCCTCCAGGAAGGGCTGGCTCTCAATGTCGCCGGTGGTGCCGCCGATCTCGGTGATGACGACGTCCGCCTCGGTGCTCTTGGCCAGATTATAGATGTAGCTCTTGATCTCGTTGGTGATGTGGGGGATGATCTGCACGGTCTGGCCCAGATAAGCGCCCTGACGCTCCTTGTTCAGGACGTTCCAGTAGACCTTGCCGGTGGTCAGGTTCGAGTATTTGTTCAGATTTTCGTCGATGAAGCGCTCATAATGGCCGAGGTCGAGGTCTGTCTCGGTGCCGTCGTCGGTCACGAACACCTCGCCGTGCTGCAGCGGGCTCATCGTGCCCGGGTCAACGTTGATGTAGGGGTCCAGCTTCTGGCTGGCCACCTTCAGTCCGCGGGTCTTGAGCAGACGCCCCAGGCTGGCCGCTGTGATGCCCTTGCCCAGGCCCGACACAACGCCGCCGGTCACAAAAATATACTTCGTTGCCATAATTCGCCCTCCATGTCGGCGGATGCCAAACAACAGCGCCCGCCATATCCCAAAAAATTATCCTTTCCATTATACATCGGAAAAAACAGCTTTTGCAATATGGCGGGCATATTTTCTTTATTAAATTTGCAAAAAGTGGGTTTTACTTTGGATTCTTCAGCGAGCGTCCGTGTACTTCAGGATCTCGCCGATCAGCACCTTCATGTCCAGCGGCTTGCCCACGTGGCTGTTCATGCCCGCGTCCAGGCAGGCCTTCACGTCGTCGGCAAAGACATTGGCCGTCATGGCGATGATGGGCGTGCCCTCGCCGGGCCCCTTGCCCTCAAACGCCCGGATGCACCGGGTAGCCTCCAGTCCGTTCATCTCGGGCATCATGACGTCCATCAGAATTGCGTCATAGGTGCGCGGCGCAGCGTTCTGGATGGCCTCCAGCGCCAGCTGCCGTTCTCAACGGCGGTGATGCTGGCACCCTGCTCCTCCAGCAGGGCTGTGGCGATCTCGCTGTTCAGCTCGTTATCCTCGGCCAGCAGCAGGTGCAGTCCGGCCAGCGGCAGCACCGCTGCCGCGGGGGGCAGCCGCGGCAGGGCTCTGCCCCGCTGCGGGGGCATCGTCCAACTGCTGCCGGATGCGGCTGCCGATGCGGCATGCCGCACGACCACGGACGGCTCGGCCTTGGGCGGTGTGCCCAAGGGCAGCGACAGCCGCACAATGAAGGTCGAACCCTTGCCGGGCTCACTCTCGACATCGAGCGAGCCGTGCATCTGGTCAACGAGCTTCTTTGTGATGGCCATGCCCAGACCCGTGCCCTTGTAGTGGGTGCGGCTCGAGCGCTGCTCCTGCGTGAACGGCTCAAAAATATGCTGCAGGAATTCCTCGCTCATACCGATGCCGTTGTCCTTGATCTCCATCCGCAGGTGGACAAGACCTTCTTCAAACAGCGTTTCCTTGGCGCGGAAGTTGATCTCGCCGCCGTCGGGCGTGTACTTGACGGCGTTGGAAAGAATGTTGATAAGCACCTGCCGGATATGCAGCTCACTGCCGATCAGGTACGGGTGCCAGAACGGGCCGATCTGCTTTGTGAAGGTCATGTGCCGGTCCACGATCTGGCCCTCCACGATGGAGCAGCAGGAATCCAGCAGCGCCCGCAGATCAAACGACGTGTCCAGCATCTGCATATTGCCGGATTCGATTTTGGTCATGTCCAGCACGTCGTTGATGAGGGAGAGCAGGTGGGACGCCGCACCGCGCATCTTGGTCATGCAGTCCCGCACGCGGGCCTTGTTGTCAAAGTTGTCCTCGGCAATGTCCAGCATACCCATAATGCCGTTGATGGGCGTGCGGATGTCGTGGGACATGTTGGACAGGAACTCCGTCTTGGCGACGCTGGCCTCCTCGGCCTTGCGCAGGGCTTTTTCGGTCTCGGCGCGGAACCGTTGGGCGCGGATGACCAGTGCGATGCAGACCGCGGTAACCAGAACGCACAGGCAGGTCAGCACGATAATGGCCGGGTACTGATAGGCCAGCCGCGTCAGAGAGAACGGCTGCTGCCCCAGGTTGATGTAGGCGTTGGTGATGGTGCTGATCTCGGCGCGGGTCAGGCTGTCGATGCTCTTGTTCAGCACGCTGCGCAGCAGCACATCGTAGTCCTGCCGGACGCCGATGCAGAAATTGCGCTGCTCGTCGCTCAGCATCGAGCGCAGCTCGTTGCGCGTGTCGTCAAAGACCGTGCGCTCGGCTTGGTAGGTGTAGGTATAGTAGGCATCGACGGTCCCGGCGTGCACGGCAGCCAGGCAGTCATCAAAGGAATCCAGGTATTCTACATGAGCCGTGTCGCTCAGGCCGGGCATTTCCAGCGCGGAGGGGGAAAAATCGTATGCGACAGCGACATTGTTCAGCGCGCCGTTGTGGCGGCGCAGCAGCACCCAGGAAAACTCCGCCGACAGATAGCTGTCGGTCAGCTTGTAGCCGTAGTTCTCCGCCTGGGACAGGTCGTCGGTCAGGTCGATGACAAAATCCGCCTGCCCGTCCGCCAGCATGGCCTTGTACTCGCTGCGGTCCGCGGGCTTCAGGAATTTGTAGCGCAGCCGCGCCCGGCCTGCTGCCTTTTGGAAAATATCCACCATGATGCCGGTGGGCATGCCGTCCGGCGTCATGTAGGAGTAAGGGTAGCGGTCCGGGTTGACAAGCACCGTGAACGCCGTGTCTGCGTCGTTGCAGGCGATGACATAGTTTTCCTCGGCGTCGGTCAGGTAAATTTTGCTGCTGGTATGGCTGCCGGTGTAGTATTTGTTGTACAGGGTCGTGCGCCAGCTGGGGTCGTTGCGGTTGATTTGGCTGATGGCATCGTTGACCAGCTGCTGGGTGACGGTGTCATCCTTGCGCATGGCTATGTAAATGCTTTGCTCGTCGAAGGTGTCAATGATCCATTCGTTCTTCGTCTCGCGCAGCCGGTTGGAGGCTGCGGCGGTGATCTCCCCGTTGCGCAATGCACGGGACAGCTCCTCGTCGGTGTCATAGTACACCGGGGTGTAGCGGAAACCGTGCTCCTCGGCGTAGGCTTTAAAGCTCTCATTGCGGCCATTGCCGCTGCGGCTCATGCCGACAGTTATGCCGTCGAAGGTGTCGTAGTCGCCGGCTACAATGCTGCGGTTGCCGGCTTTGACGGTCAGCATCGTCGACACCGTGCCGATGGGCTCGGCGGAAAAGGCAAACTGCTCGTCGCGCTCCGCGGTCCTTCGCAGCACCGGGATCAGGTCGATCTGCCCGGCGGCCAGCTGCTGCATGGCCTGCTGGGTGTTGCCGTCCAGGCAGGAGTATGCAAAGGTTACGTTCTCATGCTGGGCAATGTCCTGCAGCAGCTCATAGGCGTAGCCGCTGCGGCTGCCGTCTGCAGCGGTGGCCATGTAGCCGGTGTAGGGGTAGAAGCCGACGCGCAGGGTGCGCAGGGTGGTCCGGCCACCGTCCGCGGCATGCACAGGCATGGCAAAGCCAAGCAGAACGCTGACAGCCAGGCTGAACAACAGCAGCATGGCTGCCCCGCGTCTGCTTACGCCGGGATTCTCCTTCTTATTCATCGAAAACAGCTCCGGTCTTTTTAGCGCGGCAGCCGGGCAGGGATGCAGGGCCCGCGGCGCCGCACGTATATTTTGCAGGCATGGCCCGGGCAGCTTCGGTGTCGTCCGCCGCGGGCATCATCTCGGATGTTTTTACAGCTCCCGGATCGCGGCCAGCACTTCCTCATGCGCGGCCACCACCGGTGGCCAGAGGCTGGCATCTTCCAGCGGCTTCGGGCCGCGGACGGCGTCGCAGAGCGTGGCGGCGGTCTTATACAGGCGGTCCATGCCAAGGTTCTGGGCCACGCCCTTCAGCGTGTGGCTGGCGCGGAAGGCCAGCTCCCAGTCCTGGGTGGCCAGCGCGTCCTTCAGCTGGTTGAAGCTGGGGTCGCCGGGGTATTTCAGCACAAACTTTTTGATGAGTGCCTCGCTGGGCAGTCGGCTGATGGTTGCCTTGTAATCGCCGCCGATGCGGTCATAAAATTCCTGCAATGTCATAGGGGACCTTCTTCTTTCTTACAATTTATCGGATTCCTGATTTGGCTTTGGTTTTTCTGCTTCTTCTGCGGAAAATGCTGCGGTGATACATTTGTTCCGGCACTCCTTGGCCTGATACAGCAGCTTGTCCGCCTGACGGATGCCGGGGTCAAGGGTGCAGGCACCGTACACACCGCCGATGCTGACCGTCAGATGCAGGTCGGGGTATTCGATCATGTGCAGCGCCTGCACCGTCGCGCGGATCTGCTCAAGCCGCTTTATAAAGACATGCTCCGGGATATGCGGGAAAATCAGCAAAAACTCGTCGCCGCCGTACCGCACCAGTGCATCGCTGCGGTTGCGCACGCAGGCCGTTACCGCACTCACCAGCATGCGCAGCGCGTCGTCGCCGGCCTGATGGCCGTAGACGTCGTTGATCTGCTTGAACTGGTCAAGGTCCAGCATGGCTATGGCATCCACTTCCATGAGCTTCCGCAGCTGCTTCTCAAAGAAGCGGCGGTTATAGGCGTTGGTCAGGACATCATGGTAGAGGTCATGATGGTAGTCAAAAAACTGCTCTGCAGGGTCGGCCTGCCCGGCAGCGCCGATATACGCGGGTACGCTGTCATCGCTCCACAGAGAGCACAGGCGCACGTGATGCCAGCGAAGCTCGCCGTCAACGGGCAGCAGCATCGAAAGCTCGGTGTAGGGGTGCTCTGCGCTGGTGGCGCGCAGCGCCTTCTGGATACGCGCAATGTCCGCAAGGGCGAACCCGGTTTCCTCGACTTCATCGGGCAGGTGCAGATCTTTGGGCACGCCCATGTGCTCCGCCGCCCACGCCGAGAAGGAAAGATGACCGGTGGCACCGTCATAGTCAAACTGTATGCAGCGGACGCTCTGGTTAAAGAACCGACCCTTCTGCTGCATGCGGGACAGCGACTGCACTATATGATTCTGCCCGGGCAGTGCGTTCTCCCGCAGGAGGGCATCGGAAATATGCTGTGCATCTGCCAGACGGTGCAGCTGGCTGCCGGTGCCCGAAGCAATGCTCAGCTCGGCATGCAGCTGCGCGCCGCACTCGGTCAGGCATTCCAGCAGCAGTGGGTTGAACTGCCCGCACTCCCCGTTCAGGATCATCTTCACCGCGGTGTCGTGGTCGAACGCTTTTTTTGTAGCAGCGCTCGCTCGTCAATGCGTCGTATACATCGGCCATAGACACGACCTGCGCGGCGATGGGGATCTGCTCACCTTTAAGCCCGTCCGGGTAGCCGCGCCCGTCCCAGCGCTCATGATGCCAGCGGCATATAGCGTAGGCCGTCTTGACAAGGTCGGACTCCTGCTGGAACGGCAGCTTTTCCAGAATCTCCGAACCAATTGTGGTGTGGGTTTTCATGACCTCGAATTCTTCCTTCGTCAGCCTGCCGGGCTTGTTCAGGATGGATTCGGGAATGTTGATCTTGCCGATGTCATGCAGCGCCGAAGCGGTGCTGATGAGCGAAATATCCGCGGCGGTCAGGTGGTATTTGTCGGTTTTCTGCACAAGCGTGTGCAGCAGAATATCGGTGGCTGTCTGGATATGCAGCACGTGCATACCGCTCTCCCCGTTGCGGAACTCCACAATATGGCTCAGTATGTTGATCATCGTGGAGTTGCTTTTCTCTTTTTCATAGACCTGCTCGGCCACAAGGCGGACCAGCCGCTTCTGTTTGGCGTAAAGCATCAGGGTATTGATGACGCGGCGGCGCACAACGGCCATGTCAAACGGGCGGCTGATATAGTCGGTAGCGCCCAGATCATAGGCACGCTCGACGTAGCTGGACGCATTCTCCGCCGAAATCATGATGACGGGGACCTCGTCGATCCAGTGGTATTTGTTCATCATGGCCAGCACTTCAAAGCCGTCCATCTCGGGCATCATAATATCGAGCAAAAGCAGGTCGATGTCCGTCGCGGACTGCAAAATGGCCACAGCCTGTCTGCCGTTTTCCGCCTCCAGAATCTCATACCCGTCACCCAGCATCTCCGTCAGGATGGCGCGGTTCATCGCGGAGTCGTCCGCAATCAGGATTTTCTCTTTTTCACTCATGACTTCTCCTATAATTACAAGCGGAGCAAACGCGCAGTAAAAATGTACATTCTCCAATGCTTTATCATTATAGTATAATAGGAACCGTAAAAGCAACCAATTTGTGCAAAACAATCGAAAAATGTTCCAAAAGCGCAAAAAAGATGAAAAAATGTGCCAAAAAGAAAAAGCCTCCATTGTCAAAGGGAGGCCAGCGTGCCGAAAAACCTCCCTCTGCGAGGGAGGTGCCCCGAAGGGGCGGAGGGAGAGAACCTTGCCATGGCCCGAATATTCGGCAGTCGTACAGTTCTCTCCCCCACCGCCTGCCGG
>ENA-OQCG01000152-OQCG01000152.1-human-gut-metagenome-genome-assembly--contig:-NODE-152-length-12647-cov-1.881070_pt1 | contig 12647 bp, 17 predicted proteins | sample MGYA00242758_ERZ504577 | MGnify/ENA primary metagenome ERZ504577 (study PRJEB26092, sample SAMD00036248) | human gut metagenome | host: Homo sapiens | study: EMG produced TPA metagenomics assembly of...
CCAGCCACGGGATGTACCGCAGCCAGACCGACCCGGCAGCGGCAAAGCCGGTGTCGGCCTCGGACCAGAGCAGCAGGTCGGCCAGATGCAGCCCCGCCATGGCCAGGCCCAGGACCAGCACCACAGCGGCGTGGGGATGTTTATTTTTCATGGTGTTCCTCTTTCATAGCAGCGGCGGCCCCCGCGTATATTGGGACAGGCCGCGCGGAATATCCTTATTGTACAACCGCGCGCCGCAAATTGCAAGGAGGGTCTGCCCCTTGAGGAAAACATTGCGCCGGGCGGTGGTGCTCGGCCTTTTGGCGTTTGCCGCGCCGTTTGCCGCCCTGCCGCTGGCAAAGCCCGCCGCCGCGATGCCCGAAGCGTCGGCTCCTGTGCTGCCGGACGCCGTTGACACCCCTGCCGCCACACCGCAGCCCGTGCTGCCCGCCGTGCCCGAGAGCCGCAGCTTTGACGCAGATGCGCCGATTTTGTTGAACGACGACGGTGAGGAGATCACCGTATCCGTGCAGGAGTTTCTGATCGGCACTGCCGCCAGCGAGCTGCCGCCCGACTGGCCCGACGACGCGGTCTTAGCCAGATGGCCGCCGCTCACAGCTATGCCCTGAGCCTGGGCGGCGCGGCGTTCACCTGCAACAGCGCCCAGTGCGCGGGCTGGACGAGCGCCGAGGTGCTGCGCGCGCGGTGGGGCGACGATTTTGCCGCGCATTACAGCCGACTGGCCGCGCTGGCAGACGAGGTCTCCGGGGCGGTGCTCTGCTGGGACGGCGCGCCCGCCGCGGCCTGTTACCACAGCAGCAGCGCCGGGCAGACCGAGGCAAGCCAGAACGTGTGGCTGACCGCCGTGCCGTACTTACAGGGTGTCGCATCACCGTGGGACACCGATGCGCCGGGGTTCGAGACCTCCGTCACCTACAGCGCCGAGCAGGTATACACGATCCTGACCGGGCTTGGCCTGGACGCCGACGAGATACCAAACGCCCCCGCCGGGTGGTTCGGCGAGGGCGTATTGGACAGCGCGGGCTATGTGGCGCAGATGCCCGTCTGCGGGCAGGTGTTTACGGGCACACGTCTGCGCAGTGCGTTCAGTCTGCGGAGCGCGGCATTCACCGTGGCGTATGACGCCGGGGAGAATGCGTTTGTTTTCACCACCCACGGCTACGGCCACGGCGTCGGCCTGAGCCAGTACGGCGCAAAGGCAATGGCGGAGGACGGCAAAACGTGGCGGGAGATTCTGGAGTGGTATTTTCCGGGGTGTGAGGTGGTGGAGTGACGCCGCTTTCTTGCCTCCCTCTGCGAGGGAGGTGGCCCCGCAGGGCCGGGAGGGAGAGAACCTTGCCACTACCCGAAATGTTTCGGATTGCCATAAAGTTCTCTCCCCCACCGCCTGCGGGCGGAGCCCCCTCGCAGAGGGGGCCAAGGGGTTCTTACGGCAACTCCGCCGTAAACGTCGTCAATTCCGCATCCGTATCAAAATCATACACCTTCACCGTCAGGCTGTGGCAATTTTCCGGCACAGCAGCAAAGTAGTCATAGCTGGCCTTGGTGCATTGTTCCGGGTGGTCGAAGTCCGCCGGGTTGGCCGTCCATGCGCCGTCCGTCCACCAGCCGCCCTCGCCGCGCTCGTGGCCCAGCTCTGTGCCGTCTGCCGTGTAGAGCTTTACGCTGACCCAGTGCTGCTCCGGCGGGAAGGTCAGCAGCACTTTCGTTGCGGCGGGCGTGGCCTTGATGCTTTGCAGCGTAACACCGTCCTGCTCCACCGGCGTGCTCATCGTGCGCACGCCCGCGTCGCTGACTTCCGGGATCGTAAACGTCAGCGTGTAGGTGCCGGGCAGCGGGGTCTGGTCGGCATAGTCATAGTGCCAATAACTCTTGCCGTCGGTCTCCACAGTGCTCCTGTTGCAAGCCATCAGGTTGGACAGCGTCAGCGTCGCGGTGTGCCCGGCCAGATCATCGTGTGTCAGGAACAGCTCATAATTGATGCCCGTCACAAAGGTGCGGTCATCGCGTTTTTCAAAGGTAACAGCGCCGTTCAATTCCGTGCCGTTGTCCAGCACCAGCGTGCCGTACTGCCCGCCGCCGTTCTGCAGTGCCTTTTCTACGGCGTCCTCGCGGGGGCCGATGGCGTTGAACCCGGCCAGGCTGTTATCCTCACTCGTCAGCATTAAACTGATGCGCAGCCAGTCGCCGTCGTTGAAGACCTGCCCCAATGTCAGGGTGTAGGGACTGTCGGCGGTCTCGGCGGTGGATTCCACCGTCTCGGCGTATTTGTTCAGCTGCTCACTTTGCAGCGAAACATAGTCGTCCTGTCCGCCGCGGTTCAGCCAGCTGAACAGGCTGCCCACCACGGGCAGCTGCTCGGCCACGGCAGGGGCGGCAAAGTTGATGCTGCCCAGCCCCACGGCCAGACAGGCCGCGGCGGCTGCGGCCACCCGTTCCCACGGGAACCGGCGGTGCCCGGCGGGCTTTTCTGCGGCAGCCGCCCGCAGGCAGCGTCCAGCACGCGGGTAAACTCGTCGTCGGTCAGTGGGGTCTCCGGCATAGGCTGGTTGTTCAGCGTTTTCAACAAATCCACATCAAAATTTTTGTCACGCATGGCTGTACACTCCCTTCTCGGTCAGTTCACGGCGCAGACGGTCCCGTCCGCGGCTCAACCGGGTGTTGACGCTCTCCACGCTCATACCCAGCGCGGCGGCGATTTCCTTACCCGATTGCAGCAGATAATATTTGCGCAGAAAAATATCCCGGTCCGGCGGCGTCATAGCCGCCACCAGCGCACCGACAAAGTCGGCGGTTTCGGTGGTCGCGCGGTCAAACTCGGCCAGCTCGCCCAGCGTCTCGGCCAGGCCGTCGTCCAGTGTCACCGTCTCGCGGCGGCGCAGCGCGTTGTAGCAGTCAATGGCGCGGTTGCGCGCCGCGACGGCCAGCCAGGGGCGCAGCGGTGTGCGAGCGGCCTCCAAATTTTGCGGCGCTGCGCCAGAGTGCGACGAACACGTCGGCCATGCACTCCTCCCGGTCACAGGGGTTCTGCGGCAGGATACGGCAGAGAATGCCCTTGACGAGCGGCGCATATTCAAGCATCGCCGCCTCCAGGCCCTCCTCCGGGTGTGCCTGCAGCAGACGGGTCAATTCCCGGTCCTTCATGGGTGGTTCCTCCTTTTTTGTCGTTCCAACTATATAGACCGGGACGGGACGGGAAATCTTACAGGTTCGAGGAAAAATGTAGGGGCCGGGCATGCCCGGCCCGCGGCTTTCCCGCAAACGCCTGTCTGCCGTACAGTGGCGGGCCGCACATGTGCGGCCCCTACAGGGCGGCGCAAGGCTCATACAGGCGTTGTAGGGGGGCGGCGTCCCCGACGCCCCGCGGGCGGATGCAGGCATCCGCCCCTACAAGGCGCACAAAAAAGCAGACGCTGCTTTTGTGCAGCGTCTGTTATGCGGTTGCTTATTGCCCTGCCGGCAGCGTAAACACGAACCGGCACCAGTTGCCTTCCTCGCTCTCGGCGTGGATCTGGCCGCCGGAAAGGTTGACCAAAATCTTGCAGATATGCAGCCCCAGTCCGCTGCCGCGGGTGTTCATGCCGCGGGAGCGGTCCTCCTTGTAGAACCGCTCAAACACAAAGGGCAGCGCCTCGGGGGCAATGCCTGCGCCCGTGTTCTCGATGCGCACCTCCACCATATTGCCGCGGCGCTCGGCGGCAAAGCTGATCGTGCCGCCCGCCGGGGTGAACTTGATGGCATTATCCACAATATTATACACGACCTGATGCACAAAATCCGGGTCCGCGCAAATCAGCAGCGGATCGCCGCCCAGACCCTGGATGTCGATCTTGCCGTCCTCGATGCGCTGCTCGTCGGAGAGCACGACGTCGGTGACGGTTTTCCACAGATCGTAGGTTTGCGCGTGGATGGGCACCTCGCCCGCCTCGAGCTTGGTAATATCCAGCATGTTCTGCACCAGCCGCGCCAGGCGGCCCGTCTCCTGCGAGACGATGCCCAGATAATGCTTTGTTTCCTCGGGCGGGATCGTGCCGTCCAGCATGCCGTCGATGAAGCCCTTGATGGTCGTCATGGGCGTGCGCAGCTCGTGGGCGATGTTGCCCATGAACTGCCCGCGGGAATTGTCGATGGTTTGCAGCCGCGCAGCCATGTTATTGAAGGTGGTCGCAAAGTCAGCCAGCTCCACGCAGCCGTCCACCGGCGCACGGGCCGTAAAGTCCCCGCTGCCCAGGCGGCGCGCGGCCTCACTGATGTCCTCGATAGGGCCGGTGATGCGCTTGGCCAGCACCCAGCACAGGATGCTGCACAAAATCAGGATGACCGCCGCCGAGATGCCGAACATCGTCAGCATATCGGTCATGTAGCTGCCCAGCGCAGCCATCGGGCTTGCGGCAAACAGGTAGCCGTCCTGCCCGCCCACCGTGATGCGGCGGCCCGCCGTGTAATACTTGGCGCAGTAGACACCGTCCAGCGTGCCGGTCTCAAAAATGTCGTATCCCTCGTTCAGCTCGTCAATGTAGGACGCGGGCACGCCTGCGCCTGTAAAGGCGTCGTCCCCCGTATGCAGCAGGATCTGGCCGTTCTCGTCGGCGATGAACACCAGCGCACCGGAGGCCGTGTTGAACAGTTCAAACCCGCTGTGGGCGCGTTCCAGCACATCCTCCCCCTGCAGGGCTTTGTGACGATGGAGCCCTCATCGGCGAATCGCTCACTCAGCGCTGTCGCGCCGTTGAGCACATCGGTCAGCGAGCTTTTGCGCTCCCCGATGAAGTACGCCGCCGACAGTGCCGTCTGGATCGCGCACATAACGCTGAGCCCCAGCACGAGCACGGCGGCGATGGTCGCGAAAAATTCGCGGCTGATCGTGTTGCGGCGGCTCATTCCCTGACCTCGAACTTATAGCCGACGCCCCAGACGGTTTTCAGGCTCCACTGCTCGGACGCACCCTCCAGCTTTTCACGCAGGCGCTTGACGTGGACGTCGATCGTGCGGGAGTCGCCGTAATACTCAAAGCCCCAGACCTCGTCCAGCAGCTGGTCGCGGGTGTAGACGCGGTTCGGGTGACCGGCCAGGCAGGCCAGCAGCTCCAGCTCCTTCGGCGGGGCCTCAACGACCTTGCCCTTGACCTTCAATTCATAGCGGTTCATGTCAAGGTGCAGATTGTCAAAGTCGTAAACGCCCTTGTTTTCCTCCTCTTTAGCGGAGGAGCGGCGCAGCACGGCCTTGATGCGGGCCGTGACCTCCTTGGCGTCAAACGGCTTGACGATGTAGTCATCCGCGCCCAGCTCCAGGCCCAGAACCTTGTCGTAGGTCTCGCCCTTAGCGGTCAGCATGATGATGGGGGTGTTGTCCTTGGCGCGGAGCTTGCGGCAGACCTCCCAGCCGTCCATGACCGGCATCATAACGTCCAGCAGCACAAGATCCGGGTGCAGCTTGTCGAACTCTGCCAGCGCCGCGCCGCCGTCGTGGACCATCGTCACGTTGTAGCCCTCCTTGACCAGATACAGTCGGAGCAGCTCGCAGATATTTTTATCGTCATCAACGACCAGAATTTTCTCATTTGCCATCTTAGTTTCCTCCTTGCCCGCCTGCGGCGGTATCGATACAAATGTATTATACCGCATAATTGTGGACAAAAAAAGAACAGATCGTCGGATTCTTGGGAAATTTTTGCGGTTTTTCTGCGCAGGCGGCGCACCCCGGGGAAGATTATTTCAAAAACGGCTTGAGAGAAAAGAACGCATCTGCTATAATACATTTATATATGCAAATCGGCCTGTGCGCCGATCCGCATGGCAAAAATCCAGCAAAAATTCAAAGGAGAATTTTGAAATATGAAATTAGGTATTGTGGGTCTGCCCAACGTGGGCAAGTCTACCCTGTTCAATGCGCTGACCAGCACCCAGAACGCGCAGGCGGCCAACTACCCCTTCTGCACGATTGAGCCGAACTCCGGCATCGTGCCCGTGCCCGACCCACGGCTGGACAAACTGGCCGAGATCTGGCAGACCGACAAGAAAACGCCTGCCATCGTTGAGTTTGTTGACATTGCAGGTCTGGTCAAGGGTGCCAGCCAGGGCGCGGGGCTCGGCAACAAGTTTCTGGGCCACATCCGCGAGTGCGACGCCATCGTCCATGTTGTGCGCTGCTTCGACGATGACAACATCATTCATGTGGTCGAGGACGTCAACAAGCCCGAGAGCGTTGACCCCATCCGCGACATTGATGCCATCGACTTGGAGCTGATCCTGGCCGACCTCGAGGTCGTCAGCAACCGCCTAGGCCGCCAGCAGAAGGCTGCCAAGACCGGCAACAAGGCCGCTGCCGCCGAGGCTGTCTGGCTGGCCGACCTGGCCGCCTGGCTTGAGGGCGGCAAGCCCGCGCGCAGCTTTGACTTTGACGAGAGCGACGACGCCGTGAAGGCCGCCCGCAAGGAGCTGGGCCTGCTGTCCGCCAAGCCCGTCATCTACGCCTGCAACGTCGGTGAGGACGACCTGCTGGGCGGGCTGGACGAGAACCCGTACTTCCCGCTCGTCGCCGCCCGCGCCAAGGAGGAAAACGCCCAGGCCATCCCCATCTGCGCCAAGACCGAGGAGGACATTGCCGGTTCCACGCAGGAGGAAAAAATTGCGTTCCTGCAGGAATGGGCATCGAGTCCACCGGTCTGGACAAGCTCATCAAGGCCAGCTACGAGCTGCTGGGCCTCATCAGCTTCCTGACCGACGGCAAGAAGGAATGCCGCGCCTGGACCATCAGGAAGGGCACCAAGGCCCCGCAGGCTGCCGGCAAGATCCACAGCGACTTTGAGCGCGGCTTCATCCGTGCGCAGGTCATCGCGTACAAAGACCTGGAGGACGCCGACTTCAACTATGCCGCCGTCAAGGCCAAGGGCTTGCAGCGCACCGAGGGCAAGGAGTACGTCGTGAACGACGGTGACGTTATCGAATTTTTGTTCAACGTTTAACGGAGGTTTTACCGTGATTATTGGCATTATGGGCGCTATGCCCGACGAAGTCGACCAGCTGTGCGCACGGCTGGAGAACGTGACCAAAGAGAACTACGCCGGGGTCGAGTACCACTGCGGCACACTGCAGGGCAAGCAGGTCGTCGTCTGCTGCGCGGGCATGGGCAAGGCCAACGCCGCGTCCACCGTGCAGGTGCTGTGCACAAAATACGGCATTGATAAGCTGATTTTCAGCGGCATTGCGGGCAATATGACCAGCAAGATCGGCATCGGCGACGTCTGCGTCGGTGAGACCGTCGTCTACCACGACGCCGAGCTGAGCATGATCGCCCAGAGCGCACCGTTCCAGGCCGAGTACCACGGCGATCCCGCGCTGGTGCAGGCCGCGCTCGACGCCTGCACTGCCTGCGGCGTGAAGGCCATCGCGGGCAAGATCGCCACGGGCGACACCTTCGTCGGCGACGCCGAGACAAAAAAGGCGATTGAGGAAAAGTGCCACCCCGACTGCGTCGAAATGGAGGGCGCGGCGGTCAGCCAGATCGCGGGCCGCAACGGCGTGCCCTGCGTCATCCTGCGCGCCATGAGCGACAACGCCGACGAGAGCGGCTATGAGGTGCTCGTTGTCAAGCAGTTCAGCATCACCGAGTACGTTAAGACCGCGACGGAGATCGTGGCAAATATGATCGAAAGCCTGTAACAGGCAAAATAAAAGCGGCCATCTGAGAAATAGGTGGTCGCTTTTTGTTTTGCACAAATCTACCGATTTAAAAATATGCCTTGATCTGGAACTTATCTGCCGGGGCGGTGTCCTCGATTTTCAGATGTTCATGGTTAAAGTCAAATTTTACGCTCTTGCAGTCGTCGGTGTTGCGGGTCAGGCGCAGCAGCTGGTCCACGCGCTTTTGCTCCTCCTTCGTGTAGAACAGGTAGCTCGCGCCCTGCTTGCGGGCACGGCCCGTGCGGCCAATGCGGTGGGTGTAGTGCTCGTTTTCCTCGGGCACGTCGTAGTTGATGACGGCATCTACATCGGAAACGTCAATGCCGCGCGCTGCCACATCGGTGGCGACCAGCACATCGATCTCCCCGGCCTTGAACCGCGTCATGATGCGGTTGCGCTCGGTCTGGGACAGGTCGCCGTGCAGGCAGTCCACGTTGAAGTTCAGCCGGGCAAGCTGGTTGGCCAGCATCCCCGTGTTGTACTTGGTGTTGCAGAAGATCATGACCCGCTTATAGCCCTCGTCAATGATGATCTGCGCGGCGTCGGCCAGCTTGTCACGGCCCGTGGTCAGCAGCTTGTACTGGGCAATTTTCGGGCTGGAATCCTCGACGGGCTGGACGCTGACCTCGGCGGCGTTGTGCTGGTAGAGCCAGCCGATGTCCAGCACCTCGCGGCTGATGGTCGCCGAGAACATCGACAGGCTCTCGCGGTGTTTCATCAGGTCGATGATGTACTTGACGTCCCTGTAAAAGCCCATGTTCAGCATCTCGTCGGCCTCGTCCAGCACGACGGTTTTGACGTCGGAGACATCAATGGCGTGGTGGCGGTAGTGATCCATCAGGCGGCCCGGCGTGGCAACGACGATTTGGCAGCCAGCTTTGAGCTGGCGCTGCTGCTTGTCCATGCCCGCGCCGCCATAGACGCAGACGATTTTGATGTCAGGCAGAAACTGCGCCAGATTTTGCAGGTCCTGGGCGATCTGCTGGGCCAGCTCCCGCGTGGGACTTAAAATGACGGCCTGCGGCTTGAGGCTGGCAGGATCGACCTTGGACAGAATGGGAATGCCGAACGCCACGGTCTTGCCGGTGCCCGTGGGGGCTTTGGCGATCATATCGTGCCCGGCCAGCATCAGCGGGATGGCCTTTTCCTGGATTTCGGTCATATCGGTAAAGCCCATCGCCTGTGTAGCGCGGATGATTTCGGGTGAAACGTTCGTAAGTTCGGTAAACTGCATGGTCGTACTGCCTTTCGGTTTTATTCGCCGCCTTGTAGGGGTCGGGCATGCCCGACCCCTACAGCATTCTTTCCTGTTTTTATTATAGCAACATTTTTCTATCCCCGCAAGCCAAAAAAAAGCTTCCCCCCGTGGGGGAAGCTGTCACCGCAGGTGATTGATGAGGGGCAGGCTCGCCATTCTTGCCCGTTTGCGGTTGGCTCGCAGGAGGGCCGCCCCTCATCCGCCCTCGGGCACCTTCCCCTGCGGGGGAAGGCTTACTTATTTTTACTGGTTCTTCTTGCGGCCTTGCCGGAGGTTTTCTTCTCGGTCTGCGTCCGGGTCGGCTTGGCGGCGGCCTTCCTGGGCGCGGCCTTCGGCGTCGGGGCGGGGGTCTCCTTGTTCAGCAGGCGCTCGGGCACAGGGTCGAGCTTCCAGAGCTGGTTCTCGCCAAAGACATCCTGCCAGATCTGGGCCTGGGTGCCGTTCTCCACGCGCATTCCCACCAGGTCAATGACCTTATCGGCCAGGACGTTGCGCAGCTTGACCTTGCCGCCGCCCGCCTCCACGATCTGCCAGCGCTGACCCGCGCCCGCGGTCTGGGTCCACTGGTGGACCCAGGTGCCGTTGCAGACGCCGGACATGGCCAAGTCCATGACCTTGCCCGTAAAGCGGTTCCTGATGCGGTACTCGCCGTCCCCCGCTTCCACAAACTGCCACTGCTGCCAGGGCTGACCCTCGTAGCTCCACAGGCGGACGGACGCGCCGTTCTCGGTGTTGAAATCGGCCACTTCCAGCACGCGGCCATTGGCGGCGGCGATGGTATAATAGGCATCCGGGCGGATGACGGTCTGGGCTGATTTCCTCATGGTGAATCCTCCTTTTAGACAGAAAGCTGTACATTGTTCTGTCCGTTTTTTTCATTATAGCACAACTGCGGCGCGCTGTTTTACCAAAATTTTTCGGTACTGTTTGGGCAATCCGCCAAGCACTTGGCCGGACGGCGCATTTTTTGTCAGTTTTTGCGGCTGGCGCACTTGCATTTTTGTGCATATATTATATTATAGAATATATGCTTGTTTTACGGCCATGCGGTGGCCGCTGTAAGGGGAGAGTTCAGCCATGAGAATTGCCTTGATTGCCCACGATTCCCGCAAGGAATTGATGGCTCAGTTCTGCACTGCCTATGTGCGCATTTTGTCTGAGAATGACCTGATCGCCACGGGCGTGACCGGCAAAATCGTCCATGATGCCACCGGTCTGCCGGTGCGCACGCTGTATCCGGGAGGCCGCGGCGGTGCCGAGCAGATCGCTGCCATGATCGGCTGCGGCGAGGTGGACATGCTGCTGTTCTTCCGTGACCCCGTCGGTGCCAAGCCCGGCGAGCCGAACGACATGATGCTGCTGCGCCTGTGCGACATGCACACGATCCCTGTCGCCACAAACATCGCCACCGCGGAGGTTCTGATCCACGGTCTGGAGAGAGGCGACCTGGCTTGGATCGAGCTGCAGCGTGGTCGGAAATAACTAAAAAAGCAACGCCCTGTCTTGAAAAAGGCAGGGCGTTTTATTGTATGGCTGTAGGGGCGGGCATGGCCCGCCCGCCGGAGCTTCGCGGTGGCCGCAGGCTCCCGCGGGTCGTCGGGGACGCCGCCCCCTACAGTCTCTATAAATTACTGATACACGATCGCGCTCTTGACCCTGTTGGCGGCGTCGGCACCGGCCAGGATGCGGGCAAGCGCCAGCGCAAACGGGATGGCTGCACCGAGGGCCTCGCCGGTGACGATGCTGCCGTCGATGGTGAGGGGCAGTCCGGTGTAGCTGGCCCCTGCGGCGGTCAGGTCGGCGTCCATGCCGGGGTAGACCGTGGCCTTTTTGCCGTTCAGCACGCCGAACGCCGCCAGCGCGGTAGGCGCGGCGCAGATGGCGGCCACGACCTTACCCTCGGCGGCAAAGTCCCGGCAGACCCGGCGCACCATGGCGCTCGGCCGTCAGGTTGGCGTGACACCGGGATCGGCCGCCGGGCAGGATGCAGGCGTCAAACACCGTGTAGTCCAGCTCCTCGGCTAGGGCGTCGGCCACAACGCTGATCTGGCGGGCACTCTTGACGATCTTCTCCCCGCCGACGGCGGCAATCGTGACCTCGACACCGGCGCGGCGCAGGATGTCCACGCAGAGCAGACCCTCGCACTCCTCAAGGCCGGGGGCAAAAAAGATAACAGCTTTAGACATACTAGCATCTCCTGTTCAGTTAAAAGGATGGAACGCACGGGTGATGCGCCAGATGCCCGGCAGCGGGCTTTTGAGTCCGCGCAGGGTCTGCACCAGCCCGACGAGGGACAGCACATCCACCAGCAGCGTCAGGGTCAGGCCCAGCTCACTGCCGTGGGGCAGGAAGCCGACGCAGGCGCAGACCGTGGCCAGCGCCAGCACAACAAGGCCCTGATTCAGGTGGAACTTTACAAACTCATCGTGCCGCCATTTTGTGCAGGCGGGGATGAGGATGAGCACATTCAGATAGCACAGCGCCGCCATCAGCTTAGCCGTGCGGGGCGGCTGTTCCGGCGTGGGCGCGGTTTGGGCGGGCTTGGCCGCCGGGGCCTGCGGGGCGGGGCGCGTTTTTCTTTTTGCTTTTGTTTTTGCTTTGCCACGGCTTACCTCCACCCGAACAGAAATGTAAAGCAGCGCCCCAGCTGACGCCGCCAGTCGGCCTCGCAGTGCCTGCCGTCCAGCTGGCAGTAGGGGTAGACCGTCGCGCCCCCGGCGGTCAGCAGGTTCGTGACCTCCAGTGCCTTGCCGGTGTACTGGGCCAGCGCATGGCGGCCCTTGCCCTCGCGCTCGCCCCAGCTGATATAGACCCGCGTGCCGGGAGCCAGCTTTGCTTTTTTGATGCCGGCCTTCACCTCGGTAAAGCTGAACCGCACCGACGGCGACAGGCAGGCCGCGCGGCTGAACGTCTCGTTATGCGCCGTGACGCCGTACAGGCTCATCAGCCCGCCCATGCTCGACCCGCCGATGGCTGTGTTCTCCCGGTCCGGCAGCGTGGGGTATTTTGCGTCGATGAGCGGCTTTAATTCTCGAACCATCCAGTCCAGATACGCCTTGCCGCGGCCCTTTATATCGTATTCCTGCCACACAAAGTCGTAGGGGCTGTACTCCTCAAGCCGGGCGTTGCCTCATGGTTGCACTCCGGCGCAACGATGATGGCCTGCGGGTGGGCGTCCATGTATTCCTTCAGGCCCCAGCAGGTGCCGTAGGTCGCGGTAGAGTCAAAAAACAGGTTGTGCCCGTCAAACATGTACACAACGGGGTAGCGCCTGCCGGACGACTGCCAGTCATCGGGCAGGTAAACAAAGGTGTTGCGGTCCAGCCCAAACGGTGTGATGTGGGCGGTAAAATTTTCGACCATGGGTATCTCTCCCCTTTTTGCTGGTTTATTTATAATTGTAGCGCATTTGCATGGCTTTTTCAATCAAACGGATTGTTTTTTGCGGGGCAAAGTGCTAGAATTTTTACAATTCAGAGGAAAGAGGAGAGTATATCCATGGAACAAGCGATCCAATCGGTACAATCGTTTTTCAAGCGTAAGGACGTCGTGATCTCAGCGCACCGCTACGGCATCGACGCCATGGGCGCGATGGCGCAGGGACTGTTCGCCAGTCTGCTGATCGGCACGATCATCAAGACGCTGGGCCAGCAGCTGGGGCTGGCGTTTCTGGTCACGGCGGGCGGCTATGCGGCGGCAGTCGCGG
>ENA-OQCG01000154-OQCG01000154.1-human-gut-metagenome-genome-assembly--contig:-NODE-154-length-12598-cov-2.391789_pt1 | contig 12598 bp, 11 predicted proteins | sample MGYA00242758_ERZ504577 | MGnify/ENA primary metagenome ERZ504577 (study PRJEB26092, sample SAMD00036248) | human gut metagenome | host: Homo sapiens | study: EMG produced TPA metagenomics assembly of...
GCTGGCGCAGTGGGGCGCGGGCTACGGCTGCGCCGCCGTGCTGCTGGGCAACACGGTCAGCGAGAGCGTCTCCTGCGGCATTATGCTGGCTTTTGCCGCACGCACGCCGGAATTTGCACCCCGGCCCGGTGCGCCGCTGCACCCCTACACCCGCAAGGAGCTGTACGACATCCTGTGGCCCGTCGAGGGCAGCCGCCTGCTGGCCAGCGCCCTGCAGGCGGCGGAAAGCAGCCTGATCCCCTACACGCTGGCGATTTACACGGGCAGCCGCGCCGAGGCCGTGGCCCAGTACGGCAGCTTAAAGGGTATGGCGCTCCCGCTGCTGTTTTTCCCGTTTTCGGTGCTGGGTGCGCTGTCCGGCCTGCTGATGCCAGAGATCACCCGCGCCCACACAAAGGGAGACACCGCCGCCATGCGCCGCCTGATTTTTACGATGCTGCGCATGACCGGCGCGTTCTCGCTGGCGGCGGGGGCCGGGTTTGTGCTGCTCGGTGCGCCGCTGGCCGGGTTCGTCTACCGGGATGCCAAGGTTGGGCGGTATGTGCAGCTTTTGGGTTTCGTCGCGCCGTTCATGTATCTGGAGAGTATGGTGGACGGCGTGTTAAAGGGTCTGGGGGAGCAGCTTGCAACATTCCGATATTCGCTGTTTGACTCGGTGTTCCGCATTGCGGCGATTTGGCTTGTTGTGCCGCAGTACGGCATGATGGGGTTCCTGGGGGTCATGGCCGTGTCGAATCTGATGACCTGCGGGCTGAATATGAGGAGGATGATGGTACAAATAAAAAAGCCTTCCCCCTAGGGGGAAGGTGGCCGAGGCCCCGTCCGAGGTCGGATGAGGGGGAGGTTTGCGGGGGTATCCCGTGAACGGGAAGGTGCGGCAGACTCTCCCCTCATCAGTCCGCTTCGCGGACAGCTTCTCCCCCCAGGGGAGAAGCCTTTGGCGCGGGTTACAGCGTTTCCCCGCTCACCAGTCCGTTCCACAGGCGGTAATATACGCCCTGCTTCGCCAGCAGCTCGTCGTGGCTGCCCTCCTCCTCGATGCCGTCGCGGCCCAGCACCAGAATGCGGTCCGCATTTTTGATCGTCGTCAGGCGGTGGGCAATCGTCAGGGTCGTGCGGCCCTTTGCCAGCTTGTCAAGGCTCTGGCCCACCAAAATCTCGCTCTCGTTGTCCAGGGCACTTGTGGCCTCGTCCAGCAGCAGGATGCGCGGGTTCTTCAAAAAGACGCGGGCAATCGCCAAACGCTGCTTCTGCCCGCCGGACAGCTTGACGCCGCGCTCACCGACGTAGGTGTCGTAGCCGTCCTTCAAAGCGCGGACAAAGGCATCGGCTCCGGCCAGGCGGGCAGCCTCCTCAATTTCGGCGCGGGTCGCGCCGGGGCGGCCATAGGCGATGTTCTCCGCCACCGTGCCGCTGAACAGGTAAACGTCCTGCTGCACGACGCCGATGGCCCCGCGCAGGCTGTGCAGCGTCACACCGCGCACGTCCTGGCCGTCAATCAGGATCTTGCCGCCCGTCACATCATAGAAACGGGGGATCAGGCTGCACAGCGTCGTCTTGCCGCCGCCGGAAGGCCCGACGAGCGCGACATTCTCACCCGGGCGGATATGCAGATCAACGTGGCGCAGGACCTTGTTGTGGTCGTCGGGGTACTCAAAGCTGACGTCGTCAAAGTCGATGCCGCCGTCCTTCACGACCAGCGGCTTCGCGTCGGGGGCATCGGTGATGGTGACGGACGTATCCATGATCTCGGCAAAGCGCTCGATGCCGGTCATGCCGCGCTGGAACTGCTCGGCAAATTCGACGATACGGCGGATGGTCGCGATCAGCGTCGAGACATACAGCACATACGCGACAAGGTCGCCCGCGCTGATGGCCCCGTACACAAGGGACAATCCACCCGCCAGAATGACAACAAAGTACATCAGACCGTCAAAAAGGCGCGTGGACGTGTTGAACGCCGCCATGGCGTGGTAGCTTAAGGTCTTGATCTGTTCAAAATCCCGGTTGCCTGCGCGAACTTCTCGCGCTCCATGTCCTCGGCGGCAAACGCCTTGACGACGCGCTGCCCCAGCAGGCTGTCCTCGATCGTGGCGTTCAGCTCACCGATCTGAAAGCGCTGCTGGCGGAACCGCTCCCGCAGCTTGCGGTTGAGCTTGACCGAGACCACGCCCATCAGCGGCACGCAGGCAAAGACGACGAGCGTCAGCGGCACGTTGGCTTGGCAGAGGATAACGAACGATGCTGCAATCTTTATTCCTGCAATGAAGAACTCCTCCGGGCAGTGGTGGGCAAACTCGGTCACATCGAACAGGTCGTTGGTGATGCGGCCCATGATCTGGCCGACCTCGTGTTGTTGTAGTAGGTGTGGTCGAGCCGCAGCAGGTGGTCAAAGGCGTCGCGGCGCATGTCGGTCTCGATGTGTACGCCCATGATGTGCCCGATGCCGGACATAAAGTAGCTTGCCGCGCCGTCGATGATGCGCAGCACAAAGTAGAGCGCAGCCAGCCGCAGCACGGTGTCCACGGTCAGCGCGGCGGCGGAGACGGTGTTCGTCAGTGTGCGCATGATGGAGGGCAGGGCGATGTCGCAGAGCGTCGTCAGCGCGGCGCAGAACAAATCAAAGGCCAGTACGCCGCGGTACTTGGCCATATACGGCAGAAAACGGCGGATCAGGGTGCTATTTTTGGGGCGCTGCGGAGTAGTGGTTTCGGACATGGGTACCTCTTTCGTTTGATGATTTTTGCATGGGAAATATCGCGGTAGGGGCCGGGCATGCCCGGCCCGCAGCCTTACGGAAAACGCCTGTCTGCGGGCGCATATAGAATGCGCCCCTACGTTGAAATCGACATTCCCCGTAGGGGCGGATTCTATATCCGCCCGGAAGCTTTGCGGCTGCCGCTATGTGCCGCGGGCGACCAATGGTCGCCCCTACATGTGCTATGATAAAAATGGTTTATTCAGTCTCAATGGGTTCGGAGATGGGATTGGTGTTGCCAGTCTCGCCGGAGTTGTCGCCACTTCCGGAATCACCGCTGCCTGAGTCGGGCACGGGGGTTATATTTGGGGGGTGAAGCCTCCTGCAGAACAGCATGACAGCGGGAACATACAACGCTGCCGTCCGACTGCGGTACTGAGTCATGGCCCAGAGCAGGGGATTCCTGCGTTGTTATTTCGCCACAGCTGCATTTCAGCGTTTTAACGCCCGGTTCTGTGCAGGTCGCTGTGTTGCTTTCAAGCTGGAAGCTATGTTCGTGCGGTGTCGGGGTCGGTTCGGCGGGCGGTACAGCCGTGGGGACTGCAGTCGGTACCGGGGTGGGGGCCGCCGTGGGTGCAGAGGTCGGTTGGGGTGACGGCGTAGGTGTGGCCTGAATCTTTTCGGTTTTGACCTCCCCACAGCCCTCGCGTTTACAGGTGTAGACAATCGTGTCACCGCTGCGCACCCCACCATCCCAGTCATGGCCGAGTGCGGGCAGTTCCTTCTCGATGACTTCGCCGCAGATCGTGCACTTGTACTTGGCCGAGCCGTTGTTGGTGCAGGTCGGGTTCACCCGCGTATCCTCGATCTCCGCATAGTTGTGTTCATGGGCGTCAGCCTTGAAATTGGCTGTCAGCACGACGCCGCCCGCATCGGCGTTCTGGGGCATCGTGAAGCTGATCGTCGCGCTGCTGTAGCTGCCGCCGGAGCTGGCCGTCCAGCCCGCAAAGACAAAGCCCTCGTCAGGCACTGCAGTCACAGCTGCCGCCGTGCCGCCCTTTTTGACGAGCTGGCTCGTTGTGCCGGACAGCTTGCCGCCGTTTGCAGCAACAAATTCCAGCGGGACCTTCGCGCCGCGCACGGCGATGGGATCCTTGCTGATAAGGTTCGCGGGCACACCGTCCGGTGTCGGGATCGTGCCCAGCGGCTGCGGGCGGCGGTCCTCGGCGGCATAAGCATGGGTGCGCACGTAGGTAAAATACGCGGTAACGGCCTCCTTCGAGAGGTGTACGCCGTCGGACAGCGTGTAGTCCTTTTTGGCCCAGCCTGTGGCATCGTCGCGCAGGACCTCGGCGCTGTTCAAAAACTTAAAGCCGTTTTCCTCGCACATCTGCACGAGCGCGGCGTTGTAGGCATCGACCTGGGTCATCGTCAGGTTCGTGTTCTCGCGCTGCCGGTCCAGCGGGGGAATGGCGCTGACGATGATGTCACAGTAGGGCCACGCGGTCTGGATGGCCTGCAACCCTTGCAGATAGGTCTTTATGTAGTTCGTCGCGTCCGTCGACGAGCCGGACAGGTTGTTGGTGCCGTAGCAGATGATGATGCGTTTGGGCTTGAGCATGGCCACAGCGTCCGGTACGGTGTACATCGCGGATGAGCCCTTGAACTTTTCGCATTTCAGGGAGGTGATCGACCCCACGCCCATGCTGACAACACCGATGTTGTTGTTCAGGCTTGTGAATGCCGTGCCGGTCTCGTTGGCGTACAGCAGGTAGCGTGCCGTGTTTGAATCACCGATGAAAAGCGTCTCATCAACATAGCTGCGGCCTGCGTCGGCGGTCTCGGGCAGGATGGTGCCGACCTCGGCACAGACAGGCTCTGCCGATGTGGCAGGCGTGGCCGCGGGCGTCGCTGTGGCGGCGGCTTCGGCAGTCTCGGAAGTGGCGGACGGTGTGGCGTCCGTCTGGGCATGGCTGCACCCGGTCAGGCAGACAGCCAGCGCCGCGACGGCCAGCAGGACAGGTAATTTCATGCGGTACACCTCTTAAACTTGATGCTATACACTGCTATGATACACCATTTTGCGGCGCGGTGCAAATGTTTCCATCAGACTTTACAAAATTATCGAAAAACGATAAAAAATGCTTGCAAAACGATATGCAGCGTGGTATACTGCAAGCATCACGAACCATGGGAGAGAGCCTTGCGGCGATCCGAAACCGTTCGGGCACGCAATCAGGAGGTATACAAATGAAATTTACCTGGAGCGACCAGAAAAGCATCATTCTGACCCGCGTCGTTGTGGCGGGGACAATAGCGGGCTGCGGCATCATGACGGTAAGCGGCCCGTGGCTGACCCGTTGGATGGTATCCGCTCACGCCCTGCCGCCCGCCAGCGGCCCGGTGCTGCTGGGCATGGGGTACGTCTGCGCGGTGCTGGCGTTCGTCATGCTGGTCAGTCTGTACAAATTCCTGCGCCGCATCGAGGCGGGCGCGGTCTTTGTGCCCGCCAACGTGACGGCCCTGCGGCGCATCAGCTGGTGTTGTGCGGGGGCGGCGGTGGTCTGCCTGGCCGCGGCGTACATCTATCTGCCGTTTGCGTTTCTGGGCGTGGCCGCGGCGTTCATGGCGCTCATTGTCCGGGTGCTGAAAAACGCCTTTGCCCAGGCCGTCCACATGAAGGACGAGCTTGACTACACGATTTAAGGAGGCGGCACGATGCCCATTGTGGTCAATCTGGATGTGATGATGGCGCGCCGCCACAAAGGCGCGGGCGAGTTGGCCGAGGAGATCGGCATCACGCCGGCAAATCTGTCCATCCTGAAAAATAACAAGGCCAAGGCTGTGCGGTTTTCGACGCTGGAGGCTCTCTGCCGGGCGCTGGACTGTCAGCCGGGGGATATTCTGGAGTTTGTGCCGGACGAGAATCGGTAGGGGCCGGGCATGCCCGGCCCGCGGCCTTCCCGCAGGCAAACGTTTGTTTTACACTGCCGGGCCGGACTTGTCCGGCCCCTACGTTGAGGTGATGGTATGCTGTATGCTGTTTTAATGTACCCGCTGGCGTATTTTTATCTGCGCGGAGTGATGTTTCCGCAGTCATATCCGGATTGGGGGATGCCGGTTTTTGCGGCGCTGTTCATTGTGTATGTGGACTGTGCCGCCCGCGCCGCGCACCGCACCGCCGCTAAGGAAACGCCGCTCTGGGCCGTATGCTGGATGGCGCTGGCCGCGGCGTATCCGCTGTACGGCTACCAGCCGGGGCCGCTGGGAGACTGGCAGTGGCCGGCATGGCATCTGTTCGCCGTCTGGTATGTGCTGGCACGGTGCGGGATGCTGGCGCAGGGGCAGAGCGGCAGTCTGGCCCCGCTGGACGCGCTGGCCGGATTTGTCCTCCTGCCGTTCGGGAATTTCTTCCTGCGGGCACGTACCGTCTTTGCTGCGCTGCGCACCCATCTGCAGGATCGCACGGGGACACGAAAAGTTCTGCACCTCATCGTTACCGCAGCGGTGACGCTGGCGCTGTGCGGTGTGGCATGGGGCCTGCTGGCAGCAGCCGATGCCAACTTTGCCGCGCTGGGGCAGCAGGTGTCCGACTGGTGGGGCAGGCTGCTGAACAATATGAGATTCATTGACCAGCTGATGTATATCCTGCTCTCACTCCCGGTGGGGGCGTGGCTGTACGGGTTGGTGGGCGGCTCCCTGCGCCGCAAGCCCGCCCACCACGGCGCAGCAGTGTGCCGCTGTGCTGGAAACTGCCGCATTGTGCCGCGCACCACGGCGGTGGCGGCTGTAACGGCGCTGTGCGGCGTCTATGCGTTGTTCTTTGCCGTGCAGGCAGGGGAGTGGCTTGCCGCTGCGCCGCTGGGGCTGGACGCACCGGACACCGCCGCTTTTGCGGTGAACGGCTTTTGGGAGCTACTGAAAATCCTGCTGCTCAATTTTGCGGTGCTGGCGGGCATACAGTTCTTTGGCCGTGCGCCGCTGCCCAAAGCGTTGGCCGCCGTGTTCTGTGGGTTCGGCGTGGCTTTTGCTGCGCTGGCAGCGGGCAAGCTGGCTGTCTATGTGACGCTCTGTGCCCTGACGCCCCGGCGGTTCACGGCGGCATGGTGCCTGTTTGTGCTGGCCGTCTGTGCGGTGCTGGCGCTGGTGCGGGTGTTCAAGCCGATCCCGGCGGCGAAGCTCGCGATTTTTGCGGCAGCAGTCAGCTTTACACTGCTCTGCTGCGTGAATGTGAAGCAGCGGGTCATTGATGTAAATCTGGCACGGTATGAAGCCGGGATAGATGAGGAGCTGGATTGGGGCGTGCTGTGGGAGTGCGGGTATCCGGAGAACGCAGCGCGGTAGGGGCCGGGCATGCCCGGCCCGCGCGCGTAAGGCAAACAGGCGTTTGTGGGAAAGCCGCACGGAGGGGTCAAGACCCCTCCCTACAGGATGACGATAACGGGTGCTTTGTAGGGAGCGGTCTTGACCGCTCCGCGGGATGTGCACGGCAAACGGCTGCCTGACGGAAGGCTGCGGGCCGGGCATGCCCGGCCCCTACAAGGCAACGAAAACAGGGACACCGGCCCTTGCGGGTCGGTGTCCCTGCTTCTTATGCGATTTTACGCCTTCTTAAAGCCCACGCTCTGCATGAACCTGACAAAGGCGGCCTGACCGGCGGCGTCCTGCTTAAAGACACCGGCATTCTCCAAAACATGGCTGAACACGGTGCCGATCTCGGCCTTGACGGCCTTGTTGGCGTCCTGCGGCTTCATGTGGGTGCCGTACTTTGCAATCAGCTCGTCGATCCAGTCGGCATGGACGGCCAGCGCGTCGCCCGCCTCGCGGCTGGTGTTCGGGCGCTGCCCGGCCAGAATTTCCGCGATCTGCGCACCCTGATCCTTCAGGCGGGCGGGCAGGATAGCCAGACCCATGACCTCGATCAGGCCGATGTTTTCCTTTTTAATGTTGTGGTATTCCCTGTGCGGGTGGAAGATGCCGTCGGGGTACTCCTCGCTCGTGCGGTTGTTGCGCAGGGCCAGGTCAAGGATGTAGCCCTCGGTCTCGTCGTAGTGCAGGATCGGCGTCACGGTGTTGTGGGGCGTGCCGTCGGTCTCGGCCAGGATGCCGACGCTCTCGTCGGTGTAGCTGCGCCAGGCGGACAGGATGTTGTTGGCAACATTCTGCATCTGCTGGCTGCTGCGGCCCACCAGACGCACGGCGGAGACAGGCCAGTTCAGGATGCCCGCCTTGACGCCGGGGTAGCGGATGTCGGTCATCGGCACGGCGATGTCAGCCTTCTGCATCGGGAAAACATACCGCCCGCCCTGGAAGTGGCTGTGGCTCAGGATGCTGCCGCCGACGATGGGCAGGTCGGCGTTGGAGCCGCAGGTGTAGTGGGGGAACTGTCCGACGAAGTCGAAAATTTCCGCCAGCGTCTGCTTGTTCATCTCCATCGGCTTGTGCTGCTCGTGCAGCATGATGCAGTGCTCATGGAAGTAGGCGTAGGGGCTGTACTGCAGATAGAACTGCTCACCCGCCAGCGTGATGGGCACAATGCGGTGGGTCTGGCGCGCCGGGAAGTTGATGCGGCCCGCGTAGCCGATGTTCTCCTTGCAGAGCATGCAGGCGGGGTAGCCGGATTTGGGCTGCAGGCGCTCGAGGGCAATCGTCTTGGGGTCCTTCTCGGGCTTCGTCAGGTTGATGGTGATCTCCAGCTCGCCGTAGGGGGTGGCGGTGTTCCACTGGATGTTCTTGGCGATCTGCGCGGTGCGGATGTAGTTCGTGTCGACGCAGAGCTGATAGAACCAGTCGGTAGCGGCCTTGGCGCCCTGCTTGACGTAGAGCTTGCGGAACTTCTTGCAGACCTCGCTCTCGCGGGGCATCAGGGCGCCCATCAGGCGGGTCTCAAAGTTGATGCGGTACTGGTTGACCGCGCCGTCGAACAGCTCCTTCTGCGCGGCCAGCTCGACCATCTCGTCCAGCAGGGCAGCGGGGGTCTCGGGGTCCTCCTTCGGGGGCTTGGCCTCGCTGGGGGCGGCCAGGGCCAGCAGATCCAGCAGGGTGTTGCGCGCCACCAGAATGTCCAGATCTTTGATGAGCTTGTGCTTGCGGCCAAAGCGCAGCAGACGCTCCACGTCCAGTGCCAGGCGTGCGTCGCGCTGCTCCGGGGTCAGGGATGTGATGTCAAATTCATTCTTTGCCATGATTGCCCTCCTGTAACGGTGTATGCGGTGTGATTCTGCTTCTGTTATAGTAACCATACCGCGTTTTGCCTCCGCTTTCCATAGCGTTGTGTGCCAGTCTTTTGCAATTTTCAACCAAAAGCGAAGCCCCGCTGTGCTGTCCGTCAGGACCTGCCGCAGCGGGGCGTTTTTGGCTGTTTTACTTCTTCAGATCGCTGAACAGATCCTTCTTGTACACGCCGTCGGCGACGAGCCGGGCAAAGCTGTCAATGACAGTCTGCTTGTCCTCAGCGTAGGTGACACCGAACCACTTGTCGTGGGTGGGCAGCACCTTGACGCTGACCTTGTCGGCGTGCAGCAGTTCATCAATGTAGATGGGCAGCAGGTACTCGGCCTTCAGCGGGTTGGCGGGGGCGGCCTTCTCGAAGAACTCCACAAAGCCGGATTCCAGCAGATCCACGAACTCGGGGGTCAGCGCCCACATGTTCATCGAAACAAGGCTGTCGATGTCGATGCTTTTGCCGCCTGCGGCTGCGCCGTCGGCGGTCTTTTCAATGCCGCTGGTCTCCAGCACGCCGGTCAGGTAGTGGGCGTCGTTCATCTGGCAGATGCCGCGGGTGACCGCGCCGTTGTCGCTCAGGGTGTTTTTCAGCACAAAGCCCGCCATGGCAAGGTCGCCCGGCTTGTCGGGCGTGTAGCCCTGCAGGAAGTCGTGCAGCCGGACGAACGCCTCCTTGCCGTAGTAGTCGTCGGCGTTGATGACGGCGAACGGCTCCTTAATAATGCCCTTGCAGGCCAGCACGGCCTGGCCGGTGCCCCAGGGCTTGGAGCGGCCCTCGGGCACGGAGAAGCCCTCCGGCACGTTCTCGAGTGCCTGGAACGCATAGTCGATCTCAACGCCCAGCCCGGCGCAGATCTTCTCAATGCGGTCACCGATGGCCTCTTTAAACGCCTCCTCGATGTCGTGGCGGATGATAAAGACGATCTTGTCAAAACCGGCCTCGATGGCGTCATGAATGGAATAGTCCATGATGATCTCGCCGTTGGGACCGACGGCAGCCAGCTGTTTGATGCCGCCGCCGAAGCGGGAGCCGATACCGGCGGCCATAATCACCAGTGCAGTTTTCATAGTTTCCTCCTAAATTAAACACCCTGCGTTGGGGTGTGGTAGCAACTTAAGGCAATACCGCATAATTCTAAGTGCCGATACGGCGAGCGAGGTGCGGCAGCTGCTAAGCCAAAAGCGCAGATAATACTTTGTGTATTATCGAGCATTTTGGCAACGCAGATGCCGTGCCGCAGCCGCCGGAGCGGTGCTTAAGCCGTCAGGCGGGAATTGTGCGGTGTTGCCTTAGTACGCTACGCCCCAGACGACCATCTTCTGGGCGGGCTTGCCGCAGACCGGGCAAACGTCGCTCAGGTGCTCCTGGGCAAAGGGCATGCAGCGGCTGGACAGGCCAGCGTCGGCCTTCATGGCCTCCTCACAGGCGAGGTCGCCGCACCACATCGTCTTGATAAAGCCGGTGTGCTCCTTGGCGATCTGCTTGACCTCCTCCATCGTGGTGGCGCTGTAGGTGCGGTTCTCGCGGTTCTGCAGGGCGCGGTCATACAGGTCCTTTGCCAGGGCCTCCATGGCAGCGGGGATGGCCGTGGCCAGCTCCTCAAACTTCACAAACTGCTTCTCGCGGGTGTCGCGGCGGACCAGCACGCACTGGCCGTTCTCGATGTCGCGGGGGCCGATCTCCAGGCGCACGGGCACGCCCTTCATCTCCCACTGGGCAAACTTCCAGCCGGGCTGCTTGTCGCTGTCGTCCAGCTTGACGCGGGCATACTTGCCGATCTCAGCGGCCAGCTCGCGGCACTTGTCCAGCACGCCGGGCTTGTGGGCAGCGACAGGCACGATCACGACCTGAATGGGCGCGATGGCCGGGGGCAGGATCAGGCCGTCGTCGTCGCCGTGGGTCATGATGATGGCGCCGATCAGGCGGGTGGACGCGCCCCAGGAGGTCTGGAACGGATACTGCAGGGTGTTGTCGCGGCCCGTGAAGGTCACGTCATAGGCGCGGCTGAATTTGTCACCGAAGTAGTGGCTCGTGCCGCTCTGCAGGGCCTTGCCGTCCTTCATCATCGCCTCGATGGTGTAGGTCGCCTCGGCACCGGCAAACTTCTCCTTGTCGGTCTTGCGGCCCTTGACAACGGGGATGCACAGGTCGTGCTCGGCAAAATCGGCGTAGCAGTTCAGCTGCTGCTCGGTCTCGGCCTTGGCCTCCTCGGCGGTCTCGTGGATGGTGTGGCCCTCCTGCCACCAGAACTCACGGGTGCGCAGGAACGGGCGGGTGGATTTCTCCCAGCGGACGACGCTGCACCACTGGTTGTACAGCATGGGCAGGTCGCGGTAGGAGTGCAGCACATGGCTGAAATGGTCGCAGAACATCGTCTCGCTGGTGGGGCGCACCGCAAGTCGCTCCTCCAGCGGGTCGCTGCCGCCGGCGGTGACCCAAGCGACCTCGGGCGCAAAGCCGTTGACCAGCTCGCCCTCCTTCTTCAGCAGGCTCTCGGGGATGAGCACGGGCATGGCCACGTTCTCATGGCCGGTGGCCTTGAAGCGGGCGTCCAGATTTTTCTGGATGTTTTCCCAGATGGCGTAGCCATAGGGGCGCAGCACAACAAAGCCCTTGACGCTGGAATACTCGACCAGCTCGGCCTTCGTGCAGATGTCGGTGTACCACTGGGCGAAGTCGACCTCCTGAGCGGTGATCGCCTCGACCATTTTTTTCTTATCGTTTGCCATTTCTCTTTTCCTCACACTTTGTAAAACCGGGGACAGGCGCTCAGATACGCTCCTCCAGATAGTTGACCACATCACCGACGGTGTGGAAGTTCTCGATGTCCTCATCGGGGATCTCAACGCCGAACTCGTCGGACAAGGTGGTGATCATATCAATAACGTCAAGGCTGTCTGCGCCGAAATCGTTGACAATGTCGCTGTCGGGGGTAATCTTTTCAGGCTCGACCTCAAGCTGGTCGGCCAGGTAGTCACGGATGCGGCTGAAAACTTCGGAATCCATAATTTAACTCCTTTATAAACACAGATATACATTTAATATATAGCGTATCTGCGGGTGAATGTCAAGGGGTAAGTGTTAATTTTATGCCACATTGCATAGGATTTGCGGGGAGGTGGGCAAGTGAAGCTGAATTTTACCAAAATGCAGGGTGCGGGCAACGATTATATCTACATTGACTGCCGCGCTGCGGGGCTGCCGCCCGACGCCGCCGCGTGGGCGGTGCAGCTGTCGCGGCGGCATTTTTCGGTGGGTGCGGACGGGGTGATCTACCTCTGTCCCCCGCTGCGGGCCGACGGCGACGCGGCCATGCGGATGTTCAACGCCGACGGCAGCGAGGGGGTCATGTGCGGCAACGGTGTGCGCTGCGCGGCGGAATTTTTATACACCCACGGCATGCGGCGGGACTGTATCCGTATCGACACGCCCTCTGCCGGGCAGCGGGTGCTGCACCGGGTCGGGGACGGGCTGTGGCAGGTCGAGATGGGCCGCTTTACGGCAGCACCGGACGCCGTGGGGGCCGTGGGGCTGGGCGGCGGACCGCTGCTGGATGTGCCGCTCTGCGCAGGCGGGCGCGCGTGGAGGGTGCACTGTGTAGCCGTGGGCAACCCGCACTGCGTACTTTTTACGCACGAGCCGCCGCCCGCCGGGGCGGAGCTGGCCGCCTGGGG
>ENA-OQCG01000155-OQCG01000155.1-human-gut-metagenome-genome-assembly--contig:-NODE-155-length-12594-cov-1.859710_pt1 | contig 12594 bp, 14 predicted proteins | sample MGYA00242758_ERZ504577 | MGnify/ENA primary metagenome ERZ504577 (study PRJEB26092, sample SAMD00036248) | human gut metagenome | host: Homo sapiens | study: EMG produced TPA metagenomics assembly of...
CTCCCCGCTTCCAGATGCAGCGCCAGCACCAGAAATTTTGTAGCGAAAAATTGCAGCAGCGTTAATAGCATACACAGCACCCCCTGGTGCTACTGTATGCTGTTGGAAGATCACAAAGTATTCCTCCGAATCCGGAGCACAGGGATGGCATTCTGCAATTTTCCTGCGGGTTCGTTCGTATTAAGGATAAGGGACCGAATTTTGTTGGTAAAACGGAGGAACCATTATGGCGATCTTTGAAAAGACCATTCAGAACAAGAAATTTGATCAGCTGCTCTGGAAGTTGGAAAACGAAATTCCGGCCAGCAGCTGGTCGGCAGAGCTGGAAGCCGGAAGTGATTTCAAAGAGGGCGATGCCCGGTGCAGTGTCCGTGTATTTGAACGGTACAGCATGATGGGCGGCAACCGCCTGAGTCTGACACTGACCATGTTCCAGAACGGGGACAGTCCGATCCGGTTATCCGCCATCACCGCAGGCGGCAGTCAGGCGGTGTTCTTCAAAGTGAACACCCTTGGAGAGGAATCCTTTTTGGAGGACGTAAAGGGACTGCTGGAAGAAATTTTGGAGGAGTAAGATGTTTTTCGCTGGATTTGATCTGTTGTTCAGCATCCTGTTTCCCATCCTGTTCCTTGTGGTTCTGGGCATGATTCTATACACCATCATCGGAAATATCCGCACATGGAATAAAAACAACCATTCGCCGCGGCTCACCGTTCCGGCAGCGGTGGTGGCAAAGCGCACGGAGGTCTCTCATCACCACACGGACAACACGATGATGCATACGTTTACCACCTATTATGTGACCTTTCAGGTAGAGAGCGGCGACCGCATGGAGCTTACCGTAAGTGGTTCGGACTACGGAATGCTTGTGGAGGGCGACATTGGAAAGCTGAGTTTCAGGGCACCGCTATCTTGGGTTCCAGCGGAACTGAGTGTTTCTGCACTGCTGCCCAACTGGATGAATCGTAAGTTGAACAAGGCAGGATTACACACAAAAAAAACATCTGCTGCCCCTTTGCCGGACGTGACAGCCTCCGGCGTGGGACAGCAGATGTTTTTCCTTTTTTACGATGCAGTCAGATTCACTCCGCAATGGGCATGGTCTGGTAGAACCAGTCCTCAATGGCCTTGCGGGTCCGGGCGAAGAACTGCTTCACCGGGCAGGCAGCGTCGCGGGCTTCCTGCTCCAGATCCGTACCTTCGGGGAAATTGCGGATGACGGTATAGGCCACCGACTGCGGCGGCAGCGACATCATCACGGCAGGGTCGTGCACCACACAGATCTGCTCCCCCACTGCAAGGGTAGCGGGATCGGAGGTGGTCTTTTCGTCATGGTCCTGCCACTGGGTGCGCTCAGTGATCACCATTTCATAGGTCTCCTGCCCCTCTGCGGTCACCAGTACAGACTCCACTGTACCGTCCGCAGCGCGGCTGATCTCTTCCACCGTACCATAGTAGTAGAGCCGCTCCGAAAACAGTGCCGAGGCAGCGGGCAGTGCACTGACACTGAGCAGCAGCACTGCAAGCAGACAAAAGAACGAGCGATAGGTCTTTTTCATAAAAAGCCTCCATTTTTCATGTTGAAGCGGAGCACCCGCCGCATGGCGCTCCCGGATGCCTTATTCTAACACAACTCTTGTCGGATTTCTATATCCAGGCTTAACCGGCGGAAAAATATCGCAGAGGGCGGCCAATGATCACGCCTTTTTCCGAAAAAAGCAAGCCCGGAAGGCACACAGACCTTCCGGGCTTGCACTTTTGGCGATGCGCTGTGCGCATCTCAGACTACTTTACAGCTGGCAGGCGGTATCGTAGCCGGTACGGATGGCGTTGGAGATATCTGCAGCCTTGCCTGCGGCATCGCCGATGGAGTACACCGGGATGTTGGCAGCTTCCAGCGCAGCAGCGTCAAACTCATTGGAGCGTGCGCCCATAGCCAGCACGATGTAATCGCAGGGGATGGTCACCTCTGCGCCGTCCTTGTTCTCACAGACAACGGCATCCATGCGGAACTCCTTAACCTTGTGGCCGGGGTACTGCTCCACACCGTAGGTCTTGTAGTTTTCCAGCAGGGTAGGCAGAATGGTGGTGCTCTCGCCTGCTGCGATCTTGTCCATCATCTCGATGACAGACACCTTGCAGCCGCGGGCAGCCAGATACTCTGCGGTCTCGCAGCCCACCATGCCGCCGCCGATGACAGCCACGGTGCCGTAGACCTGCTGCTCACCGGCCAGCACCTTCCAGGCATCGGCCACGTTCACGCCGTCAATGCCGGGGATGCGGGGTGCGGCACTGTGTGCGCCCACAGCGTTGATGACTGCCTCAAAACCGGCCTCCTTCAGCTGCTCTGCCGTGCGGGTCTGGCCCATGCACAGGTGCACCCCGGCGTTGCAGACTGCATGGATCAGATCCTGCGTGGCGCGGCGCATCTCCTCCTTGCGGGGAGGCACGCAGGCAATGTTCAGCTGACCGCCCAGAGAGGTGGTCTTTTCAAACAGGGTCACATCATGGCCGCGCAGGGCTGCCACACGGGCAGCTTCCAGACCGGCAGGGCCGCCGCCCAGAACAGCCACCTTCTTTTTCTGTGCGGCAGGCTGGATACTGCGGCTGTTCTCATAGCCATTTTCGGCATTGAGCACGCAGGACAGGAACTGGCGGTTCTGGATGGCATCGGTGCAGCCCTTGTTGCAGCTGATGCAGCGGCGGATATCGCAGGCCTTACCTGCAGCGATCTTTGCGCCCCAATCAGGGTCTGCCAGCAGCGGGCGGCCAACAGCCACCATATCAGCCATGCCGCTCTCGATGACGCGCTCAGCCATCTCGGCATCCACGATACGGCCCACGGCGCTCACCGGCACGTTGACAGCCTTTTTGATGTCGCCGGCGATCTTGACAAAGAAGCCGTAGGGCTGCACACCCATGGGAGGAATGGTATCCGCCATGTTGCCGGTGTGGTTGGCCTGGGCAACGTGGAGCATATCCACGCCGTCCTCCACCAGCCACTGGGCAAACTGCACGGCATCGGCCTCGTCAATGCCACCCTTGCCGCGCTGCGGGGTAACGATAGACAGCTTGTAGTCAATGATCATCCCCGGCACAGCCTTGCGGATGGCCCGGGTCAGCATCCGGGCAAAGCGGACCCGGTTCTCCAGACTGCCGCCGAACTTGTCGGTACGGTGGTTCATCCGGGTGGAGCACAGGCAGCCGTTCAGGCGGTCGCCGTGGATCTGGATCACATCCACACCGGCCTTCTGGGCACGCACCGCGCAGGCGCACATCTTATCGATGATGGACATCAGCATCTCCTCGCTGACCTCATCGGTAAAGAACATCATATCGTGATGCAGGCGCTGACGCATCTCGTCAAACTTTTTCTGCATGAACAGGCTGTTGATGGCATCCACATCGTACTCCGGGTGGAAGAGCTGGACACCCAGCTTGGTGCCGTAGGCGTGAACACTGTCGGCCAGCTCCTTAAAGGCCGGGATCTGGCTGTCGTCAAACAGCTTGGGGGTGGGAGAAAAGCTGTTGATGGGTGCCACATCGCCCAGAACGATGTAACCCACGCCGCCCTTTGCCAGACGGGTGTAAAAGCCCATGTCCTGCTCGCTGATCATGCCGTTCTTCTCGTAACCGGTGGTCAGCGGGGGGAACATGATGCGGTTCTTAAAGGTCTGTCCGCCCACTACAATGGGCTGCAGGATCATGTTTTCCATACAAATGCCTCCTTACAGATGTGCTTTGATGAATGCGGCGGTCTTTTCCTCCACGGCGGCACGAGCGGTCAGCGTGGCAAAGTTGTGTCCGCCGCCTGCAATGGTATCCACCTCGGGTGCGGTGTACCCCTCGGCATAGCGGCTGCAGGTGCCCTCGTCCACCAGACGGTCATCGTCGGCCCGCAGCAGAAGCACCGGGCCATTGTAGCCCTTGGCCTCAGTGAAGGGATCGGGGTGCTTGGCCATCTCATAGTTGAAGGCCATCTTGTAGCACAGACCCTCCATGTCGGCGTAGTCCTTGCCAGTCTGGGTCACGCCGTCGGCGCGCTGGGCGCAGCCGAACCACATCCCTGCGCCCGGGCACAGCAGGATCAGGCCGTGGGGCTGGATCACCGGAGCGCAGGAGGCAGCAATGTAGCCGCCCATGCTCTGGCCGGAGAGGAACATCTTTTCGCTGTCCACATAGGGCTGCTCAGCGGCCCATGCAAAGATATCCTGTGCATCGGTGTGCAGGCCGTCAAAGCTCATATCCTCGAACTCGCCGTCGCTCTCGCCGTTGCCGTAGAAATCAAACCGGGCGCTGCCGATGCCCTGCGCTGCCAGAGCGCGGGACAGGTGGGTGTACATGGACTTGTAGCCGCTGCAGCTGCCGGCAAAGCCGTGCAGATGCACCACAAAGGGCACCTTGCCCTCCGTATCAGGCAGGGTCACGATGCCGCGCAGGGTGTGACCATTGCGGTTTTGAAACTGGACCTGTAAGATCTTCATTTACTTGCTCTCCTTTGCGGCACGGCGAGCCTCAGCTCGGTCAGCATCTCAGCAGTCTTCTGCTTGGTCAGGGGGTAGACGAAGAACAGGATGGCAACTGCAATGCCGTAGCCCAGGAAGTAGACGCCGGTGTAGCTCTTCCAGATAGCGTTCACAACGCCTGCGGTCTGCACAGCGCCAGCGGTAACGTTGTAGCCGATGGCACCCAGCACAAAGCTGGACAGGCTGCCGGAAATGGCGCTTGCAAGCTTGCGGAAGAAGGAATAGGTGGAGTAAACGATGCCCTCGTTGCGCTCGCCGGTCTGCAGCTCGTGGTAATCGATGGCGTCGTTGACCATAGCCCAGATCAGCACCTGCATGCCGGAAGCGCCCAGATAGCAGATACCGTTGATGACGATGAAGGCCACGGGGTTATGGACGGGGAAGAAGAACAGGATGCCGAACACGATGGCGGCAAAGCCGGCACCCATGCAGCACCACTCCTTCTTGCCGAACTTGTTGGCCAGAGGCTGGGTGATGGCAAAGGACAGCACAGCGTACAGCACGCTCAGCATGCCGGAGACAGCCTGGATCTTGACGTTGCCGAAGAAGTCCTTGTACAGATAGGTGTTCAGGCCGTTGACCACAGATGCGCCGATCATGCCGGTCAGGCTGAAGAACATCACGCCCAGCAGGGCTTTGTTGTGAGAGATCTCCTTCAGGACGTGCAGGTAGTTCAGCTTTTCGCCCTGCGGACGCTCAGGCACTTCCACACGCTCCTTGCACCACACGCAGGTGATCTGCAGGCACAGCAGGCCCAGCATGGCGCAGATGCAGGCCAGCATCAGGAAGCGGCCAGCCACGGGCTTGTTGTCCACATACAGGAACAGGGGGCCGATCATGACCATGACGGTCATGAAGATGGTGCCGCCCAGGCTGCGGTAACGGGACAGGGCGGTGCGCTGGCTCACATCATCGGTCATCACGCTGGACAGGGTGCCGAAGGGCACGTTGACGCAGGTGTACAGTGCCTCATACAGCACATAGGTGATGAACATGTAAGCCAGACGCAGACCGTAGTTGATGTTGCCCACATTGACAAAGCCCAGCACACACAGCACTGCCATGGGGAACGAGAAAGCGCGGATCCAAGGGATGAACTTGCCGCCCTTGGTGGCCTTGCGGGAGTCCACGATCGCGCCGATGATGGGGTCGTTCACGGCGTCCCAGATCTTGGTGACCAGCAGCAGGATACCCACATGGAAGGGGTTGACCTGCAGGATCAGGGTGTAGAAGATCGACAGATACATGGCGCGGTACTGCTCCGTGAAGCAGCAGCAGATCGCCCAGTGTATAGCCGATCTTGTCCTTCATGGAGAAGGGCCGAACGGTCTTTTTCTGGTCCATTGCGTTTTATCCTCCTTAAAAACAGATGAAACCACGAGGCTTTTCACACAAACCTCTTCTCTTCAATTGTATTATACGTTAATTTTGCGTCAAAGCATATCCAAAAAATGATTGAAAACTATCGCAAATTGATGTATTATGCAATTATGACAGTTGTACTTTTCAGTTGTGTACAACAAACTGTCGCATCTGACAGTTCCACGGAGGGAATTTTGGTGAATTATACAGCCAAACGTTATCTTTTTGAACAAAGCACGGTTCGGGAATTCTTTTCCGGCGCGTATTATGACCTGTTTCTGGTCATCCGGGGCAGCGGTGTGTTCCGGTGCAGCGAGGTGGTGCTGCCCGCCCAGCAGCAGAATCTGATCATCCTCAAGCCCGGGCAGGGCGGCAGACTGGAATATGCCGGAGCCTACGGCCCGCTGGAGATCATCCGGGTGCAGTTGTCTCCCCAGATGCTGGCGCAGTTGTCGGATGAGGACACTGACTTTGAAAAAAGCTTCAACGTGGTGCCCTTCCGGCAGGTGGCTGTCCGGCCGGACAGCCAGATCTATATGCTGCTGAAGAATCTTGCCCGGAAGCTGCTGGTGCTCCCCCAGGAGAGCAGTCAGTTCGGCGCGGCGGCGTTCGAGCACGGCATCCTGCAGATGTTCGTGGTACTGGCGCTGCGTGCCTGCATCCATGCCGAATTCCACACCGCTTCGGTCAGCCGCCACCACCTGATGCTGGACGAGGTTTTCCTCTTTATTCAGGCCCATCTCACCGAGGAACTGACGCTGGAGCGTCTGGAAAAGGAGTTTTTCGTCTCCCGGGAGCATATTGCCCGGGAATTCAAACGCCAGACCGGCCAGACCGTGCACCGCTACATCGTAAAGGCCCGGCTGGACCGCTGCTGCACCCTCATTGAGCAGGGCCTCCCCATCACCGAGGTGTACAAGACCAGCGGCTTTGGGGGCTATAACCACTTTTTCCGCGCCTTTAAAAAGGAGTACGGCATGACCCCCAAGGAATATTTCAGCACCACCCGGCAGGATGCCCGGGGATGAGCCTTTGCAAAAGAAGTCCCGGCTGCAATTTTTGTGCAGGCTGAAACGTATTTTATATAAAACGGCAGCTGCCGTTTTTCAACGAACGATCTCCATTGCTGACAGGAGGGAAGCTCTATGAAACTTTCTGCTGATTATCGTGCCCTTGCGCTGGATGCCCTGCGTGGCAGATGGAAGACAGCTGTTCTGGCCGGACTGATCGCCAGTGTGCTGGGAGCCAACATTGTGAGCAGCTCAGACAGGGTCATTTCCAACATGAGCCAGAACGCCAACGGCGACACCCCGGGGTTTGCCGGGCTGCTTTCTACCGGCAGCGGCGGCGTGCTGGCGGTTCTCGTGATCTGCATCCTTGCCTGGGCAGTGTTCACCCTCATCGTGAGCGGTGCGGCGCGGCTGGCTACGCCCGGTTCAACCTGAACCTTGCAGACGGCAGGGACGCTGCCCTCTCCGACCTCGCTTCCCAGAAGCACCGCCTGTGGGACGGCTTCTGCATGAATTTCCTGCAGGGGCTTTATGTGGCGCTCTGGTCGCTGCTGCTGTTCATCCCCGGCGTGGTAAAAGCCTACAGCTATGCCATGACCCCCTATATCATGGCCGAGCACCCCGGCCTGACGGCCAACGAAGCCATCACTGAATCCCGGCGCATCATGGACAGCAACAAGTGGCGGCTGTTCTGCCTCGATCTCAGCTTTCTGGGCTGGGAGCTGCTCTGCACCCTGCCCATGCTGATTGGTTTCTCTCTCGTCTTTGCCTTCACCCACTCGGCGGATACAGTCCTCGTTCTGCTGATCCTGCTGTCCATCCCGCTGAGCGCCGGCTTCTTCTTTCTGCACCCCTACGAGGAAGCGGCCTGGGCGATCTTTTACCGGGATATCACCGCCGCACCTTCTGACACCGAGGAAATCTGAGAATGAAACACACCGCCTGCTATCACCTGCCCGGACTGTTCGAGTTCTACGAGCTCTACCGCCTGTTCCTGCCCCTGTTCCGGGAGCACCGGGAATATTTTTATGACTGGTGCGAGATCGGCTCCATCTACGGCGCGCCGCCGGACTGCATCTGGGGCGGGGGCCGCGTGGAGGCCGGGGAACACTCCCCCGCCGAAGTTCTGGCTCTGACCCAGGAATACGGCATCTCTGCCCGGCTCACATTCAGCAATTCCCTGCTCCGCCCGGAGCACCTCTCAGACCGGAAATGCAACGCAGTGTGTCAGCAGTTTGCCCAGCGGGGCACTGTGCAGAATGGGGTCATCGTCCACTCCGAGCTGCTTTTGAACTACCTGCAGCAGCATTACCCGGAGCTTTATCTCGTATCCTCCACCACCAAGGTCCTGACGGATCTTCAGGCGTTTCAGGCAGAGGTCCGGCGGCCGGAGTTCCGGTATGTCGTGCCGGACTTCCGGCTGAACAAGGCCTTCGATGCCCTGGATACGCTCTCCCAGCCCGAAAAGGACAAGGTAGAATTTCTCTGCAATGAGTGCTGCTGGTTCGGCTGCACCGAGCGCAGGCGCTGCTACGAAGCCGTCAGCCGCAAAAATCTGGGGGAGGTCTGCGAACATCGGTGCACTGCCCCCGGCGCGCAGGAGGGCTACCGCTTTTCCAAGGCGATGGAAAACCCCGGGTTCATCGGCACTGCGGACATCCGGGAGCGCTATCTGCCGTTGGGCTTTTCCAATTTCAAGCTGGAAGGGCGCGGCCTGGGCAGCGCGCTGGTGCTGGAGTTTCTGCTCTATTATCTGACCCGGCCGGAGTATCAGATCCACGTCCGGGAGGCGATCTATCTGGACAACATGCTGGACCTCTTTTAAGGGTTGCACCACCGGCGCAGTGTGGTATAATCAGCATAACAGAGCACCCGCAAGCAGCGCTCTGTTCCGTCCAATCCAAGTCAGAAGGAGATCGTTATGGAATTCACTCAGCTTATTGCACAGCGGTATTCCTGCAAAAATTTTGGTACAGGCAAGGTAGACGCTGCAGCACTCCACACCATTCTGGAAGCCGGTCGGCTGGCACCCACCGCCAAGAATACTCAGGAACAGCGCATCTACGTCGTTCAGTCCGAAGAAGGGCTGGCAAAGATCGATGCTGCCACTCCCTGCCGTTACGGTGCCCCCGTCTGTCTGGTGGTCGCCTATGACAAGAACCACACCTTTACTTACCCCGGCGAGCGGATGAACTCCGGCATGGAGGATGCCGCCATCGTGGCCACCCACCTGCTGCTGGGCGCTGCCAATGCAGGCGTAGACAGCTGCTGGGTCAACTTTTTTGACCCGGACAAGCTGGCAAACGCGCTGGGTTTGCCCGAAAACGAGGAGATCGTGCTGCTCCTTGATCTGGGCCACGCTGCCGAGGGTGCAGGCCCCCTGCCCAACCACAGCTCCCGCAAACCTCTGTCCGAAACCGTCACCTTCCTGTAACCATCACAGGGATGCAAAAAAGCCCCCGCACGTTGGTTTTTCGGCCAACATGCGGGGGCTTGCGTTTTATTTTCAGTTTTCAGTTCTGCGGGTGGACGATATCCCGCCAATCCAGATCTCCACGTTCCAGACCGTGGATGAGCACCTCCGCGGTGGCAATGTTGGTGGCCAGCGGGATGTTATGCACATCACACAGGCGCAGCAGGGTCATCTCGTTGGGTTCGCTGGGCTTTGCGTTGATCGGATCGCGGAAGAACAGGAGCAGATCGACCTCATTGCAGGCAATGCGGGATGCGATCTGCTGATCACCGCCCTGAACACCTGCCAGAAAGCGCTGGATCTGCAGACCCGTTGCCTCGGAGATCAGCTTGCCGGTGGTACCCGTAGCCACCAATTTATGCTGGCTCAAAATCCGGCAATACGCCGTACAGAACTGAACCATCAGCTCTTTTTTGGAGTCATGCGCAATCAGTGCAATCGTCATCGGTCAACCTCTCCTTTGTTTCGCCAGTGGGCATTTTTCTTGCATATATCATAGTATCACAGTTTCCGTTCTTTTACAACCGTTTTTTAGACAAACTTCATACTTTTTTCGGAAAAAAGCGCCAAATTTCACCAAAAGAAGCGTTTCAGCGTTTCAGCGTTTTATCTCTCTTCAATTGTCTAAAGCGTCCTGCCCGGCAGGTGCGGTCTCCTGAGCAGCATCCGTGGTGCCTGCGGCGGGATCTGTGGCCGTATCCGCTGCCGTATCCGCGCCGGTTTCGGTCTGAGCGGGGGCAGTCTGGGCAGCAGAAGTGCTGTCTGCGGCGGTCTCCTGCTTGCCGATGGTGCCATCCTCATTCAGGGTACCGTCCTGCATGGCGAAGTAGGCATTGGCAATGTCCACCACCAGATCGCCGGTTCGGGCACCGTAGCCGCCGTACTCAATGGTGATGCCAATGGCGATCTGCGGGTCATCGGCGGGCAGATAGGCCACCATCATGGCGTTCAGGTAGTGCTTGCCCGGGGCGGTAGGTCTCACTGCGCTGAGGGGTGCCGGTCTTACAGGCAATGGCAATGGGGTAGCTGCTGATCTTGCTGTTGGTAATGGTGCTGGGCACCTGCCGCATCCCCTGCCGCACCAGCTCAAAGGTGTTGCCGGTACCCTCGATGATATCCATCACCTCGGGCTGAGTCTCGTTGATCACCTCGCCGGTGTTGGAATCCAGGATCGCCTTGACAAAATGAGTGCGGTAGCGGGTTCCGTTGTTGGCCAGCGTTGCAGCATAGGTGGCCAGCTGGATGGGCGTGACCACCGTGTTGCCCTGACCGATGGCTGCCTGAACGTCCAGTGACTCCATATAGTTGGAGTCGTTCTTGGAGGTCAGGTGGCCCACAGCCTCACTGACCTCCACGCCGGTGCGCTGACCAAGGCCCAGCTTATAGGCGTAGGCATCATAAACATCACTGGTCAGGCGGCGGCCCACATCGTAGAAGAAGACGTTGCAGCTCCACTTGATGGCCGTGACCACATCGATGTTGCCGCTGTGGCCATGGCGGGTGCAGCGGGGGCTGTACCCTTTATAAAAGGTGTACACGCCGTTGCAGAACACCGTGGAGTACTGGTTGATGAGCCCGGAATCCAGCGCAGCCACTGCCACAGCAGGCTTGAAGGTGGAGCCGGGGGTGTACAGGCCCTGCAGCGCCCGGTTGAACAGGGGCAGACTCTCGTCCGCGCTGTACTCGCTGTACTGGGTGGCATACAGGTTCTGGTCAAAGCTGGGGTAATTGGATGCGGCCAGCACACTGCCGTCCTTCACATCCAGCACCACGGCGGCACCGGCGGCAGCTTTCATGCTGCCGGTGTTGTAGACCCGGTTGATCATGTCGATGTTCCCGGCCAGCGCCTTGTCCACCGCCTTCTGGAACCGGCTGTCGATGGTCAGCTGGACGGTGTGGCCCGGCTCGGGCACAGTGGTCAGGGCCGTATCCACAATGACCCCATCGGAGTTGCGGGTGATGGTCTCCACGCCATCCTTGCCCCGCAGTTCGTCCTCATAGGCCGATTCCAGGCCCGAGATGCCGATGATGTCGTTCATGTTGTAGCCTTTTTCGCGCAGGGGATAGGTGGTCTGGCCGTTTTCATCGGTCACCTTCCACTTTTCAGCGGTGATCTTGCCCACCCGGCCCAGCACATGGGGCAGCACCGTGGATTGCTCATAGCTGCGGGTACTCGTTTCCACGATCTCCACGCCCGGCAGCGAGAGGCTGTGCTCCTTGATGGTCGCCACGGTGGCCTCGCTGACGTTTTCCGCCATGATAAAGTTGTTCACATTGGAAAACGCCTGCAGCTGCATCTCGTAATGGATGCCGCCCAGCGTGCGCTGCCAGCTCAGCGGATAGCTGGCAAGGTCGTAGTCCTCCACCAGCTTCTCCATCACATCATTGGCCGTTGCATACTGCTGTAAACCAAGATTGTCCTTCATGGCGGCAAGGGCTTTCTGATCCTTGGTGCTGCCCGCTTCGGCGGTAAAGGTATAATTGCCCGCTGCATCCGGCTGGCTGATGAGCAGAGTATCGTTCCAGCTCTCACCGTTGGCGCGCAGCAGCTCGACGATCTTCTGGAGCATCCCGTCCAGATCTTCGTCTCCCATCAGCAGCTTGTTGAGCACCACATTGTAGCCCGTGACGCTGGTGGCAATGCGCTCCCCCCGGCTGTCCACAATGTCACCGCGTGCCGCCGTGACCGTAAACTTGTAGTCGGTGGTGTTGGTGGCCTGGGATTTGAAATCGTCCCCGTTGACCAGCTGCAAAAAGATGAGCCGCAGCCCGTACAGCAGCATGAGGATGCAGGCGGCGGCAACGAGAACACGCATCCGCCGGATGGCGGTTTTCCGTTCTTCTTGGTTCATGGATTCTCCTTCCAGCGCGGGGTGCGTTACACCACGCCGTTGTCGATCTTAAATTCTTCGTGGATGCGGCGCACGACCCCGAACAGAGGGAAGCAGACAGGCACCGAGAGCGCTGCCGTGGGCAGCACGAACCACAGCCAGCGGCTGGCTGCGCCGCTGTAACCGGGCATGTAGTAGAAAAACAGCCAGTCCAGCGTGAGCACCAGCAGGGCGGCAGCAGACGCAATGAGTGCAAAGTTTGCGGCCGAATTCTTGAAGTAGAGCTGCATCACCGCCGAAACGGCAAAGCAGAGCAGCAGCAGCTCCAGCGCCAGCATGCCCACGGTGCGCCCAGCCAGCCAATCCCACATCAGCCGCAAGACCCGCCCCA
>ENA-OQCG01000156-OQCG01000156.1-human-gut-metagenome-genome-assembly--contig:-NODE-156-length-12571-cov-1.661363_pt1 | contig 12571 bp, 8 predicted proteins | sample MGYA00242758_ERZ504577 | MGnify/ENA primary metagenome ERZ504577 (study PRJEB26092, sample SAMD00036248) | human gut metagenome | host: Homo sapiens | study: EMG produced TPA metagenomics assembly of...
GCCCCAACCCGGCTTCCAACAGCAAGCTGGCAGACCTGATCGCCAAGGCAAAGCGCATGAGCGTGCCCAACGATAACATCCAGCGCATCATCAAGAAGGCTGAGGGCGGCGACAAGACCGAGTTCGAGGCCATCACCTACGAGGCTACGGCCCCGGCGGCGTTGCTGTCATGGTCGAGACCCTGACCGACAACCGCAACCGTACCGCTGCCGACCTGCGCCACTACTTCGACAAGAACGGCGGCAACCTGGGCGCTATGGGCTGTGTTGGCTTCCTGTTCAGCCAGAAGGGTGTCATTGACATCTCTCTGGAGGATAAGGATGCCGACGAGGCCATGATGGACGCTCTGGATGCCGGTGCCGAGGACTTTGATGCAGGCGAAGAGGCTGCTGAGATCACCACCGATCCCGAGAACTACTCCGCTGTGGTCAAGGCCATGGAAGAGAAGGGCTACGAGATCCTGAGCGACGACCTGGCCATGGTCCCCATGACCACCACCCGCCTGACCGACCCCGATCAGCTCAAGGCAATGGGCAAGCTGCTGGACTCTCTGGAGGACAACGACGATGTCCAGAACGTCTGGCACAGCCTGGAGAACGAAGAGGATCTGCCGGAATAAGGTGTATCTGCGCCTGCTGACTCTGTAATAGAAAACCAAAGCGCTGCCCCCTGTGAAAAAACTCAGAGGGCGGCGCTTTTTTGCTTTGCGGATTGCGCGGCGGGGGTAAATATGGTACAATGATTTGAAACAGACCACGATGAAACGAGGTGGCGCACATGGAAGCAAAACGCATCTGCCCGTACTGCATGGAAGAACTGGAAAGCCGGGTGTCGGTGTGCCCGCACTGCGGCGGGGGTACTGGCCGGGCGCAACCCGGCGGGCAGCCTGCCGGTGGGCACGCTGTTGGCCGGACGGTATACCGTGGGCGAGATGCAGAGCATCGACGGCGAGGGCATCCTGTACCGGGGCGTGGAGAACGTCGGGCGGTTCCGGGTGACCATCAAGGAGTATATGCCCCTGACGCTGTCGGCGGAGCGGGGCACGGACGCGCTGCTCCGGCCCAAGCTGGGCAGCGAGGTGCTGTTCAAGACCACCCGGATGGACTTTGCCGATCTCTACCGCTCCATCCAGCGCATCACGCCCGCAAACGGTCTGGAGGCTGTGCTGGACGTGTTCGAGGAGAACAACACCGTCTACGCCGTGATGGAGAATCCCGGCGGCATCCCGCTGCAGCAGTGGCTGGATGAGCGTCCCAGCCCGGTTTCGGCCGAGACGGCCCGCAATATGCTGCAGCCTGTGTTTGACGGTGTGGCGGCCATGCATCAGGTGGGGCTGGTGCACCGTGGCATCTGCCCGGAGAACATCCGGGTGCTGGAAAACGGCCGGGCACGCCCGTGACGGGTTACGCTACCGGTGGGGCTGCGGCACGGCGGGCAGCGGCCTGCACGAGCAGCTGTATGAGGGCTACTCGGCACCGGAACAGTATTCCACCACCGAATTTGAGGGCCGCTACACCGATGAATACAGCCTTGCCGCCGTGGTCTACCGGATGGTCTGCGGGCAGAGCCCTGTTCCTGCGGCACAGCGGCTGGTGTCGGACTCCAACCCCCGCGCCCGCACGCTGGAACGGGCGGTGCCGGAGTATGTTTCGGATGTGCTCTGGATGGGCCTGCAGCTCAGGCCTGCCGAGCGCATCCAGACCGTGCCCCAGCTGTTCCGGGCACTGAGCAGTCAGGAGTATACCACGGAGCTCACCCAGACTCTGCAGCAGGCCGCGCCGCGCCCTCAGTCCACCGAGGAAGAAGAGCAGAAAAAGCATATCCTCAGCCTGCGCAACCTGCTGGCGGCCATCCTGATCCTGCTGGCCATCCTGACGCTGCTCATCGTGTGGGGGCTGGTAAATCAGGGGCTGCACACCGCAAAGCCTGCGGAATCCACCCCGGCCTCCGAACCGGCCAGCTCGCTGGTGACAGAGCCGGTGAATCTGGCCCCTGACTTTGTGGGGATGGACTACGATACACAGGTGCGCAACAACCACAGTTATGCCGGGGATTACCTGTTCTATGTGACCATGGAATACAGTGATACTGTGGAAAAGGGCAAGATCATCCGTCAGACCCCCGAAGCCGGGGAGGTCATCGAAAAGGGCAGCACCATCGATCTGGTGGTCAGCCGCGGCCCGCAGATGGTGGAGATGCCCAACGTGGCAGGCTTTACCCGGGACGGCGCGGAGCAGCAGCTGGCGCAGGTGGGGCTGAATGCGAGCTTCTATCCCATTTATAACGATGGCTCCTATGTTTCGGGCTGTGTGGCCTATTGCAGTGAGGAGCCAGGTGCCATGGTGGAGGTTGGCTCGACCATCATCGTCTATATGGCGGCAGAGGTCGAGGCCGAGGTGCCCGCCACCCCGCCCGAGACCACAACTCCTTCCGCCGGTACCACACCGTCTGCCGCGCAGACGGAGCCGCCGACCGGTGGGGCCGGTACCGAATACGATACGGATTGACGCAAAGCGGCCTGCCGGAGAGGGCAGGCCGCTTTTTGATGAGAACGCTTGAAGAAAATGAATGATTCTGATAGAATTATATTAGAATCATTTAGGGGGTGTGCACTATGATCATCAAGTCGTCTACGGCGCTTCGCAATGACTACGGTTCCATTTCAAATCTGGCGCACGGAGCGGGCGAGCCGATCTACATTACAAAGAATGGAGAGGGTGACCTTGTTGTAATGAGCATTGAAGCATTCGAACAGCGGGAAGAGGCGTTGAAACTCCGGGCAAAGCTGGAAGCAGCGGAACAGGGAAGGCTTGCTGGTGCTCCGGCTTACACGCTGGAGGATTCCAGAAAACGGCTGGAGGAGATCTATCGTCGTGGCTAAGATCGAAATTCTGGAGTCGGCACAGCGGGAACTGGAAGCAATCGCAGAGCTTCACATGAATCTGGTAGGGCCGAATTCTGCCCGAAAGATTACGGATCGGATCTTGGATTCTCTTTCGCGGTTGGAACGTTTCCCGCTGTCGGGTTCGCTTCCAAGAGATGCCGAACTGTTGAAAAGCGGCTATCGCTATGTGATCGCCGGGCAGTATCTCTGCGTCTATCGGCTGATTGTGGATACTGTGTTCGTCTACCATATTGTGCATGGTGCAAGTAATTACCCGGTTTTGTTCAAACGGCTGCTGCAAGAAGAATTGAAGAGAGAAGATTGACGCAAAGCGGCCTGCCGGAGAGGGCAGGCCGCTTTCTTGATGCAGGTCGATATCCACAGGAAAAGCCAGAGCGGAAGCCCCATGGAGGAAGCTTCCGCTCTGGCTTGTTTAGGATAGGAAAGGGAATGGTTCAGTAATGGCCGGGATGCGGGCTTACAGGTTGGTGTAGCCCATGAGGTAGCGGTCTACCTCGGCGGCGCAGTCGCGGCCCTCCCGCAGGCCCCAGACCACAAGGCTCTGGCCCCGGCGCATATCGCCGCAGGCAAACACCTTGTCCACGTTGGTGCGGAAATGGTCGGTGTCCACACAGCCGCGGCCGGTCAGGCTGACACCGAAGGCATCGGCCACATAGCTCTCACAGCCCACGAAACCGGCGGCAATGAAGGCCAGCTCGCAGTTGTAGGTAAACTCCTCGCCGGTGGGCACCATGTTGGTGCGGCCGGTCTCGGGGTCGCGCTCGGGTTTGAGGTAGGAGATGACGGCAGCGGTCAGGTTGCCTGCATCGTCCTTGAGGAATTCTTTGACCGTGGTCTGGTAGACACGGGGGTCCTTGCCGAACTTTGCCATGCACTCGGTCTGGCCGTAGTCCACCTTGAGCACCCGGGGCCACTCGGGCCAGGGGTTGCTGGCGGCACGCTCCTTGGGAGGCTGCGGCATCATTTCCAGAGCCACCAGATCAGTGCAGCCCTGCCGCAGGGCCGTGCCCTGGCAGTCGTTGCCGGTGTCGCCGCCGCCGATGACCAGAACGTTCTTGCCCTTGGCATCAATGGCCCTGCCGTCGGCAAATTTGCTGTCCAGCAGGCTCTTTGTCACGCTGGTGAGGTAATCCACGGCAAAGTGCACGCCGTTGGCATCCCGGCCCGGAACGTTCAGGTCACGGGCCTTTTTGGCACCGCAGCAGAGCACCACGGCATCGTAGCTGTTCAGGATGCTCTCGGCATCCACGGCACCGCCCACATCCATGCTGGTGCGGAACTCCACGCCCTCGGCCTGCATGATCCTGATGCGGCGTTCGATGACGGATTTGTCCAGCTTCATGTTGGGGATGCCGTACATCAACAGGCCGCCCACGCGGTCGGCGCGCTCAAACACGGTGACGGCGTGGCCCCGGATGTTCAGGTACTCGGCCACCGAAAGACCGGCCGGGCCGCTGCCGATGACGGCCACGCTCTTGCCGGTGCGGGCCGGGGGAGGGGCGGCGTGGAGCCAGCCTTTGGCGTAGCCCGTTTCCACGATGGCGTGCTCGTTCTCGCGCACGGTCACGCTGCTGCCGGTCACATCGCCGCAGGTGCAGGCCGCTTCACACAGGGCAGGGCACACCCGGCTGGTGAACTCCGGAAAACGGTTGGTGGCCATCAGCCGATGCATGGCCAGCTCCCACTTGCCATGATAAACAAGGTCGTTCCACTCCGGGATGAGGTTATTCAGCGGGCAGCCGGAGGCCATGCCGCCGATCATCATGCCGGCCTGGCAGAAGGGCACGCCGCAGTCCATGCAGCGGGCGGCCTGGGTCTGCTGCTCCTCGCGGGAGAGCCAGACGTGAAACTCGTTGAAATTTTCAATGCGCTCCAGCGGCGGGACATCCGTGCTGGTCTTGCGCGTGTAATCCATAAATCCAGTGATCTTGCCCATGATCCAGCCCTCCTTACTTTTTCTTCTGCACAGCGTAGAATGCTTCGATCTGTGCCTGTTCGCCGTCCAGGCGCGCTCCTCCATGGAAGCGATGACCCGGAGCATCCGGTCGTAATCGTAGGGGAGAACTTTCTTGAACTTGGGCAGGTACTCGCTGAAGTTGTCCAGGATCTCCTTGCCGCGGGGGGAGCCGGTGGCTTCCACATGCTCGCGGATGAGCTCCTTCAGGGCGGCAACATCGTACTTGTGCTCCACAGGCTCCAGGCTCACGGTCTCCTTGTTGACCCGCTGGTAGAAATCCCAGTTCTCGTCCAGAACGTAGGCCACGCCGCCGGTCATGCCGGCCGCGAAGTTCTTGCCGGTCTGGCCCAGGACCACGACAGTGCCGCCGGTCATGTACTCACAGCCGTGGTCACCCACGCCCTCGACAACGGCGGTCGCGCCGCTGTTGCGGACGCAGAAGCGCTCACCGGCCACGCCGGAGACGAAGGCCTTGCCGCTGGTGGCACCGTAAAGGGCCACATTGCCGGTGATGATGTTTTCCTCAGGCTTGTAGCCGATGCCCTCGGGCGGGCGGACGATGATCTTGCCGCCGGACAGGCCCTTGCCCATGTAGTCGTTGCAGTCGCCGGTCAGGCTGAGGGTCAGGCCCTTGGGGATGAACGCGCCAAAGCTCTGGCCGCCTGCGCCGATGCACTCGGCGGTGTAGACATCGTCGGGCAGGGAGCTGCCGTACTTGCGGGTGATCTCGCTGCCAAAGATGGCACCCAGGGCGCGGTCGGTGTTGGAGACCTCCAGCCGGACACTCTGGGGTGCCTTGCTGCCCAGCTTGAACTTCTTCATCAGCACCTTCATGTCGAGGGTGTTCTCAAGGTGGAAGTCATAGGTGTCGGCAGGCACAAAGTGGACGTTGCTGTTTGCAATGGCCGGGTTGTGCAGGATGCAGTCCAGATTCATCTTGGCGGCACGGCTGCCGGCAGCACTGGGCTTGACATGAAGCAGGTCGGTGCGGCCCACCAGCTCGTCGATGGTGCGCACGCCCAGCTTGGCCATGTACTCCCGCAGCTCCTGCGCCACAAAGGTCAGGTAGTTGATGATATACTCGGGCTTGCCCTTGAACCGCTTGCGCAGCTCGGGGTTCTGGGTGCAGATGCCCATGGGGCAGGTGTCCAGGTTGCAGACACGCATCATCACGCAGCCTTCGCACATCAGCAGGGAGGTGCCGAAGCCGAACTCCTCAGCGCCCAGCATACAGCTGATGGCAACATCGCGGCCGGAGAGCAGCTTGGAGTCGCTCTCAATGCGGACGCGGCTGCGCAGGCCGTTCAGGATCAGGGTCTGGTGGGTCTCGGCGATGCCCAGCTCCCAGGGCAGGCCCGCATTCTTGATGGAGGTGCGGGGGGCTGCACCGGTGCCGCCGTCGTAACCGGAGACAAGGATGACCTGCGCGCCGCCCTTGGCAACACCGGCGGCAATGGTGCCGACACCGGCCTCGCTGACCAGCTTCACGTTGATGTTGGCGTGGCGGTTGGCGTTCTTCAGGTCATAGATCAGCTCGGCCAGATCCTCGATGGAGTAGATGTCGTGGGTGGGGCGGGGGAGAGATCAGGCCCACGCCGGTGGTGCTGTGGCGGGTCTTGGCGATCCAGGGGTAGACCTTGGCACCGGGCAGGTTGCCGCCCTCGCCGGGCTTTGCGCCCTGTGCCAGCTTGATCTGGATCTCCTCGGCGGAGACCAGATACTTGCTGGTCACGCCGAAGCGGGCCGAGGCTACCTGCTTGATCTTGGAGTTGCTCTCGTTCTGGTAGCGCTCCTCGGGCTCGCCGCCCTCGCCGGTGTTGCTCCGGCCGCCCAGACGGTTCAGGGCGATGGCGATGGTCTCGTGGGCCTCGCTGCTCAGGGCACCGTAGCTCATGGCAGCGGCCTTGAACCGCTTGACGATGGAGCTGACGGGCTCCACCTCCTCAAGGGGGATGCCGCCGTTGGGGTCATAGCTGAAGTCCAGCAGGCTGCGCAGGTGCACGCCCTCGGCACCCATGTTGTCCACGGTGCGGGTGAAGTCTTTGAAGGCCTTGTAGTCGCCCGTGAAGCAGGCTTTCTGGAACAGATGGATGGTCTGCGGGGTGAAGAGGTGCTCTTCCTTGCCGCTGCGGAACTTGTGAGCGCCGCCGTCGGCCAGCTCCATGTTGATATCCAGACCCAGCGGGTCAAAGGCGGCGTTGTGGGCAGCTTCCACATCCGCCTGAATGTCCTCCAGACCGATGCCGCCCACACGGCTGACCGTGCCGGCGAAGTACTTGTCGATGACATCCTTGGAGATGCCGACCGCCTCAAAGATCTGGCTGCTCTGGTAGCTCTGGATGGTGGAGATGCCCATCTTGGAGGCGATCTTCACGATGCCGTTCAGCACAGCCTTGTTGTAGTCGTCCACGGCGGCGTAGTAATCCTTGTCCAGCAGACCCTCGTCGATGAGCTGGGCAATGGTATCGTGGGCCAGATAGGGGTTGACGGCGCAGGCACCGTAGCCCAGCAGGGTGGCAAAATGGTGCACCTCGTGGGGCTCGGCGCTCTCAAGGATGAGGGCCATGGCCGTGCTCTTCTTGGTGCGGATGAGGTACTGGGACACGGCAGAAACCGCCAGCAGGCTGGGGATGGAGACGTGGTACTCGTCAATGTCGCGGTCAGAGAGGATGATGATGTTGGCACCGTCCTTGTAGGCGCGGTCCACCTCCAGGAATACGCGGTCGATGGCCTTTTCCAGGCTGGTGTTCTTATAGTAATTGATGGACACCGTGGCGGTCTTGAAGCCGGGCACGTTCATGTGCTTGATCTTGAGCAGATCGGTGCTGGTCAGGATGGGGTTCTGCACCTTGAGCACCTTGCAGTTCTCGGGTTTGTCCTCCAGCAGGTTGCCGTGGGCACCCACATAGACGCTGGTGGAGGTGACCACCTTCTCACGGATGGCATCAATGGGCGGGTTGGTGACCTGTGCGAACCGCTGCTTGAAGTAGTTGAACAGCGGGGGATGCTGGTCGCTCAGGACAGCCAGCGGGGTGTCGGTGCCCATGGCTCCGGAAGGCTCGGCACCGGCCCGGGCCATGGGCAGGATCAACTCCTTGATCTCCTCGTATTTGTAGCCAAAGACTTTCTGCAGGCGGGTCAGCTCCTCGCCGGTGTAGCTGGGGACCTTGATGTTGGGGATCTTCAGGTCCTTCAGCCGGACCAGATTCCGGTCGATCCACTCGCCGTAGGGCTCGCGGCTGGCGTAGTATTCCTTCAGCTTCTCGTCATCCACGACCTCGCCCTTGACGGTATCCACCAGCAGCATTTTGCCGGGGCGCAGGCGGTCTTTCATCAGGATGTTGTCGGGGGCGCAGGGCAGCACGCCCACCTCGGAGGACAGGATCATTCGGCCATCCTTGGTGATATAGTAGCGGCTGGGGCGCAGACCGTTGCGGTCCAGCACCGCGCCCACCACGTCGCCGTCGGAGAAGAGGATGGCGGCGGGGCCGTCCCAGGGCTCCAGCATGGTGGCGTAATACTGGTAGAAATCGCGCTTTTTCTGGCTGATGTTCTTGTTGTTCTCCCAGGGCTCGGGGATGGTGATCATCACAGCCAGGGGCAGGTCCATGCCGTTCATCACCATGAATTCCAGCGCGTTGTCCAGCATGGCGGAGTCCGAGCCGGAGGTGTTGATGATGGGCAGGATCTTGTTCATGTCGTCCTGCAGGATGGGGCTCTCGATGCTCTCCTCACGGGCCAGCATGGCATCGGTGTTGCCCTTGATGGTGTTGATCTCGCCGTTGTGCAGGATGAACCGGTTGGGGTGGGCACGCATCCAGCTGGGGTTGGTGTTGGTAGAAAAGCGGCTGTGCACCATGCCGATGGCGGACTCGTAATCCTCGTCCTGCAGGTCGAGGTAGAACAGGCGCAGATCGTGCACTAGGAACATGCCCTTGTAGACGATGGTGCGGCTGGACAGGCTGGGCACATAGGTGCCGTTGCTGGCCTGCTCGAACACCCGGCGGATGATGTAGAGCCTGCGGTCAAAATCAATGCCCCTGCTCACACGGGCGGGCTTTTTGATGAAGCACTGCCAGATGGAGGGCATACAGTCCCGGGCCTTCTGGCCCACGGCATCGGGGTCTACCGGCACCCTGCGCCATGCCAGAAACTCAAGCCCCTCCTTGCGGGTGACCAGCTCAAACAGCTTCATGGCCTGTGCCCGCAGGTGCTCGTTCTGGGGGAAGAAGAACATACCGACACCGTATTCCCGCTCGTTGCCCAGGCTGATGTTCAGCTCATCGGCCACCTTGGAAAAGAACTTGTGGCTGATCTGCAGCATGATGCCCACGCCGTCGCCGGTCTTGCCCTCGGCATCCTTGCCGGCGCGGTGCTCCAGCCGCTCCACAATGCTCAGGGCATCGCTGACCGTCTGATGGCTCTTGCGGCCCTTGATGTCCACCACCGCGCCGATGCCGCAGGCATCGTGCTCGAACTGAGGGTCATACAGGCCAAGAGGCGTGGCGTTTTCCGTAAATTGATCCATTGCCTTTCCCATCCTTATCTCTCAAAATATCCTCCGGGCCGCGGCACAGTCCGCAGCCGATCTTGCACAGAAAACAAAAAAGCGCCCCAGAAGGGTATAGAATACCCTTCTGGAACGCCTTTGTTCCGATGACTCTATTATAGCGGATGGTGAGAGATGTTCAAGTGACAGCTGCGCCAAACTTGATGCCCTGAAGTCCGGTCATCTTGTGCGGTTTGATGGAATGATGAACGCATTTCATCAAAACCTTGAAAAAACCGCCGCATCCGGCTGCCGGTCTGGGGCAGGGGATGCGGCGGTTTGCGTATGATTGCGGGGCGTTTCTGTCCTTAGTGCTTTGCGGCGCGCTGTTTGCGGTCGAAGAACCACCCGCATACCAACAGACCGATGCCAAAGATCAGAAGCACGGCAGCCAGCCAATCGGTGGTACCGGTCTGGATTAGGGTCACGGTCGTGGTGTTCTGCGTGGGCGTTTCCTCCGGCTGGGCCAACGACGCGGACGTGTCAGTCTGAGCCGGTTCCTCCGCAGGCAGCTCGCCGGGGGCCTCTGTTTCCTCGGTTTCCTCGGGGATCTCGGGTTCCTCAGGCTCCTCGGGGATCTCGGGGGTCTCCGGCCCCTCAGGCTCCTCGGGGATCTCGGGGGTCTCCGGGTCTACGGGAACGACCGGAACATAGGGGTCGTCCGGGCTGTTCTTCAGGTTGGTAAAGACGACCTTGGCGGTGTCGTTCTGGGGCACAACGCCGGTCTCTGCAGGGTTGAGATTCAGCAGGGTCCAGCCGTCCTGAGCGGTTTCGGTGATGGTATAGCCGATGCCTGCGGGCAGGTTCGAGAGCGTGATGCTCTCGCCGCTTTTCAGGGTGAAGGATGCCTTGCCGTTTTTGAACGGGACACCGCACCATTTGTCATCGATCGTGGTGATGGCATCATCATCCAGCGTGAGCTCAAAGGTGAACACGGTGTCATAGTCGCTCGGCAGCAGTTCCCCGAGCGTCTCTTTGCAGACGGTCAGGCTGCCGATGCTGCCGTGTGCGGCCTTGAGGGACAGGGGGTCGGTGAGTTCAGTACCGGGCTGGAACAGCACGGTATGCCGGGCACTTTCATCGTCCCCATGGGCGTTCCAGCGGGTGGTTTCAGAGTCGTCGTACCAGCCGGTAATGAAATCATAGCAGTCCGGTTCGCCGTCCAGCGCCCAGCCTTTGCCGGTGGGGCCAAAGGTGATGGTGGCACCGTCTGCGTTGTAGATGTCGTCACCAGCAGATGTCGCGTGATTGTTGTACAACTCTACATCGTCTGAAAAGATTGCGGTGCCCTTGTTACAAAGTCCGCCGCCTTGATTACCGGCATGGTTATAGCGTACACTGCCGGCCAGCAGGTTCAGCGTCGCATGCTCATCGTTTTGGATACCGCAGTTGCTGTTGTATTCCACCTGCAGATTGGCACCCTTTTCCACGGTGAAGAGATTGCAGTTGAAGATACCGGACACCGTATTGTAGTTGGCAGTGACATTTGCGCCGCTTTCTATCAGAAAAGCGCCCTGCTTCAGATTGCCCGTTTCTTGATTGTAGATGCCATGGGCACCGTTGTGGTTGGCGGTGACATTTGCACCGGACTCAATCGTCAGATAGGAATCGTAACTGTTGTAGATACCGAGCTTAGCATTGTTGTCCACTGAAACATTGGCATCATTCTGGATGTGCAGCTTACAGCTGTTCACGATGGCAGCCAGGCCCTTGTTCTGACATACGGAGACGTTTGCACCACTTTCAATGGTCAGGTCGGCGCCTGCATACACATACAAACCGCCAGAGCCGTAGCCCGGGTCATTTGTGCCGTTGCCGTCGCAGATGACCTGCGAACCGCCTTGGATCACGCCAATGCCGCCGACACCAAGGCCGGAACCGCCATTGTCGCGGATATCAAGGGTAGAACCGGAATCCACGTCAAGGCCATCAACGAAAACAGCGTAGCCATACCATGCGCCGGTGTTTCCGGTGGCGGTCAGGGTCGAGGATTCCATGGTCAGCTTACCGCCATAGCAGCCAATGCCGAAGCCGTAGCCATCAGAATCGGATTTGCCGTTGTCCATCACCACGACATTTGAACTGGACAGTGTGATGTCGATCGGATCGATCGTCATGGCCGCATGGGCACAGCCTGTGATCTCAAGATAAGAGTTGTTGATCTTGATCTCACGGTTCGGTTGTCCTTTAAATTCCGAGTCATCGGCGTAGATACCACTTGCACGATGATTAGAGACATTACGGATCACGGCGTATGATCCATCCAGATACAGGTTGCTCTTCTGATACAGATAGATGCCGCTGCCGCAGTTTCCATCCGGGATCAACGTAAAGTTGACGTTGTTCAGTCTCAGATTCGAGTTGCTGATCAGGTTGGCCGTTCCTCCTGCGCCACCTTCATGGGTATGAGTATGCGCATAGATATTCAGCGTAAGATCTTTAAACGTGATATCACTGTGCGATGCATACATACCGTTCTGGTTCAGCGTCAGCGTGTGGGTACCGCTGCCGGAAATGGTCAGGGTCTTCCCAGTGAACGTAAGACCCGTATCCTGCTCAATGTCCGTCAGCAGGTCGATCTGATCACCATCCGTCGCCGCGGTGATTGCATCGTCCAGTGTGGAGTAGTAGTACGTATCGTCGATCTTGTCGATCTTGCACACAGCCGGGGCTGTGGTGCTGCCGGTGTCGTCCGCAGAGCCATCGTCATCCGATTCCTAGTCAAGAGTTTTGAGGGTGAGATTCCCTGCGGACCGGTCATCCGCTGCTGCTTTATCGCTGCCCGCGTCCGCAGGGTCATCGCCACCCGATTCCTCGTCATCCGATTCCTCGTCACCCGATTCCTCGTCATCCGATTCCTAGTCAAGAGTTTTGAGGGTGAGATTCCCTGCGGACCGGTCATCCGCTGCTTCTTCATCGTTGTCCGCATTCACGACAGCGAGCCGCTGTTCCTGTGAATCATCAAGGGAGTAGGGGACGGTGGAAAGGTCACTCCAACCCAAAAGGGTGCCGTCCGAATCCGTGATGGTGGTGTCAGGGCTCAGTGCAAGTACACTCAGCGGCAGAACATGAAGCAGCAATCCGATGGTAAGTATCACTACGAACCATCTCTTTTCATAATTTTTTCTCCTCCTCTTTCTAAAATATAGTACATTTTGTG